>Ga0210059_1016096_pt1 | contig 10822 bp, 6 predicted proteins | sample Ectturendosymbi2_FD_188042 | JGI IMG/M metagenome (GOLD analysis project Ga0210059, IMG submission 188042) | Ecteinascidia turbinata endosymbiont from Florida, USA - Sample 2 (SPAdes) (version 2) | ecosystem: Host-associated > Tunicates > Ascidians > Unclassified | place: Key West, Florida... | reverse complement strand
GTAACCAGGGTAGAATAACACCCCTTTTGGATATGGCCATAACTCGCTGTCAGAATAGGCTAGAGAGCTGTTCAAACCCTCTAAAGATTCGTGAAGACTAGTAGTTTAGACTGAAAAAAAATTTTCAGCTTGAGATCACGAGTTTTTTGTTAATGTTTGCATATTCAGAGGGTTGTTCATGCATATTTCTATATATTGGGATAATGACGTCACTTCGGGGAGTCGAACCATCCATCAGATTTGGTGACTCGAAGTTTTTTTGGATTTTAGGCTTCAATACGAGTCTTTAGAGGGTTTGATGGACTTTCTAGCATTTCTGGTTCAAAAGTTATGGCCAAACTTCCGGATTTTAATTAGGGAGATCCCCTGAAATTACTCAGCCATGTCCTGAACGATTTGGGGTCTTTTGGCCCCTACTTGGGCACCAGAAACGCTAGGAAGTCGATCTAGGCCTCTAAAGCTTAACATTTCAGCCTAGAATGCAACCAAATTATGAGCCAAAATTTTGGCCCTTTTGAAGGTGATGACGTCATAATGAAACAACCAAAAAAAAACAAAACTGCCCTTTTTCTTACCCCCCCACCGAAAACCCCGAACCCAAATCTAAAATGTTTTTTTTTCAGTACAAACTAGACTTCATGAGTCTTTCGAGGGCTTGTATAGCTCGTTAGCATCTTTTAGCGGGGAGTTATCGCGGGTTATAGCGAGCTACTGTAGCCGCCAGTGGGAGACTCATGCATTTTCTGAATTTGGGGGTAAAATGGGGTTTTTGGGCCATAACGTTGGTTCCAGACATGCTAAAAGGTCAAGCAAGGGCTCTATCGACGCGGGAGATCATCTAGTTTCCAAAAAAAAGTTTGAGCCAAAATTTTGGCCCATTGGATTGGCGTCCAGGACCCGTCAAAGTTGGTCAAAAAACCCAAAACACCCCCACTTTGCGAGCCTCTCCCAAGCGAACCCCTCACCCAAATCAAAACATTTTTTTAAATAGAATCAAGAAGACTTGCCGCATCCGTAGAGGGTTTGAACAACTCTCTAGCTATAGCGGCTGGCGAGTTATAGTAAAAAAAACTCGAGCCAATTTATTGGCGCGCTCGGTCGTTAAAGGCAATTCAAGCAAATCTGGAAAATCGACATTTAAACTTTTAAAAACATGCAAGCGCATGAAAATCATTGCAATTTTTATATCACACAATGGGCAAATAGCTATTTATTTGCTAAAAACATTCGCGCAAGACAAAAACTATCAAGCATCTCATCTCTCAGTGAAGACATAAGCCTTGATATGAACACTTCGGCAGAACTAAAGCATCTTTCAGATTCCACCGAGGAATTTGCTTCAATGGATTACTTTACGTGTGATGATGCATACATATCATGTATAATATTGCGTTTACAGCAACACCCATGGCTTCTAGAATCCTAAGTTTTCTAAAAGCAAATTACTCGAAATATCAAGTGATGGAAAAATTAATTCATAAGTAATTAAGTAATTACTTATTTGAACCCAGCCCTAACATACATACGAGAAAAATGCAAGCCTTTATTTGCGAACCACAATTTTTTATTTCCAAGGCCGAACCGTCTAATTTGTAGTTTTATTTGCAAACGCGGTTTTGCGTGAGCTTTATCGCTCCGTGGTGAAAAACGGGAGCTTTGGTCTTCGTTCCGATCCTCACCAAAGTCATGCTTATGGGGTAATGACTGAAAGAATACCGGTATTATCTCAAGTGCAAGCGACAAAGATGGGATTTTTGCGAAGAGTTCACGGAGTGACCCTTCGCGACATGCCCAGCTGTGAAATTCGTAAATCCCTAAATGTCGAGCCACTTCTCCTCCGAATCGAGAGATCCAAGCTACGCTGGTTCGCCCATGTGTCCAGAATATTACAGAACAGCTTGAGGAGGCGAGTCCTGCCGACTACATCCATAAGAAAGCGTCTCAGAGGTCATTCAACGACCAGGTGCACCGACTACATCTTCGAACTTGCTTGATCGCGTCTTGGTGTGAGGCACCAGAACAATGAGGTTGCTGTTAACCGTGAGGTATTTCGTGCCTCCTCATGGTGCTGCCCCTGCGACCTCCCAAGAGGAAAAGTGGACATGAAAATGTATGAATGAATAACAAATTGCCTGCGTCTTTAAAAACCTGTTTGTCTCTTGCGAGATATTTATACGAAAATAAATAGGGTTCTATAATTAAAAACCATTATATGTCCACAGTAGATAACAGTTCATCCCTACAGTTTAACAACGCAGTCTTTCATAAAAACTGATGCACATTCAAAGCACCTATGCGACCTCCTTCAACAAGAAGAAAGAAGCCTTGTGGATTTTTCTGCAGTATTCGGATCGCTTTTTCCGTCATTTCGGAAAGACTCGGTTCACCACCTTCGTCTCTTTGTCTGTCGACCTCAAAACGCATGTGATTTGGTTGAAACAAACCTTGAAAACAAAAAATTTTTCAAAGTGGCCCTGTTGTTCGAAACCAACATGCAAAGCAGAACGTTAAATGAAATGCAGGTGCCAAATTTTGAGTAATTAAGAACATTTAAAAGCAACTAAACGATAGTAGCCTAACAAAAACATGAGCAATATTAGCAAAGTATGTGTTAGAAATTTTCTTGCGAGAGAAAACCAAATGTCTTTACTTGTGCAGTAAAATCATCTATGAAATGTACAATTTTTTGGAATTCGTGAAATAATGTAAAATATCGCGAATTTTCTGATTAGCTCAAAATTATATAACCAGTTTCTAACCAAGACTGACATCTGCTTTTTCACTTGAGCAAAATTCATTCTGTTAATCACCAAATTTTCTTTCCGAAGATTTTCAACGTCATGACGAACAAAAAGTGCCAAACGACTTAAAAATATTGATCCCGTGAGAAACTACGCACGCGTGTTAATTCAATATATCAAGCTTTGCTTCAAATCTCCCAAGATTCCAACACACAGTAGTGCAACTGAAACACTGATCTCTCTCTTTTCCAGGTATGTTTTATCATGCGATTTGCTTGGAGGTCAAACTCTGTGTGTCGGTGAAATAATTACAAAACCCGCCAATTTCTCCACTTGATGGATGAACACAAGTAAATCAGCTGGGAAGAAAAAGATAATTAGTATTTATAATATTTTTTCCAGAAGGTCCATGCTCCATTCCTGAGAATTGCCATGTGGCGTTTAAAATAAGTCTTCTTAAGGTTTTTATGCGATTGGCTATTCTTCTGATTAAAGTCACATAGACAATTTATTTCAGTCTTGCATCTTAAAAATATACGTTTCAGGTCGTTTTGAGGATTGAAAAGAATATAGGCCGTTTTTGGCAGCACACCTTCATTAGCCATGCGCAAAACTACTGACGTTTGAAATTAACTGGTGCTACTTAGAAATATACACATAAAAACATATGTACGATAAATCTTCCATATCTACGGAGCAAGAAAAAAAAGCAGAAGAAATAAAAAGAAACGTTTTAAGCTTTTGTCTAAACATTCTTTTGTTTTCATTTCACCTAAAAGAGAATCTGTTGATTCCGGAACAATGGCATCAAACTCAGATTTCTTGTAAATATACTGAGAGTTATTGCGGTTAAGATCGAGTTGCTTCTTCTTCCACATTTCGACAAGGTTTTGGTTGTCTTCTCGACTTCCGTATTGACGACGGTATTCTGGATCTCTAGCGGTGTTTGGATAAAAAAATTTTCTTCCCCCGCCCAAAGCCACCTAAATTTTTAAACATTTTTATAGCAGCTTTGGGCATCCAGTAGACAAACTGAGAAAGAAATTGCAGTTCTTTCAAAATACAACAAAGTAATTATAGAAAGGAAACGATTAGGGTAAAAAACTGAAAACATACAATGCGAATACCACCGACAAAATTGAGTAAAAGTGGTGGTTAACCTATTCCCTGTGGTTACTGCATTACAAAACAAAGATTATTGCATACCGTGTTTCCCCGACAATAAGGCAGGGCTCATATTAATTTTCACTCCGAAATTTTCACTAGGGCTTATTTTCGGGGGATGTCTTATCTCGACATATCAAAAAATGAAGTTACAAAGCGAAAATTAAGAGATTTCTAAATAAACAGAAATTATGAAAAACTGTCTACTTTTACTTATCATTAACATGTTTTTTGTTCAGAAACTCGTTAACAACAATTTATTTAAAAATAATCATATCATCATCCTCTGGAATGTCGTGCAGGTCATCGGTTTCCAAAATTCCAGCAGAGTTTTCGCTTAACTCATCTCCCACCAGTCAACTAGGGCTTATTTTAAGGGTAGGACTTAAACTAAAATCAACCTCAAAAATCACGCTAGATCATACTATCAAGTAGGTCTTATTATCAGCGAAACACGGTAAGCTTCGCTTGATTAACGAAATGCTTGCTCACGAAATGCTGTGCTAATTTCTGCAAATACATCCGTCGCAAATAGAGACCGTGATTTTTTCAGAAACGTCGTAGAATTGCTGGGCAATGTCTTTGCAAACACCAGCGGCATCCTTCGGAAGATCGGCGTCACTCTCCCAGTTCCTGTCAGCAGCATGTGCGTATGCGCCAGCTGGTGTTGCGTGTGTTATGGACGTGGTTGTCACCAGGCCGGTCGACTTGCCTGAAACACAACTTCTGCAAATTATACCGTGCAAGACCCCGCGATGAGGTCTTCTTAAGGACAGAAGTTCGAAAGTAAAGCAAATTAAATTTACTTGATGCAATTTCATGCAAAATCGATGCACCTGCCTCAACGTTTTTGACTGTTTGAAGAAAAAGAGTAATAAAACAGTTTAGAAGGTATTCTTCTGTATGGCGTATTGTTTATAACAGACGCGTGGCGCAACATTTGCAACTTTCTGGTCGCTTCTATCTGTTGACTGTAATGGTCAAGCGGTTCAATTTGTGGATTGATTGTGTGTGACATATTTCGCACCAACAACCTGCATAGTGCTCTTTGATGTCCATGCTCTGGGTAGAGATGCAACTCGGTAAGAAGCCACCCGAGCTCCTGCTTTCTGGAGTTTAAATTCTGGGAGCTTTCATAAAAAATTGACAACACGTCACGTATAAGTGGTGATCCGACAGGTTTAATGGTTTTGCGCTCTGTTCAGTACTTAGCTTTTCAAAAGTTACCGTCTAATTTAATTTATCACAGTAACGTTCACCGTTCAGTACTCACGCAAGTTTACGATTTTGAATTGCGATATGGAAAAATGGTTAGAAAATGAAGCTTCAAATTAATTTTGTTATTTAGTACTTTATTTAGAAGTTTGTCATCCACTTTATGTGCGATCAGATTCGGTTGTTTTATCCGTGTGGTACTTCGAAACTTGAATGTTGATAAATGCAGTCAGAATCCTCGCAAAGTTATGAAAGCACAGCATGGTAGGCGGATTCCTCGAATAGTCTGCTTCAACTTATTTAGAAAAGTTATGGTATGAGGCAGTTAAATCCGAAAAGCGATAACTGTATATATTCTTTCAGATGTGAATAAAACTCAGTTTGCATTTTCAAATATTCGTGAAAGCTCAGACATAGGCTATATTTATCTTTGCTATGATTTTATGAAAAGTAATAATTTCATTGGTGCTGTAATTTTTAGATCGTCAATGCTGCTGAATTACTTTGAAGTGTTTAACGTTTTTGGATGAAACTTTTTTTAGAAAGTTAATTTCACCACTAAATTTGACAGGAGTAGGACAAATTTCAATAATTTGTGCGTTATTGTAAGTATAACATGATAACATTTCGTAAACGAATCCGCGAATGTAACAAGGAAAAGTTTCATCCAAACATTAAATCTACTCGGTGGGTGCATGGGAGTGTTATGCACGTAGAAGAAGCAGTCTCTTTTTTAATCAGTAAAGCTAGAAACTGCAATAGTTGTGACAGCAAAAAATATGCAATTTTGACCCTTTAAGGTCCCCAAAGCCACTTTTGTGGCCTTGACTTTGTCCAGTCATCACTTGTCGGCCGATAGAGCTAGAGAGCTAATCGAACCTTCCCAAGAAGCAAAAAGTCTTCTTGCTTCGATTTTAAAACATCCGTGTACTTTTGAACTTTTTGTGGGTAGCCTGACGAAACGGGGTGGTTCCGTTGACGTCATCTGGTGGTGCTGGGAAAAAGTTCAACTGGCAATTTACTTGTTTTTTTTTAATAAACTAGACGAAAATCTTCTGCAGAGCCCTTGATTAGCCATGTTCCAACTAGACATTTCTAATGAAAACAAACAAAAAACATCGATTTTTGGCCATAACTTGCCAACCACTAACGCTAGGTAGCCAAATCAAGGGCTCAAAGTGCGTTACAGGTCATGCATAATTAGCAAAAGCTTGGCGCAATTTTGACAAGTCTTTTTATTGCACCAAAAGTTATGCTGCACTTACAGATTTCCATAGCTGTTAGAAAACGCACCTTAACATTTCAGACAGGTTCAGAACCTGGACAAGTTTGCTATTGTACCTGTACTGCACGAACCTTTATGGGCCAAACTTTGCATTCCTCTCAAAATCTATGCTCCAATTCTCGTTATTATTACGCAATATACGGTGTCTGAAAAAGTACTGCAACTGAACAGAATTGGCAATTCAAAATCATCACTTCTGAAAACCAAACTTCATGGGTTTTTGAACAAAGCTAATTTTCATAAACTGGTACCTGCTTCGTGAGCATCTATGAGAACAGATTGGACCTCGTTGCCAGCTTGTGAATGGCATTCGTCCAATCTGGCAGATCCCGATAATCCGACTGTATGATAATTAGTTTTCACTCCGCATAAGTAAGCTGTAGCTGTGCTGGCGGAATCGGCCACTTGTTTGTCGACGGAATAGGTCTAAAAGTAAAAAATCTTTCTGAAGAGTTGTGCAAGAAGGTATGAGTCAAACAGGCTGAAAAATAAGAATGTAACAATTCACAAACTTTTACACCCATTTTTGTTAAATGCAAAACTTTCTAAACCTATTCAGTGTCTCCTTTAAGACTTTTAATTTAAGTTTAATTACCACTAAAATGGCACGAATTTTGAACTTAAGCGAGAAAAATTGAGTATGCTATCTTCCAGCTTACCTCGAAGCGTTTGAGCAAATATTGGCTGTTGTGCTTTGATCTTTTACTGCGACGTTGCCATTCCTTCAGTGTGAATACCGATATCACATCCACTAAAACGTCACTAGTAAGCAGTGCAGCGCTTAGTTTATTAATAGTAACGGTCAAAGTTTGTTTATATTGTGTCCTTGCATGAAATCAACTTTTTGCAGACAGTGTAATGGCAACGTTTTTGTGTACCAAAATGGTAACGTTTCAGTGTACCAGAAGCACTGAAAACGTGGGATAATAGAAAGCAGCGAAATACAACATGAACGCGAACTGGACAAGGCATTACTTTGACCATGGTGTATGAAAGTGAACTATCATCTAGGAAAGAAAAATACTATGAACACCAACACGAACACGTATTATATCTACCAGTAACAAACTTTTGGAAAAATTTGATCCTGAACAAAAAACTTGGATCTTGGCTTGACCTTTAACTTCATGCTCGGTTTTACTCTTGACAAAGTTTACTTGGTTTCGGTCTTGTTCGTGGCATCGACAAAAATTAGGCGGTTTCGATCAGAGCCGTATCAGCCGCACTCCATACCCCCCAATTGGGGGGTCCACGCTGTCACTGGGGGCCCAAAATTCCAGTCCCGTCACTACTTAGCACCCTAGAGAAAGCTTCGAACCCCCAAACTGAAATATGATGCACTAAAAATCAGTGAAGTTAGGGGGCCCTTTGAAAGAAAAGTGCATTACAGTTATTTTGGGCCCCTTTCAAAGCAAGGTATTTTCACATTACAACTGCTGTTGGGGCCCCTTTGAAAGCAAAGTAGCCCACTTATACATTGCAGTTGCTGTTGGGTCCCATTTGAAAGCAAGGTAGGCTATTTTGCACATTGCGGTTACAAAGGGGGGCCCGAGGCAAGTGCCTCGCTTGCCTTCCCTTAAACACACCACTGTATATAAGCCTGACAATGATCATATTATTAGAATATGAAACCGATAGAACACGTTTGCTTCATCCGATATGCATACTTTCTCACCTGATGTGCGCATGTAAACACTGCAATGTAAAGTTGTCTTTATAGTACTGAACACATTGAAGTTGCTGATGAGTCTATCACTTCAAAAAGCACGTATCTCACGCGATTTTTCATAATAACCTAGACACACAGATCGACTAAAAACAGATCTGGATGGAAAAAACCCTCAGTGGGAGCCCTGGTCACATGCGGCAAAACGCCTACTCCCATAACTTGAAGTGAACATTTCAAGATGTATTACCGTGTTATTGTTACGCAATAAAGACCAAGAATACAACAATCCGCTAGCAAGTTTCGCAACCTGCCTCTGCTGGCAAAGGAGCGAACTGCACACTTGCGCTAAGCGTGTCATGGGCCTCGCGGTCACGACTTTGCCCTGATGGGTCTCGCGTTCATTTGTCCAGCCCTGCCTACATGCCTAGTTGCAGTGGTGTGTTTATGGGGAGGCGAGGAAGGCACTTGCCTCGGGCCCCCCCTTTTTGGGGGCCCCCTTGAGGTGTTACGCGTGTAAATTTTCCTTACTTTTGATGAAAAACTTATTATTCACTCATATAATGCACTACAAAACAGATCATAAGTAAGTACTCCGCTTTCAAAGGGGCCTCCTACAGAAACTGTAATGTGCAGGTACTTTGCTTTCAAAGGGGTCCAAACAGCAACTGCAATTTGAAGTTATCTGCTTTCAAAGGGGCCCCCAACAGCCATTGAAATGTGTAAGTACTTTGTTATTAAACTTCATTGAAGGGGCCTTAAAGAAACTGTAATGTGTAAGTACTCTGCTTTCAGAGGCCCCCAACAGCAGCTGTAATGTGTAAGCACCTTGCTTCCAAGGTGGCCCCTAACAGCAATTATATTGTAAAATTCCATGCTTTCAAAGAGGCCCCAACAGCAATTGTAATGTGCAAGCAGCTTGCTTGCAAAGGGGCCCCAACAACAATTCTGATGTTCAAGTACCTTGATTTCAAACGGCTCACAACAACAACTGTAATGTGCAACTACCTTGCTTTCAAAGGGGCCACTACCAGCAATTGTAATGTGCAAGTAATATGCTTTCAAAGGGGACCCAAACAGCAATTGTAATATGCAAGTAGGCTACTATGCTGTCAAAGGAGCCCCCAACAGCAACCGTAATGTGTAAGTACCGTCCTTTCAAAGCGACCCCACCACCATCTCCAATGAGCAAATAAAGAAAAGCTTCAAACCAACTTCTACACCTAAAAAAATTGTAGAATATCGGTTAAAATTTATTCCACAAAGTTCTGAAAAGACCCCATAGGCCTACTTATATCAAATAACTTTTTATACCAAATTCTAATTTTTTATACCAAATGATGATTTTTAGAGATTGAAGTATTTGCTATATTGATTATTTTATGAAAATAGTACCTTAGTGAACATTTCCATCAGAAAATAAGACAACATGCAATTGTTATAGCAGGGACTACACTACATCTTTTTTTCTTCTTAGTGTACAAAGTAATTTTGTATTAGTGGTGTTGCGCTACAAAGACTGTTAATAAGCAAGGCTGCATTCATGCTTCTTAACACGTAGCAGAAATGGCAATATTTGAGTATTATTAATACTCATTTTTCCTACAGATATTTCAGGTATTTTAGGTGGTTTGATTTAGCCTATGCTTGAAGTCACAGGTTATTTGAAGCTTGACTAGTAAATGGTTGATTTAAGGCAGACTTGGTAGGTGATGTTTACGCTCTTTTGCCAGCTCTTAGCCAGTGTAACTTGAACCGTTTTTTCTTAGCACAGATTTAATCAATTGTGTAAGCTACTTGCTGTAGTAGAAATGTTTTCGATAAGGTACATGATTAATTATTTCCTACTTTTGAACATTTTTCAAACAACTAGTCTCAGTGCAAGATGAGGGCAGCCTTGATTCCTACAGCCTCAAAGCTTTCCAAAACAAGTCTTAAATTGGATGCGTTTGTATGCTATGTTCTTGCAGTTAAAAGGATGAAATTTAAAACAAATTTAGTGTTTTAAATCTTTTGGTTGTTTTTTATAGTTTCATGGATTTTGGACAAATTCCTGAATACCAACTACCAATCATTTTTTCAAAGGGGGAAGGTGCGAAACTTTCAAAGAGGTAAATTCTGTGGTTTATTGATGGTAAATGCAGAGAAGAGGGGCGCAAAACTAAAGACGTGGGGTCGATGCCAACTTGCTATTGCCTAAATTTTATGTGTTGCCAGCCTTGTCTTCCCAACTTTCAGTGTTTTCGAAGTTGTGTATTATGAACACCCTTTTGCATTTTCTCCTGCGATTTAAGTTATGCCGTAGTCTCAGGAACACACCCTTGGGTGGCCATATCTTAGGCAAATAAAAAGTGATTATCACGGTTGGCTGAGTATGATGACGTCTTCAGAGGGCCTCCTTTTTAGGCTTGCCTCGGGCCCCCAACCCTAAACCCACCACTGCCTAGTTGTATACGTCCAGAAGTCAGGTTTCCACTTGATCAACGTATTTTGTGCAGTGATTGTTCTAAAAAAACGTAAGCTACTATGTCCAGCCCAGGTAGTCTCTTATTTTGTACTGCACAGCAACAAGATACCTTTGGTGGTTTCGACCAAAGTTACACATTTGGGCAGCCTGCTGTTCAAACATCCCAGTGGAGTTAACTGTGTAGGTCAGTGGTTCTCAAACTTTTTCTGATCGCGTACCATTTGTGTGTCCCGTACTGTCATCATGTACCACCTTGTTCCAGAAAAAGTCAATGTGCCAAATAT
>Ga0210059_1016095_pt1 | contig 10822 bp, 7 predicted proteins | sample Ectturendosymbi2_FD_188042 | JGI IMG/M metagenome (GOLD analysis project Ga0210059, IMG submission 188042) | Ecteinascidia turbinata endosymbiont from Florida, USA - Sample 2 (SPAdes) (version 2) | ecosystem: Host-associated > Tunicates > Ascidians > Unclassified | place: Key West, Florida... | reverse complement strand
TAAGGTTTCAGGCCCCATTCGGATTAAACTAAAAAGTTAGTTTCAGGGCAAGTTGTCTATTTTTAGGGCAAATTGTTAGTTTCAGGGCAAATTTTTTCCGTCCCCCCAGTAAAATGCCTTCCCGTACGCCTATGGTTTTGCGCCATCTTTCGGCGCCTCGAAAATAATTATGAGAATAGAGCGTGGATTCTCCACCTTTTCAAGCATGTGGCCCAATTACCATACAGAAGGTTCGTGGCCCGCCAACTGTACAACTTCTCCAATACGACAACCGTTGCATAGAGCAGAAATAAAAACAACATTTAATAATGCAACGTGCACTGCAATCGGTGCCAAGGCTGATCCTGTTTGTTGTCAGAATGCAAAGGCATTTGAGGCTCAATACATGATAATGCACAGATCGGGTCATTTTCCCCATTAAGCCTCCTCCTAACATTGGTTTTCCTGGCATTAAGAGCTGCCCGTCTGTCTCAAAATGTCTCCAGCAACTGCATATTGTGCAAAACGTGGTAGACCACGTGGAAAGGTCGATGTTGCAGTAATTTCTAACACATAATGACGAAAGAGAACGTATTATGACGTCTGAAGTTCAAGAGCTACCGCGTTTTCAATTAAAACAGGGCTTCCCAACCTTTCTACGACCTCGTACCACTTGGGCACCTCGTATTGTCAACGCGTGCCACTTCTTCCTAGTGTTTTCAATTCGGGGCAAAATTAAAAAACCCGGGTTTTGGGTAGCTGAGAAACCCGGAAAAACTCGGGTTTTGAAATGAATGCAATTTTGAGCGATAAAAATTCAATATCATTGTGAAGTTACTACTGTTGGTCCCTGCGCAATTCATTAGCGAATTATTAATTGAGTTAAGCACGGTTTTTCAATGATGTTTATAATACTCGCATGACAATCAAGGCACATTTTCATCATTCAGTCTGTTTCTGAGTTTTGTGACAAATAATCCCGTGGCTGAAAAATCCCCCTCTGGTTCAACTGATGTGGGCTTGATTGTATTAAGGCATGCAACAGTTTTTCAAGGTTATTTTTGACCTCTTCTTCGTAGCCTCAAAAATACTCATTTCCTTTTTCACAATTTGTGATAGGATCTCTTCCTGTGCCGGAATAGTTTTGTGGTCTTCACTCTCATTGATCACAAGGATTCTGTGCTTTGATTTCAAATGGTTGATCAAGCTTTCAGTGCTTGAACCACCTCCTTTTGTATATCGGAGTACAATTGCACTTTGGTGTTGGTTGAGCCTTATTGTATAAGAAATGGCTCTGAGCTTCTGATTTTCTTTGATTGCTAACGTCTTTGAATTGAATGTGTGTGATCAAAAATGTACTTAAAGTCGCTTTTACAGGAAAGCCAAAGATTTTGGAGGAAGTTCTTGTAAACTGAAAAGAAACGAATCAATTTTGCAAAGAATCACAGCTTGTATATGAAGTAACGCAGCGTGGTCCAACTACTTTTGACCGACGGACCATTTTACAAAAACGTGACAACTCCCTGGCCACTTCCAATAAGATGATACATAAAACAACAAATTCACAGCATTTAAAAAGAAAAAAGGGAAGATAAGTGAGTGAGTCAGTGAAATTATTACACAATAGCAATTTATTACAAATCCCTACCAGTGGGATGCCTTTGGTCGAGGCTTCTCTGACACTATCGTTCTTTGATCAATACCAATGTTAGTGGTGGCAAGTAGGAGACTATCGTCCAGTGTTTCGTCTGCCATTCGATTTCCGTTTTTAGATTTGACTTACTTCATCGTAGAGACTGGACTCTCACACACCCATGTGTTTCCAAATATCGAGTGCATTTTTTGTGCGAAATCTTTCAGTTTGGGATATCTATCTTTGCTGTCTAATTTCGAGAAGCTCTCTACAGTCTCTAACACCGTTAGTATTGTACCTTTTTATTAAAATATGTTATGCTTGTTCTGACTAAAATTACCTATTGCAGGGATGGGCAATTAATTTGGCTCAGGGGCCACATTGAGAAGGCCGCGTTTAGATAGATTTATTTGGCGGCACTGAGTACATTACGCCAGATGTGCTATTCAAGACAACGAATTCCGGGCACCGAAAAAAAGCAGTGGTGATCCAGACAACACTGCGGCGGGCCACATGCGGCCCTCGGGCTTGTAGTTGGACCACGCTAAACTAACACATAACAACTTATAAATTAACTAACTAGTAACTACAGCATACCTTTGAAGAACTACCTCACGTGGTAGTTATTACATTAGGTTAGCGCAAAGGTAAAACTTCGTGTAGATGCCTATTATGTGCAAAATGACGTCACGAACGTTTAAATAGGTCAATTGAACGAAAATATAAGTGGACCAACAACGAACGTACGATGGTCACCGATCAAAACCTGCACCCCTTGCGTGATGATAATAGTTGAAAGTTCAAACGTGCTAATTTGGCCGTTACACGCCCCAATCTTCAACGTCAGTGTTATCAGAATTACTGATATTTGAATGCAACAGCAATCCCAGGATTTTTAAAATACCCGGGTGTGGTAGTTGAAAAAAAACATGTTTCGGTCAGTAGAAAATAGCCAAAAAAAAACGGGTTTCGGGTTCGGGAAAACCCGGGTTGGAAACACTACTTCTTCCAGAACAACTAATGTGATCGAATCTTAGTTAGATCGGATTTCAATAATACCAGGCTAAACTAGCAATCTGTGAATCCAGGATTTTGTGAAAAAATGGAAGTTACTCGCGCACCATCTGGAAGACCTCCGCGTACCACAGGTTGGGAACCCCTGGATTAAAAGGTTCAACTCGTGAAACGTCCTCAATTTCAATAATACCAGGCTGCAACCCGTCAGAAAGTCGTGTACTGGCCCGCAGGTCGCGAAACCCTGGAAATATAGAGTTTGGTTGCTTGTCTTTCCCGCAAAACCGTAACTAACTACTCAGATTACGTACGAAAGTGCAACTCAACTTTTCAACCGACTGAAAAAAGCAACCGGTTCTCAACCATCGCCCTCACCTGCGGACAAAGCGTGATGCTGACCATGGCCGTGTTGTTGCGCGTGGCCCGGACGACCATCTGCCTCCAGTAGCCCGAGTGGTCAACCAGGTCGTGCACTTTGTATTTGGATTTTCGCACGTACTCGGTGAAAGTCGACGCGATCTTTTTCATCTGCTCCGGCACGTTCATGAGGCAGGTCGGTGCCTCGACAGCGCAGACTTGTTCCCTGGACAGGACAGGGCGCAAGATGGAAAGTCTGTGGTAACTTTCCATTTGCTCAAGAAGGTTCAGTGGAAAGTTTCCACTAACGCTCCGTTTTCAACATCAAGTTTGTGAAAGCTTGCGCTTTTGCAGTTGACATATATTATAATCCTGAATCTGTTGAACTCGGGCAATGGAAGAAGTGCTGTTGGGCTCCTTGTAAGACTCGCCAGCAGTCGCGGTTAAAAACACAGACGAGAAACGGTTTGTTCTTTTTATACGTATCCTTAAACCTAGTTCACACAGGATGGTGGAAGAGTGTAAAATGTCACAAACATTGATTTGTGGGAGATTTCGGGCAGCTACAAAATAGACCGAGACCAGTTTGGGCAGCTGCGAAATGACCGAGACCAGTTTCGGCAGCTGCTAATAGACCGAGACCAGTTTCGGCAGCTGCGAAATAGACCGAGACCAGTTTCGGCAGCTGCGAAATAGACCGAGACGAGTTTCGGCAGCTGCGAAATTGACCGAGACTAGTTCTGGACACGAGACACAAAATCGCTCAAATAAGGTGCAGTTTCTACGAAAAGCGAAGACGAAACAACGCAGCCTGAAAACAAAAGACGATTTTCGTCCACATTCGTATTACATCCTAAAACATCCGTAATGAAAAAAACAACTGTAATTTATAGTACAATGGCAGTGTTTTTCAACTTGACACCGTTTCCTGTCCATAGTGTGGCCCTTAAGGGGTCCGTAAATGTGATTTCGAGGATCACTGAACGTGATTGAAATGGTTAATAGGCTTTGCAGGCATTCCATTACGGCTGTCCAACGATGATTAACACCTAATTTCAAACATTTATTGCAACGTTTCTTCTTTAGGGGCCCGTAACAATTTTGGTTAGGTTGTACTAGGGGTCCGTAACAATTTTGGTTAGGTTGTACCAGGGGTCCGTGACCCACGGATGTTTAAGAAACGCCGATCCAACGCTTTTCAAAACTCACGCTCGCCTTACTTGTACTTTCCAAGACGAAAGCCCACGGTGGGCTCGCCGGACAAATCCCGTCCAATTGTGAAGCCGCACTTGTTACGGTAATTGTCCGTCACTGGTGACGCCAGTATCGGACGCGTCGGGCAACAGAGGCCGGACGTGTTCTTCAGTTGCATGAGCCATCGAAAAACCTGTCACGACACGATGACGCCATGAACAAAAGACGCGGACAAATTCGAACAATAACAAATCCGCCTTCGTTCTTTTTGCCACAGACATGTCCTTGCAGTTCGCTGTAGCGAATGCGAGGTCATCGCAGGCGGTCCTGTTAAAGTGCGAACAATCAGCAGCGAGAAAAACAGGACCGGCAGCGTTCGCAACAGATCGACACCTTTCCAGACGTTTCCTTGCTCCTGGCGCGAGAGGCGCAAGCAAAGATAACGAGGAGGCCGGTTGAAATTTCATAAGGGCAATGTTGGTGACATCTTCAAATAAAACTTTCGTAAAATCGGAAGCGGTCCCGGTTTTGTTTTGATGCAGAAGGCACTCTGGTAATAATTCGTAAATCCAGATTACAACCGGAAAACGGAGTTTGCAATGCAAGACAACGTGGCACAAACGTTGGGCCGAAGCGGAAAATCGAAACTATTGCACAAAGAAACGAAACTAAACATATCCACATCTTCTAATCGTCAAGTGCAATCCATCAAATGTTAAGCAGCAGATAGAATTTTGCGTCGGAATTGAGCTGCAAATTTTTCGCAACAAGCTCCTCTGAAGTTACACATGCAGAACTTTAGGGCGACTATTGCGTTTATTTTGAAGCTTCTGCCGACGACAACCGTTGCCTTTCGTTTACAAAGTCGCCTTTTCTGACAAAACAATAGTGACGTCGACCGCGTTTGCGCAAAGCCAGGATCAGCCAACGTGAAGTCCATTCACCTCCAGATCAAGGTGCTTGATTACGCACATCTGTCGGCGAATTTCCGTTAAACTTTCGCGGACCGCTTTCTGCTTTTGCTCGAGCTGCTCCTGGTAGGACATTTTCCACCAGGGCGTCACTGTGTTTTTCAACTGCTCTGCAAATGAAAAAATACCAATAAAAATGGTGTTGGTATATATAAGAAAATCGGTTGCGCATGAGCGAAAATTCATGTGCCGCACTGATACGTGGATGTGATCGAGCATACATAGCGTGGCAGCATAGCACAGCTCAGCATCTACTGGCGTCCTGCACGGGGCGGGTGCGCGATGAGAAGGTCTTTGTGCGTGAAACTGAATGTTGACTCAATGCATGTGAAAGTTACATGAGCAAGAAATTCAATGCCGCAGAGAGCTTGTGGTGTACAGGTGTGTAGAGACATTGTGGTGTGCATGCATGCAGCGCAGGCCTGCGCAACATACGGCCCGCAAAAGCTTTTCTTGCGGTCCGCGAGACCTTTGTCAATTGTAGAGAATGTTGCAAAAGCTCGACCTCGAATGATTGTCGTTCCAGAATTTCTTAATTTCTTCCAAACTACAACGAACTATCTACACGGATATGAAATAGACTTTTGCGGCCCTCGGCATATTTATGTTGATGATTTGGCCCTTCGAACTTTCTGAGTTGTGCAGGCCTGGTGTAGAGACATTCTCCAGTGGTGGCGAGAAGACAGATTGGAGTTTCCAGATCTCAGTGATCTTGCAAGAAATGCGTAACCCTGAAAATCATGTGGCAGTTCTCTGGCATTTCTTTACATTATTAGTTTTTTTCGTTACTTTTCTGGCGCAACATCACATTCCGCAATGCAATCAAATTTGAGAACTTTACCATGACAACAGTTTCAAACTCAATGACTACAGCAACGAAACGAGCTTTATTCCTTGCTTCTATTCAATGTTTACGCTTACGTAACATCGGGAGATCGTTGAAAAGGTTATGTGGCAAATGGTAACTTCTTTATGCTCAGTAAGTACATTGCGTTCATTTGATTTATCTCATTTTAAGCCTTTCAACGACGTCTGCACTGAAAAGTAGTGTCCTGGACTTTGGTCATAAATGTGTCTGATAAGAATAAAATCATACGTTTTTTTGACCGCTGGGAATTGCAAAAAATATAGGAACCTTCAACAGAAACAGAGTCATTGAGCTTCATCTTCTTGTGGTCTGGTCCATCCTGCCAATCACACTGACGTTTGCCTCCTACCATGGCATCTTGCTTTGGTTTAGCATTCTTTACTTCCAGTATTTTCCCTTTCAATGTGTATCTGCAATCAGACTTTCGAATGTTAATTTCTTACTGCTAATGCCACTTCAAAAAAATGTTTTGCTCCAAAGTCACTGAAACATCCAAAAGTTTCAGTAGATTAAACTAAAACTTGACCAACAAAACTTTCTTTGGGCCGATACCGATGTTTTTCATTTTTCATTGCCGAGAACCGATGTCGATATTTTTAAATTACTAAAACCACAGTTGAAAGACATTACATTGCATTTTTTCACCAGTATGTAGGCCACAAAAACAAATGGAATAATTACACAATTTACAAATGAAAGAGCAGTTTGTTATAAAAGTTAGGAACATATTACCGCACAACGAATTCCGCGCAAACCACTAAAACGGTCAGCCACCGCAGCACGTGTCCTGATTTGTTCGCAGGCATTCATCTGCTTACCGCGCAAAAACCTGCTAGTGGGTCCAATCGGAGCAGAAGAATGGATCGTTTACCGGTATGTAAAGTAATATAAATAAGATTTAAATGCCTTGGGTTTTTCTCTTTCACTGAGACATTTCAGTCATTTGACCGCCCAAAATAACTTAAAAGCGTCTGTCATTTTTTCGTTTTCGGAGATTTACTTATTTATTGGTCATTTAAATAAAATTCTGTCAATGACCGAAAAAAAAACAGCAAATGCCACATCACAAAAGTTTTGTTATTAGCAGGTAACAAAGGATACTGATGTAAGGTTATCATACTTAAGCATTTTAGAACTCAGCAGGAAAATTTTACAACTCCGTAAGGAAAATCTTTCTATTGCAGCACATGAAGCATCTTATTAATTTGGTGGAGATCACCAAAAACTAGTTTTTTTATATTGGTCTTGAAAAGTCCAATACCTGCAAAAAAGACATGGCAGTGACACAACTTTTCATAAAATAGTTTTGGCCTTCACCAAAGAACATTCAATGACGTTCTATTACAACCCTAAAGCTCCTCAAAGTATGATTGCCACCAGAATTAGCCGAAAAATTTCAATAGCTATTTGTAGTTGTCTATACTACTGCATTTGACAAAATAGCTTTTTTCACGTTTTAACCCAAAGTGCGTTTTTGTTTTTAAGTTCAGTTTCCATGTTTCAGCACGGAACTTTTATGAAGGTTTTTACCTTAGACTTCAGAAAATAACAATCAACCAAATCATTGAGAATCTTTCACACAGTTTAGACTTTTCAATAGCTCATGTATTTTTTACACTTTTGTGGTCAGTGTAACATGTATCTTCGCGAAGTGAGAGCAGATACTGTTCTATGTATAGATATAGATTCCACCTCGACTGAATGCCAGCTTTTTCTCTTGGAAGTTCATATATTTATGTACGAAAATTATTAAGAGAAGCGGTGGAATTCACAAATGAAGCATACTACAAGGCATTTCACGAAACTGGTCTTAATATGGTAAATTCTGAAAACCTGCCAAGTACCGAACATGATTTCTTGAGAAACTCCCCAGTATCAACGGTGTAAAGAAATGCTGATAACAACTACGATTCATGACTGAAGTCCTCAAGTAGTAACATCAGTTTACAGTTTCTTGTAATAAAACCCTTTAAGGATAGTCGCTGTTTGTCCAGTTATAACTTGCCAACTGACAGAGCTAGCGAGCTAATTGGGCCCTCTAAAGCAGAAAGTTTAGGTGCTTCGATTAAAATAATCTCGGCACTTTTAGGTTTGAACTTTCTTGGTGTGACATCATGACTGGGGGAGGTCAAGAAATTTTGGATAATGTCATCCAGGTCTGAGAAAAAATTTCAAGCGGCAATTCACTTGTTTTTTTCTTTTGAAATAGCCGTGTCTTTAAAAAAATCTGTGTCTTTTAGAACCCTTGGTTAGCCACCTACTGTTGGTGGTTGGCAAGTCACAGCAAAAAACAATCACTAAATAAATCCACTCTAGGAAATTCCATGATGAAGAATAACCTATCATTTAATGTGCGTGCAAAGATTCATACAAACAGACCACAAACCAAGTTGGGTTTCCTTTATCATAAAAAGCTAAAGACCTTCATCAAAATTTATATTTTCCAAATACATCAATGATACACAAAACAATGCCACACACATGTAAAATCAAACATAACGTATATAAATATAAACACGCCACAAGCCAACTGGTGTTTGCAAACCTAGGTTCATAATCACGCCGAAATAATTTTAAGAATTACACTCACACACAAATGCCAGAAAATGTGTGACATACGTCTTCAAAATATTTACAGCTTGAAGCTTGTCAGCTTCATTCTTGAATGTAACATACGCCCTTGTAGAATGAGGAACCATATTAATTTTGTGTGGCTTGAGCTTCAGTTTTTTTGACAATAACTTCTTGCACTCACCTAAGAAAAAAATTTTGACAAATGTAGCAATTTCATTACTTTACCGCAGAGAAAATACATTACTGTATTAAATAATGCACTAAGTCAAATCCTGGCCAAGACACCAAACTGCAAATGATGAAGGGGCTTCAATTTCGGAGTTCTGGAGTTTTGAGGAAACTGAAATACTCCTTAGCCATCATTGTTCCCAGGTCCACTGTGGCCTGGAATGTTGACATATGGCTGGCCTTTAGCAATGAACAAAACGTTTATTTAAACAGGCAGACTGAGCTCTTCAGTAATCAGTCTATGTATGGGGAACCAAAAGGCAGACAGTGGGAAATGTTTCTCCACCCAGGCAACCCTTGCAGTTGCAGCTAACTCTGGACCCAATGTATAGGCCAGCTTTTATTGGAACTTTCTGGGCAATGTGAAGTATATTCTACTGATGGGTGCGTAACCAGCTTGGGACACCTGGGGGGAAGTTTTCTGAGGGGGGCCCACATTTTTTAAACTCTGTCCATAAGTTTTAAACTATGTCGAACACATTTTTCCAGAGAGGCTTTGTCGCCCCAAGTTACAGGCCTGATGGATAGACAAATCAGTTGCCCTAACCTTGCCCAGACTCACATTCAAAATTTTTTAAATCAATTATCCTCACTCACAAAGGATCTGCTACAGAAACATTAAAGCTGAATCAACCAAATATTTGTTCAATAAATTATTAAGTTAAAACCTAAATACGAAGGACCATGTAAAATTACTGAATAGAAATGAGCATCATTCACATAACACATGCCTATAGGTTCACTTGTCTTTAGTCACACCTTTTACAAATAATTTTTGAGAAAATCAGCATCAAAGCATTAAGATTATATAATAATTTTGATTAACAAAAATATGCTATAACTTCACAAAGAAACACCTTACAATTGCACACAAAATTAACCTTGTCATATGACAAGCAAAGTTAGCTAAAAGTTTGTTAATACTAATATGCACAAAAAAACATCCATAAAAACAAATTACCATATCCAAAAAATTTAGGCAGCTTTGAAATTTCTATCTTAAACACCTCCGAGGTGAAGTTAGGAGCTTTCGTGTAATCAAACACTATCTTTTTGTCATTTTCAACAGCAGCATTTGGCTGGTGGAGATTCTCATCCATACCAGTAATCAAATGAGACTCATCCCCACTGTACACTATTTCTGCGAACAAACAGAATTCATTGTCAACACAGCAACACACCCGCTACACTTATTAGCACAAATGCAAGAATAAATACCACAGTTCATAAAGGTTGGCAAAGCAGTGACCACATTATTTCTAAATGCTGTAAAAACTTTCTATTCAGCACATGCTAAATAATATCCCTTACCACATTTTGTAATGACTTCTGATAAGACTAAAACCTACAAAAAGCACTATGTCAATTGTGAAAGTTGTTCACAAATCAGACATTGTGTTCATTTTGAGAAAACACTTATAAATCTTTTCAATGCTTGACAAAACCACAATTTTTGCAACTTGTCGTTTGAAACACAAAGAACCCATCAAGACAATATTTTTTTAGCTGAAAGTGATCACTAGAAAAAAGTCAATACTTTCCTGCGCAGCATGTAAGACTTGTTTCAGGGAAATACCTGATGTCAAATTTCAGATGAATTTCATAGTCCACCAGTAGAACATGTCAAGCATGATTGGCCGTATATACATGTAGCCTTCAGTTTGTATGCATGCCATGCCCAAAAGTGGACAATATCTTGTTGACAACTGCCATAGATTCTACACTGGGGAAAAAATTACACTCTACTGGTGGAAAGCCAATCACAGACAAATCTGAGAACTGTGGCAGTTATTGACAAAAATTAGCATTTAATGTGTGACACACATAACAAGGCAAGCAAGTGTGACGCAGCAAGTAACAGGCTTGCCTGCTACTCAGCGGAAAATACAACTTTCCACCAAAATCAACGATTGTTAGTTGGGTTACGAAGTTCAGAGAGCATGGGACTGTAGTGAACTTATGTTCTAAAGCCACAGGGGGAACTTATTCAGGCAGGAGAAAGAG
>Ga0210059_1016094_pt1 | contig 10822 bp, 7 predicted proteins | sample Ectturendosymbi2_FD_188042 | JGI IMG/M metagenome (GOLD analysis project Ga0210059, IMG submission 188042) | Ecteinascidia turbinata endosymbiont from Florida, USA - Sample 2 (SPAdes) (version 2) | ecosystem: Host-associated > Tunicates > Ascidians > Unclassified | place: Key West, Florida... | reverse complement strand
TTAGGGCCTAAAGTTTGGAACTCCATACCAATAACTATTAAAAACAAAACATTTATCCAATTTCAAAAGCTTTACTATGATTACCTATTAGAAAATTATACTTAGTTTTATTCTCACACATGCAATGACATTGGCTTAGGAAACTGATTGAAAACAAATACTGTGTATATGTGCTGGATAGGTTTTGAAGCAGGCAATTAACTAATAATAATTATTGTCTGATTGCTTTGCCTTCAATATTTACATTTTGTTTTATTTATGTCTGAATGATAACGTCCAGTCTAGGTTTTATGTACACTTGAAGCTGGTTGGACATGTGTCTCATTTTTCAGTTGTTTATTTGTTTGTTTGATTGTTGACTTTGGGGTACTGAAATGGGTTGGCCAGGCGCAGGTACTGTGTCATCTCATGTTGTCAAGGCCTTGCAAAGCTTGCTTGTGTGGAAGCAGTGTTTCCAAACACAACTTGGAATGGACTTTTGGCAGTGGAAGTGTTTCCAAAATGTGTTTAGTTGAGGACTGTTGACAGCCGAATAACTATCTTTACTATATATGTTTTTTGTTGTATTTTTGCTGTGGTGTTTCATTTGTATTTTGTTATTTTGCGTGAACTTGTGGGGGCAGTGACGTAAATGACAGCTACGGCCGTCGCTTCCTGTCCCTGTATTCCTGATAAAGTATTTTGTGCTTGGTCGGGATGTATACATAAACTGAACTGAACTGGTGTTCAATTTCAAATACAACATATACACATTTTTTTCAGAAAGGATAGGAGCAGCAAAAAAAGCTAAAGGTAACCAGCTGCTTCCCTAAAATGCATTATACTTAATAAGTTTGATGAAATGTGTCTGTTGCTTTGCTCGGTTTTAATTTTTATTGGACATCCTTCTAGACCAGAGGTGACGAACATGCGGCCCGCAAAAGAATTTCGTGCGACCCGCGATTTTTTCACGCTTCAATATTTCGTTAAATAACTTCAGCTGTATGGTTTGCATGGGTTTTTATTACTTTTGTTTGTTTCTGTTGATGAACAATTTTTTTCGTTTTTAACAGGTTTCATAGTATGACTAAAAAGTTGTGCGGCCCGCTTACTCCGCGGTAACTGACAAAGTGACCCGCGATAGCAAATAGGTTCGTCACCCCTGCTAGACCAAGGGGTACACAACCTACGGCCGCATGCGGCTTTTGATAAAAATCTATGCGGCCGTGGACATTTAATTTAAAATATGTTATTGCGGCCGTGCATTGATACAAAGTCTTTGTCTGCTGTTCTGTATGAGGGATACTTACAGAAGTAGAAAGACGGTCAAACAAACATTTGGAGGCAGGCTAACCTCAGTGTGTGGATGTGGAAGCATAACAGAAGCAATGCAAAAAGAGTGAAATATCTTGAACTCAGGCGGTCGTAATTCACAAAAATGGACGTAATGCGGCCGGCAGTAGCGAATAGGTTGTGCGCCCCTGTTTAGACCTTCTCATAGAGTAGGGATTTGAGTAGAAACGTAATTTCCGCGAACGTTTTATGTTAAAGTGAAACTTACAATTAAGTCTCCGTTTCTTTTGCATCCCAAACTGAAACCAAACTCTACGAAAACCTTCATCGAGAACACGTTAACGTCACTAATCACATACGGACCTGTTACTGTTGTATCTCATTTCTGTGGTGAAAAGTAGATCTATTGAACTAGTAAAATGGTACTTGCTTCATAAATCGGTTGAACGCGTGATGTGGATGGTGTTCCTTGAAATGGGTGGAATACTTGTTAGTTTTCTGTGCAGGCGTTTCTCTGAGTGAGTGGCTTCGAACTGTTGCTAAGCAACGCGCTCAAGCAGAGGCGCAGAAACTAAAACTTCCTGCCAAGACTCATCAGCAACTAATATTGCCACAGTTGTCGATTATTTCCAAGATCTCCAGAAAGAAACAACACGATCTTGATTTCAAAGGGCATTACAATCGCAGATCAGATCAACTGCCCTTGCCTAAAAAAGGTAGCGTGTATGTACAACTGAGAGACGTTTTCACTGACAGTAGTACTAACAAAGCGCATGGCGCGAAGCGCCAAGACAAAATCGTGGCCTTTTTGGGCCAAGCTGGGATTGGCAAGTCAACCATCACCCGCATCCTAGTTAAACAAATACTGGAGAAGAAAATCCTCACCAACATCGAGTATATTTTTTACATTCCTTTTCGCGGTATGAATTTCGCGAGTCCCCACGGTTTTGTTGAATTTCTTTTTTCTGGCGAAACGCTCTCGTTTAATGGAAAGCCAGTCGACGAACAAGAGCTGCTGAATGTTTTGGGCGACGGAGAGGGTGTTATATTGATACACGATGGTTTAGACGAAGCTAACGGTTCGTGCTTTCAAAGTGCTAACCCGCTGCCATCTGATCTGACTGCAGCTACCGCCGATGTTCACGTGAAACGATTGCTATCAAACAAAGTCTTACCTAAAGCTGTTAAGGTCCTGACTTCTCGTCTGAAAAGTTTCGTAGAAATGCCCAAGAGTTATCAACCTCTCCTCATGGTTGATATCTTAGGATTCGACGACTCGGCGCGCCAAACCCTGTGTCAACAACTTTGTCCAAGTCAGGATGTATTCACTCGAGTCACAAAATACCTCAAAGACCACCCGGATATTGCGTCTCTGTGCAGCGTTGCAGCCAATTGCGCGTGCATCCTTTACGCCCTCAGCAAGAATTCCGAACGCGGGAGTGTGGAACTGGTGTCGACGACAGACATCTACGCACGCGTCCTCGCTTCCTGCACCAGTCAGTTGACAGCGAAAGATAGACACGCGATCGTGAAAAATTTGACCTTGCTCGCCATGAACGGTTTTGTGGATGGCAAGTTGACTTTCACCGAGGTCGACTTTCAAAATGCCGGCCTTAATGCAAACCACCTGCAAAAACTGTCGCAAGCTTTCTCTGACCAGCAGTGTCATCTTGATCTGAAATTGATCGATGGTGGAACCGCATCTGGTCATTTCGCACATTACACGTGGCAAGAATTTTTCACAGCTTTACATTTGCTTCTCTACACGCCCTTCAAAGATTTCGTTTCGCAAACCAAACATCTCTTCGACAGTAAATGGGAAGTGGTTGCGACTTTTCTTTACGGCTTTTGCAACCAAGCTGTATTCAGTCAAGTGAAAAAGGTATTCAAGCCTTGTGATGAGAACTTGGTGAAACGGAAGAAAGAGAAGCTGAGGATCCTGGCACTCGACCGCATGAAGAACCTGGATCCCCACAATACCTTGGAACTCCTGACTTTATGTTGCTGGCTCAAGGAGATGAAGGATGACAGCGTGAATCAAGATGTTCTCCAACATCTACCAAGTCACATCACATTATCTGGTCCAGTTTTTCACACCGATGTGTCCGGCCTGGTGTATGCACTCAAATCTTCTCAGGATAAAGTCACTTTGAAGATCAACTGTCGAGAAGGTTAGTAAATGTCCGCTTTTTCTAAGCGTTATTAGTTTTGAATTCTGACACTTCGGTATAAAGCACAGTGGATGCAGTGCTGCACGGTGCTCTTTTGTCTAAAGATCGTTCAAGCCTTGTTTTGTTGTTGACAAGAGTTCGGCAAAACTTAAGAACAATTTGTCCAGGAGTGCTATCGTGTTCCGGTTGATCGGTTTTCTACTGGCACATGAAAAACTTTCTTCGCCGAACTGAAGTATCTCCAGTGGCCTCCTAATTTTTTTTGTTTTTTTCACGTGCTTTTTGCGGTGCATTTTCTGAACGATTACCATCTTTTCTCAGACGAGCAGACGCAAGGAACGGTCATTAAAAAAGCTGAGTTCGGGGAAGGATGTTTGCGCGAGCTTCTGAGATTGCTTGGCGAAGCGAAGCTAAAGGTGCCAGTAGACGTAGCCTGATGTGAAACGTCCAGTCACATGCTGTTCAACATGAGCTGTCTTTAATTCAGTTCGTTCATACGTCATAAAATTACGCTACGATGACGTAAACACGTCAGTACGTTACATCATCGTTAAGGTTGCAGTGCAAGTTGTTGAGGATTAATGTTGTTTATTTTGCATTTTAGCGTTTCGAAATCCGGAAAATTTTCAAGCCAGAGCACTGCCAGCTTTTGAATGGAGTCTTCACGTCCTGCGACGAGGTGGCACTCTGCCGTTGTTCTCTCACTTCATGTTGTGTTGAACCTCTTGCAAAATGTCTGATGAGTTCGTGCGGTCACGTAAGTGATAAAAGTATAGCTGTTGCTCGCGTCCAAGGATTAAACGTTGCTGAATGCTCGAACATGTATCCAAACGAAGTTTATCAAAAATCATGTGAAGACGTTGTCGGTTGAATTGTAAGAAACATATTTATAGAGCAGGGGTAAGGAACCCATTTACTATCACGGGTCAGACATGTTGTGGAATATCGCTGGCGGGTCGCAAAAATAAATAATTTCTTCTAAATAAATAAAGAAATTTTGCCCTTGTCTTCCTATGGAAAATTAGGAGAGAAAACTATGAGAAGGAGCGAGAGAAACTTATCTTGGGTTACCATCTAAGTACCTGCTCATCATGGAGCTTATTTTTTACGCAATTTCGTACTCTAAATTAGGTAATGAAAACTGTGATGCGGGTCATATAAAATGTTCACGAGAGCCACAAGCTTCCCGCCCGTGTTATAGAGGGCTGTGTGGACTAGAACCTTCTAGAACCTGCTCACCTCATCTTTTATTGTATATGGATCCTCGTGGGTGCCCTACACTTCGTATCGTTTCTTTTACTTGTTTTCGGCTCTTTCAGACATTGTATGCTTAACATTAACAGCACTTCTCTCGATTTGTCTCCACTCTTCGCGAGACGAGCTTCTTGATACGCTGATTGTACTCAAGACCGTTTTTGGGTGAAATTTAGCAGATTATGTAAAGTTTTGTGTTTTTCAACAAAGAAACTAAAGCGGTTCATGTAACAAGGGGGTTCCCGTCACCAACTTATATTTTTGTCGCGTTGTCTTGGAAACCGGGAAGTGATGGACGAGGTTGCTCGTTGCTGATTTTGGCAACAATTTGCTTATATTCAAATTAACCTGGACGCAACATTTTCCTTATATTCACATTAACCTGGATGCGATCTAAAACTCGTTTCTTGCCAGTCATGTCACTGTACCAGCACATCTTTCTCGTGCGTTTCTCTGCAATTGTGGGGAAAAAAAACGATTTTGCGGAGATGTTGCATTCTCCACGTCCTTTTTAGCACACACAGAAGTAACCAGTGGTTTGTTATGATGACAAGAAGGATTTAGAGATATTTTATAAAAAAGTATCAGCTGGAGATATTTTTTATTTGTGTAAAAAGTTGAAAATTTCCGTAGAATTGCAGCTTTCTTGGTATTATTGTGTGTTGTCGATTTACTTCTTTGCAAGCTTGTAATCGGTAATTTTCTTGACTTGCAGCTTTCCGAGCTTGACTTGAGTCGCAACAGCATCGGCAAAAAAGGTGCGAAGCTCATTTCGACTGCGCTTGACAAAGTTCAACGGCTGAGACTGAGCAAGTGCGCTCTGAACCACACTGGCATCCGATTTGTAACTAAGGCCTGCAAGGAACTGAAAAATCCGGTATGTCGAAAATAACGCGTCAAGCAGTCTCGTTCGTCACTGCTGTCGAATTTGCCCGGTTGTGCTGCATCGTAAACGTCAGTGAAAACGCTTGACATTGAATGATTTCGAAGTTTTATTTTTTTGCGTTTGCCTGCAGCGGTTCCTTGGCTTAAGCCCCAGTGCCGAACAACATAAACTCGAAAGAAAACAGTGTGAAGGAGAGAAGTATCAAAAATTTTCTGAGGTGGTGGCAATTTTTTAACTTGTGTAAATTTGATTGCTTAAAAAATAAAATACAAACTACAGTTTACGTGCGTGTTGACTTGATTCGCCTTGAACTTAACATTTTAGATGCCAATCACTGCGAAGTCTACCTGCAGCTCTTCTGCTGTCGTCGCCACCTGGCACAATTTATTGGTCGCTTCGCGTTGTTCGCGCTTTTTTAACTGTATCATTTTAAGCAGACCGCTGTTTTGAATGAACTCCAATGACGTTGCAAATCGACCCCTCATCGCCGTGACCCGGGCGAGCGACTGACGACCCTGGGTGTTCGTGTCGTGCAGATATCCATGCTGGATTTCTCGCAAAATATCGTGGAGGAAACGAAATCGCCTTTCATTAAGTTTCTGCACAACATTGAGAGTTTGAACCTGTCCGACTGCAGCCTGACCAGCAGTGATATCGGCGATCTTGCTAGAAGCTGTGGAGAGTTGAAGAAACCGGTAGAAGTCGACCTTGTGATACGCTCCCCTTTCGTTGTGTTTGTGTTTGCTTTATGCATTTGCTCCAGCTAGCTAAATGTTGAAATTTTCGAAATGCAAATGTGCATGCGTGCATTGTCATATTTTGCTTGTTTGTTTAAGCACGGGCGTAGAAGGCCGGGGGTGCAGGGAGGGATGTTTCCTCCCAACTATTTTGCTTTCTGGCAAAAATAATTTCAAACTTTGAGAAATACCTTTTGTGTCCACGCTGTGTCTTTTTTCAAAATTTTTTTTTGTCAATTTAACTCTTCTGGTATGAATAGATTGAAAATTGCATTAGATTAGTCTTGTTTTTTGGGGGAAGCTGAATTCTTAAGCTTTTGGTGGACTTTTTTTAACGTGAACGGGCATAACGCTGTACATCCCTGCAGCCCCGTTGTCGGTTCTTTATGAGAAAAGAATATGAGCTGAAGAGCAAGCGAAGTGCGTTTCTCTGCAGCTGGCTTCGCTCGATCTGTCCCGCAACAAGATCGGAGACGCTGGCGCGACGCTACTCTGCAAAGCGCTCCGAAACATCGATGACCTGAACTTGTCTGAGTGCTTGATAACCAGTGAGGGCTTCGCTAAACTTGCTTTGGAATACAAGGAACTTGACAAACCGGTAAGTAAACGTGTTTTTATTCACATGTGCTTCGATTGAAACCTTTTTTTTTATTTTTGCTCAAAGAAGCTGGAACGCAGCTAAAAGTGGTCAATCGCTTTCGTTCGTCTCATGTTGTTGTAAAGTCTTGTTTTCCACGTCTCGGAGTCGTACTTGACCTTTTCCAGGGTGTGGGCATCAAGGCCAGAGCAGTCACAGTAGTGACAGGTTTCCCATGACTGCACTGGTATTACTTTGCCTTTGACGTTCTCTTTTGGCTTATCCCAGATCCAAACACCGTATTTTCTAATTTATCTTTTGTTTTTTTCACTGTGTGCCTGTCAATTCTTTCTGTTATCAACCCTGCATTGAGCTGCTTGCTACTATAAGTCTAGTCTGCGTGATTCCATCTGTCCGTTCTGATCTCGAAGTCCCACAGTACCTTGACTTTGTTGTTCTCTGTCACTGCGTTGGGCTTGTGGAGCCAAATGTTATCTGACGTTTTGATCTCGTAGTGCTGGCATATGCTGTGGTGGATTGCTGCTGCTACGTTGTTGTGTATTGTCTTGAACAAGCTTCCTGCTGTCTTGCGGAATGTTCTAATTGTGCAGCCATTAAGTCAACTGTTTCGTATTTCTCGCGAATCACACACTTTCAAACTTTTGCTGCGCGAAGTATCTTGGACTTGTGGTACTTGGTTTCTGGTGCTGAACCCTGTGCCGCCGGCACATGAGCGTTTCTGTTTATATGTTAAGTTCGTTGTGGATGAAACACGTACGTGCCAATGTTTTGGTATCTATTTCGTGTAAAAGAAGACAAAACGGGGTAGTTTCAATGGAAAACTGCATTTTTGCAAAAAACGTTCGAAATGAGAAGCGATCGACACAAAACAGTGATTTGACTAAACTTCGCGTTTAGCGCTGTGTTTGTAACGACTCTGCGTCGGCAGTTGCCGAACGCCAAAAGCTCAGTGGGCATTAAATTATTGAACCGTCTCGTGCTTTTGTATTAGAACTACCGCAGTAACATCTGCAGATCGCGACAAAGCTTTCGTAAAATCACCCTCTTCATATGAAGATGTTTGTTGAGAGTGTTTTTTTTATCTATTCGACTTTGCCTTTTGATAACTGACGTGTGTCTTCTGTGCTTGCCTGATCGGGCCTCCCCCTCACAAATATGTCGCAGGTGAAGCGCGTAAACTTTTCCGGCAACCTTCTCGGGCACGCTGCGTTCAAAGCATTGAAAAGTTCCATGAAGAACATTGGGGAACTTGTTTTGACGCAATACAAAGTGACTTGCGATAATTTCGTGGAAACTGGCAAAGCAACGAACAAAGGAAATCTTAAACCAAATGTTCATCTAGATAGCAAAGTAAGCATTGGCTGGTTTAGACTACTGATTTTTTTGTGTATTCATACATTACTTTTTTGAGTCCCCTGGTACTGGTATGGAATTGCACAAGTTTTTTTAGCTCTCCGCTTGGAGAGGCAAATCCGATCTTTCATGCAATTTATTTGATACAGTCGTTGTGATTTTAATTTGCAGCTTTTCTTTAGGTTTCAACAGTAAGTCTCCGCTAGGATGACGAGATCGAACCGATCAGGAAATTGTTTTTACAGGAATCGATTTGACGTAATGTGCGCATCGTCAGTCATCAAAAGCGCAAGCGAAAGCTTCCGGGTGATGTGATGAATAATTAATAAAAACGAGACTTACTGTTGGAATATCGACATGCGCAATCAGGATCATCGCAAAGTGATGGAAGTAGGTCACAGCAGGCATATTCTTCAAAAGCTTATAATAAACCTGGAGCCTTGAATTATTCGAATATAGTTTGGTTGGTTGCCGTTCTTGAAAAAATGCGTTTATGATGAAACAAAGCGCTTATGATGAAACAAACAAACTCGCGTACGGTGATATGTGAGTATTTCAGAACCTGGGCACTGAGTGTGTTTGAAAGCGGTGCAAGTTTGAGTGCCGCATGTTGAACCCAAGGAATGACTAGGAAACCAACACCTGCCATTGGTGCTTCAGGTGAAGCGTGTCGCTTTGCGCCGGGGCGATGACATCCTCCCAGGTGATGTCATGGTGGCTGCGCTTTCACTACGTGTCAATCAACTCAATGAGATATCGATTCAGAATTACTCTCTGACGAGCGCGGGAGTTCGAGAGTTGGTCAGTGCCATCAAAGCCCGGGCTAGAGCGGTAAGTTGGGGGTGTGCGCGATGGATTGGGGGGGCAATTGGCCGTGGGCCCTGGGCTTTCCAACATCGGCTGCTCAGTCATGTTTAATGCATGTAACTTTGTTTGATTATAAACGGGCGCATTCAAACCCGCTGTGAAATTCATACCTGAGTGTAAAACTGTGCGGTTGTCTGCACAACATACGACCCGCGAGACCTTCCGCAATCGCAGAAAATCTTGCAGCAACACGACTTCGGATATATAATTAATTGTCGTTCCAGAATTTCTTTCAAACTACAACAAAATGAAATAGAATTTGAGGCCCGCGGCAATTTGTGTTGGTCAATTTGGCTCTACGAGCTTTCTGAGTTGTGCAGGCCTGCTGTACACTAAACACCTGCATTGAGATCAGTTCTGGAAACGGATCTGATCTCGAGCATTTCACATTATTTTCACTGCGAAGAGCCTGCGATTCGATTCAGAACGTAATATCATTTTGAGCAAGATATGGTCATCTCGTTTTCGTAGCACAACGTTCTGACTGCGCGTTTTTTGTGATAATTGCTGTGTCTTGTGTGTTTTCTACGCGGATCTTTTAGTAATGGTCCTAAAAAGTGTTGGTTGAGCTGTAGGTTATGTTGTCGCATGTTTGCATGCCTCTTGCAAAGAGACATTTGCTTGTAGCTCACGACGCTGGACATATCTGGCAACAAAATCGGGGATGCCGGAGCGTCTGCTCTTGCTGAAGCTGTGCAGAAGGTCGATCAGTTGAATGTGGCCGGGTGTGGATTGACAAGCAAAGGAATCATTGAACTGGCCCGGGCCTACAAAGCCATGAAAAAGCCTGTAAGTGTTTGCGCTTCCCTTGATCTTTCGTCGCGTCCCGTGGCGGTTTGTTTCATTTTTATTTGTTTTGTTTATTTCACGACAATCGTGGGACAGGCGGTTGCCTGAATGATGTAAGTTTGGCACGTCACGTCGAGCTTTCAAAAGTACAACAACGCAAGAACACTAACAGCAAGCGTGAAGAAATAGTGTGAAGAAACTTATAGCGAGTACAATTACAGACTTTTACTGGATTCAAGGATATTGGCAACAGCACTACATACAGCAACTGAAACAGGGACCAACGCACACGGTGCACCAAATAACGCACCAGGCGCGTTTTGTTGGCAGGGGCGTAACGAGGGGCCAAGGGGGCACAATTCCCCGGGTGCTGAATCACTATAGTGGCACCGAATGACTGCAGGGGCGTCGGAAAGTCCCAACAATGTCACAAGCACTTTCTCCAATGCAGTATATTTGCTTCCGAAAGACCTAAGGCTCGAACATGGGGGCGCCAAACTTGCTTCTTGTCCCATGGGGTCGCCAAATTGACTTTCTTGTCCCCTAACCTCGGTACGCCCCTGATTGTTGATGCTCCTTTTATGTTTTTCTCGAAGAACAAGTTGTTGAACGTCACGCACAACGTCTTCGGCAAAGAAGCGTTTGATGCTTTGATTTCATGCGCGAAAAACATCAAGCAGCTTGTTGTGACGCGATATGACGTAACCGCTGATGACATAAAGGAAAACGGCGAAGTTGCAATCGAGGGAGTTCCCCGATCCGAAGACGTCATAAACAGTGACGTATGGTTGACAGCGAATAAAGAACTTTTTTCGCGGTCACTGTGACCAATAAAAAGTGTAAAAAACTTTTGTAAACAGCTGTGTTCACTTTACATGCTGCGAATCTTTAGTCC
>Ga0210059_1016093_pt1 | contig 10822 bp, 5 predicted proteins | sample Ectturendosymbi2_FD_188042 | JGI IMG/M metagenome (GOLD analysis project Ga0210059, IMG submission 188042) | Ecteinascidia turbinata endosymbiont from Florida, USA - Sample 2 (SPAdes) (version 2) | ecosystem: Host-associated > Tunicates > Ascidians > Unclassified | place: Key West, Florida... | reverse complement strand
AGAGCAATATATATCTCAATTTTTTGGGGGTACTAAGAATGCTCTGACCTGACAAAGGGGTACGAGCAGCAAAAAAGATTGGGAACCCCTGAAATAAGCGGTGCATCCGTTCCAACAACCTCCCGTTACAAGTAAGGGGTTCCACTTGCTCGCAGCGCCAGAAGCGAATGAAGAACTTTTGCCCATTGTCTGATTGGCCGCATCAGTAACCCTGGTGGTCATTGCATTAAGCTAGGCATCGAGTCTTGTAAAACCATTCACCAGGACAGGATTATGTTGACAATGCGGCATTGCCCTGTACTGCCTTTCTCTTATGTAGGCGGCCAGGGAGGATGAGAATACATCCTGTGTGGAACTATCCAGCAGGCTGCTTTATTCAAAGGGGCTGCGTTGTGAAGTGAAGCATTGCACATCTCAGCTCGCCAAAAAGAACTTGTGCAGTACATGGCTAAAAATGAAGCATGTGCATACTGCATAGAACAGTATTAACTGAATGCAGCTAGTAAGAACGGTTGTCGCGTTTTTTTATGTAACGGAATTTGTGTAAGGCTTGTTCCTTGGGATGAACCAGTGCTTTCACTAAAAACTGGCAAGTTTTGCACAAATTATTTGCTCCCTTGAACACACCATGTCTATGATAGAAACCAAGCAGGTCAATTCTGTAGGCTGCTTGGGTTCCAATTCGGAAAAGTTAAATTTATTAACCAAGCATTGGTGATTTACTTTAACCCTTTCTCAATGTTTAACTTCGTCAGCGTGGTTACTTACAAACAAAAAATTTACGCTCATTTAGAAAAAAATGTTCTATAGTCGTCGCAAATGCACAATAGTTTCATTCGTGGTACCTAACGAAAAAGTCGTACACCCCGAGACGATTTGGTGAGGTGACTGCAGCTTGGCTTTGGTTTTGTATGCGAATGTTTTCCTTCGGAAATTGCAAGTTCTATTTGCTGCGCCAATTTTGTTTTAGGAGCTAAGCTGTTGAAATGTCCTACTCGAACCAGTTTTGCTTTGTGGTCTGATTGATGTTTGTGTGTGTGAGTTACACTTTGAGAATGGTTTTATGCGCTCTTGTCGAATTTATAAAAGCACTTATTTAGTTACGCCAGGACAACTTGTTGGAAATCAAGTTTCGGCGTGATGCTGAATGCCCCCATCAAGCATGTGGTTGCCTAGCTACTGGTGATCTTTAACAAAAAATCCGCCGACGGAAGTTGGGTTGTGAGCTTATGAACTGGTCACAGGAATAGCCAATGGTTAGCGTGTTTCTGCCAGTTATAATATCGATTTGAATGTAGTGGTGGGCGCGCGACACAGTGATCACCCTGATAGTAAGGCATTTGAATTCGTGGTGCAGTGGTACGTTCGAGGTCGTGATTGTTCCTTTGCATTACGTTTGGTAGGCGCTGACTAATTTTCATTCTGTGAGATTTGGTCATAAATTGAAAGTTATTAAAGGAAACGCTTCCGAAGCACTTTAAAAAATTAAACCGAGTAACAAACTTAGACACTGGGAATCGTTAAACAAGCTAATTTGGTAGTTTTAGCAGTTGTGGTTTGCAAGGTAAAGTCTGTTCATGCTTTTTTGTGTTTCAAGATAGCCGAGTGCAAGAATCTATTAAAGCAAAATGAAGCATGAGTGTAAGCGAAATTAGTCATACTGAAATCTCTGACTTTCGTACATTATCTTAAGCTTTCAAATGTGAGTTCGAAACGATTTTGACTCAACTCTTTTTTTGTACTGGGCGTACCTCATACTATGCCCAAACTGTAGCTACTCAGCTTTGTTCGGAAATTTATGGCTAAGAAAAGCGCTGCACTTTCCATAAGAAGTTCAGGGTGCAGCTTCCACGTATCGGTCCCAGCAACAACTATTGTTTGCCTAAGTTATGAAGTATTTAATTGAATGTCGTTTTCTGACAGTGATGGACTTGTGCTAGAAGTCTTTCCAAACCGTGTGGAAAAGTTAAAACTGTGAGCGTTGGGCTTATATTGTAGAACGCAGCTAAAATTTCATGTGTTTTGATGCTGCAACTTTTGCTCATTTTTATCATGGTCAGCATGGAATAGTTTGGATCTGCAAGTACGTGGAAGAGTGATTGTTGATTTGTTTGCTGCAATTTTTTCCTCAGAATTGACTTATTTTAAAGCCTTGTTGACACACTTTGTGGCGCTTCTCCCTCTCCCCATTGTTTTTGTCGTGAATAAAAATGCTCTTGCTGAAACACAAGCGAAGAGAAATCTTCATCGACTTCTTATGCAATATGTCAAAAAAGGACACAGAACTCTTGATCTGGTGATATGTACCTAGACGGCCACGTGTCAGATGATGGCGCAGGTATATTTACGCTCTGATGAACTTTTGCCTTTCGAAACGCGTCGACATTCCTCCGCTTGTTTCCCAGTGACTCCAACGAATCGCTCAACCATGCAGCTCACGAAAGCTAACCTTTTTTCGGGCCCACCTGACATGATGGAGCGACTCAATTGCTTTTTAGTGGAACTAGCCAGTAATTTCAATCAGCCGGCGTGCTTTATTGATTTCTGGCGGTCTACGATCGAAATCATATGAAATCGTGTCTGGCTTCGCGTGTCCCGTTTCAACCGCTGTCTGAACGAAGAGCGAAGCGAGTTGTGGGATGTGTCGGGAAGAGGTTGATTTGTGACGCGTCATATAAAGGCGATATGTGGATTCTGCATCGCCACTCATAAATGTTGTGATGCTGGGTAAACCAAAACATACTTCTTTTAAAGGCCTGGTAGAGCGATTCAGCGTGTTCCATTAAGTGCTGTTGTAACGCCTTGCTAGTTACTTCAAACTCGCGTCATGAAAAGCAGGCGGCAGCTTTGTGCAGCGTAGCAGTCAAGCACTAAAACTACTGCCTATCAAGGATGAACGTTGAAGCCTCGCTTGTCTAGTCGAGTCAGTGCAAAACCTGCTCTGATGCGGGAAGTGACAATGTACCGGAAATTTATATCGAAGCCACCTCAATAGACGCGATGCGAGCTTGCTTGGGTGATGGTGAATACCATCAACGCATTCGCCGGCAGGTATTTCTGTCATTTTGCGGTTAGCCTGAGACAGGTGGTTGGCTACAGGCAGCTAGACGCGCAAAATGGTTCAGTGGGCACTGCTAGTAACCTCAGGAGTCAGTATGCTTTGACGGTGTACGTTTATCGGTTTGCTGTTAATGTTTACCACGAAGCTTTCTCTCACTGTGTACAAGCATGCCGGGCACTTGCTGCCGGTGACCTCAGGCAGAACATCGTTGTTTCACGTAGTGAATAATTCATAGTCAATTTTGGTCCCAGTCGGTTGACGCTTTTTGCAGAGATTCAGCGACGTCGCCAGAACTCTTGAAGATGGTTTGACGTTTTTGCAATGCGATTTGTAGTGTCGCGAACGTTAACTCCTGATGCACATTCAGTCACGTTGCGATCAACGGATTTCAGTAGTTCTTCATTTAAAGTGGGCTCACGAAATGAAAGACGCTCAGAAACCTCACTTGTTCTGCTGCGGTCATTTTAGGCAGATGCCCGTAAAAATCGCTCGACTCCATCTAATCAATAATCTTGTATTTTGAGGTTGATATCGCTTTACGCTGGCGAAGTTGTGACCTCCCTGGTTCGTTGCAAATTCTTGTCAGTCGCTGTATGAGTGCCAGTTAGCAAGTAGCTCACTCAGTAACCACGTTTCGTAATTTTTAACGCTATCATACACGCAAGCTTGCCACAACAGCAATTTCCTGAACGCTAGCGAACTAATGCGTAGTCTGGTGCGTGTTGCGAATACTAGTTGAAAAGATTGGTGCCTTGTTGAATTAAACGTGTCAATCAGTGGAAAGTTGTGAGGAGCTACAGTAGTTCAAACCTGTAAAGTATGTATAAACGGACTTGTTAAGGTTACGTTATTGTCCAAAGCTGACGTTTTCAACTCGTGTGTATTTGTTCTGGTTAATGGAAAAGCTCAAGATTTGAACAATGGCTTAAAATTCTGGTACGAAGTGAGAAGAAAATTGTATTTTTCCATTTGTGTTGGTAAAGTGCAATGGTTGTGTTCCAATTGAATTTAGAATTTCAGGTTGTGTTGCAGTTGACTTTGTATTGTAATGTGAAGAAGTTTAGGCCTTGTGTGACACCCTACGAAGTAGCTCAGATGCTTGAAAGCTGATGTCTACAAGCACTGTGAAAGTTGTTACATGTGTTGTGGCTCATTTCTGCAAAATAAAATAAAAATGTCTGGTTGCTTTCAGCCAGTGTTGGGTTGCGAATAACATGCATTAGAATATACACACCTTTGGTGAAGTACCGTGTCTACTCAGTACAGTTTTTCTAATCAAACTTGCACGTTACTAAAATTGGTTGATTGTTGATACATGTTGTGACATCACCATGCCTTGGTTTGGGAAAAAAGATTCAGGTCACAAGTCACCCAAGCTGCCTAAAGACGACCCGTGTGAGTATGTTTAACATAAATTTTGAATTGCTGCAAGTCATACAGTCGTGGCTTGATTGTTTTCTACTCGCCAATAGTCCTTTCTTACTATGTTGCTGTTGTGAACATATATTCGCATTCTTATTCTCATATTTGAGTCAAGCAGTTGTAGCTGCAACCGACTTTGCACATGAAAATCTCACAAGCTTTATTTCACTCCTCGCATATAAATTAACACTATAACATTGATTGTTTTGTATATCAGTGCCTCCAACCTTAGCAATGCACATTTTCTAAAAGTAGCTACTGCATTGCAGTTCTGAACCAGCCAGTACTAACACGGTGGTTGCTCAACCATAAAGATATCTTTTGTTGCTGATGCAGCATGAGTAGATTTATCCCTTCTGCGTAAGAGAACAGTGCGATTGGTTGTTTCATTCGCCAGATTTGTTTTGACTTCGATTGTACCTGAAGTGGAATTATCATCATGATGGAGTGGATTTTGTTGGTTTAACCATAGTGATGATTCTTAGGTAGAAAGTTCCAGTTTCTCCTGGCGAGTTTGTTGCTGTGCTGTATGAGTGGGTAGTTCCATTGAGATTCCTTGATTTTGACTTGTAACTTAATGCAAAAAAAATCTCATCCGATACTTTTGCAACGCTGGTTTTTAGCGTTGCACTTTTGACATGGCAAAAATTTTCATCAAACCTAAAAAGCAAGATCCATGTAAGTTGTGTTATATTTTGTTGTAAGTGATGCAGTCATGTTTTTAGCCTGAGGCTTGTGGAATGCTGAATGCAAACTCAACATTTTGTATGACATTCATGCTTTCCAATAGATCTGAAAGATACAAATACTAGTGGTGCTGCTGCAGAAAAGCCTTCCTCAACTGAGCATTAGCAACAGCAGTATGTTGTTCTAGCGGGTGTTGTGCTTTTTAAGCATCACTCTCAGCCTCAGAATGAAACAAGATTTGCCAGGAAATCTTTAACTTTCTGTTTGTTGCGGTTACATTCGACCAAATGCTAATGTTTTCTACGTATGTTTTCACTGTACGTAAGTACATACTTGCAAACACTAATTCCGCCATTACTTTTCTTTTATATATTACCATTGCTCAGTCTTGCCAGCAAGTGCTTCAAGCAAAGCGAATTTTTGGTGTTAGGGCAAGGTTGTACGCGCACATCGCCTCATCAAAATTGTATGTAATTTCCTAGTTGCGCTTGACTGCCTTGCTTGAACAACATGTCAGTAATGTCATGCATGTGCTGCAAACAGGAAGTGGCTGAGGAAGCCTACATCGGCAAAGCGGGAGCGCAACTCCCTTGCATGTAGTACTGCTGAAGTGCACTGAAACTTGTGAGCCTCAGCTTTGCTGTTCTTAGTGAGTTAGCTGAATAGGAAGGGAGGATGCATGGCCTGTACTCGTTATTTGGAAGAGAAAAAGAAGGAAAGCACAAACATGATGATTTTCATGCTCAGTACCCAAATTACTACGCAAAAGGTTGTTTAATTCATTTTCATGTTTTTTAAAGATTTTTTTATTCACTATTCCTGCAGTCATCAACTGTTTGGCTGAAGAGGTGTGAAACTCTTTTTATCTGAAGTATGTTATGCGCAATTAAAAGTTTGTATCTTTCGTTGTCCTTTTATTTGGGGCAGCTGAATTACAAATGTGGGCAACTGTTTTTATTTTTATAAAGAGGGCAATTACTGTATATGTTGTTAATCACGTTAGAAGCTATGTCATGTTTTATTAACGTGATTGATTTTTTCTGGTTAATTTAAATCAATTTCATTGTCAACTTTTAAGCAGAGGTGATTAGTATCAGCTTATTTGCCGTAGTTATGTTGCTTTACCTGCAACTGTGGCAGAATTCTTATTACCTGAGGCGTTACTGATGACTTGTTGCGGAGAAAACGCAGCAACTAGATTTTCTATCCACAGCTCATGGCATCACCAAAAATATGTTATTGAAATGCCAACCCCCCAGCATTCAGTATAATATATTGCTGTACAAATATGAGCTGCTTAAGCTTTTTTTGCTAAACATCTGAAGGTTATAGTTGGACGAATTTGCAGGTCTCAGTGAATTTGTTTTTATTTGAACATTTTTGTTGTGAAGAGCTTTGGGGCCATTGACTGCAGAACTTGCGTGACGTATCTCAGAGTACATTCAATGGGCACTTACATCCATAAGATGTCATTTGCAATTACATATGTTTGTATTTCACTCAGAAGTTTCACTGCTATGGCTTGCCAAATATTTAGGCTGTTTTCACAAGTGAACAACTACAATTGGATGAATGCTCACATCATTGTATTCATCGCACAAGTAATATTGCTGCCAAGTAATAGACGTTTAAGTTCGCATCCAGGATGAGTACACAAAAATATGCCACAAATTTTGGATTCACGTTTATCAGCAACTTATTAGTTTTCAACAGAAACACAGCAACTGGTCATCAGACAAAATTAACAGTCGGCTTCGCTGTAGTTTACCGTTTAAACAGGTTATGCAAAGTCACCTGATGCATATGCATGTATTGTATTCTTTTGTGTTTACTTTCCAACGTCACCAGCATTAGTTTTTGCTGAAAGCATTCAAAAGTGTTTTGCTTTCACAGCTGGTGATGCTTAACTTCTAACACTTCATCGTTGGTCTATATTGTTCAAAGCCACCAAACCCGACACTTAGATTGGTGCATAAGTATTTATATGGCCAGTCTCATTGTCAGTGTCATACACATGCAAAGGTTTGGCATTATTTCGTCATAAGACCTCATCAACACAAAGGGTTTTGTGCATGCACATACACACGCGTTTGTTCACAGATGCAGTCAGGGCGCATGCGTGGTTTTCTTGAGTCGCAACCCAAATGCTAAGCACGCTGCTACCAGCTAAGTTAGCACGAACTACACGGATTCAAGCTGCGTTCTTCAGCGGCAGTCACTGTATTTGAATTGAACATATTTATTTTTTATGGGTACATTAAGAAACGAACTGTAACTAGCAGTATTGCTTTTTTGGATTAAAAAATGATGATAATGTAGATAGTCGCACCATGCCCTGCAAAATGCTGTCTGTAACTTTTAGGTGACCAAGGAATTACCACCACAAGTTTCAAAATAACACAAAAATTACATAGAAGTGAATTAAAGCTTTTTTTAAATTTGATTTAAACTACTTGAGTGCATGATACTGCGTTAATGCGTCACTTGACATTCCCATCCAATTTGTGCGATTCCAATCGTACGATAGAGGGTTATGCTACTGCATTGCGAGCATCTAATATGTAACATGGCCTATCTGATTCCGTTAGGTAGAGGGTTGTTTGTGACTTCTTTACAGAGCTGCTCTAGTTTATGGCGCATAGCGTCAAACAGACATTCTAATGGCAGCAAAGTACTTTACTTGGTCTTGCTATAATGAATACTCAACTTAATACGTCTGTCTTAAGCATATCTTAATCCACCGTATTGGAATCAAAGAATGGAGTCACATCCTTAAAGTGCATACAGATCCAACGGTCGTGCTTAAGATTACATGTAGTTTCTTATTTGATGAAGATTTTAATATCATAATTTTCTGTCTACAGTTAAAGCTTTCCTGGCTGAAGCAAAAGAAGAGTTTCTTAAAAAGTGGGAAGCGCCATCCCAGGTATGATTTCCGCAACCGCATGTAGTAAATCGTTTCAGTTTTCATTCACTTGTTTTAGAAGTAGACAAGAGTGTTTTAAATGAGAATTTAACGTCGTTACCGCAGCGAAGCTGAAAGAGAAGGAAAACACGCACAGTTCATACATGAGCGAGTTGATTTCTTAAGAAGATTTGTGAAACAAGGTAACAACCATGGAACCAACATAAGCGTATAACCAGTGGGCCATCACCCGAAATTTTTAGCATATCTAGTCATTTTGTGCTTTGAGAAGCGGCGTCCCAAGTACTGTTGCTCGCCTGAAATCAAACATTTTGGCCCCTCGAAATTCTGGGCTAGCTACGTCATTGGGAACCTAACAAAGCAATGGTAGGTAACAGAGATAAAGGATGAATATAATCATTTGCTCGGTGAAAAGCCACGCAGGTGCGCTGCGCCATTCCCGAAAAAAATGAAATCACTTTTATTCCTTTCGGCACACCGCATGTAAATAAAACCATGCAACTAAAATCGCAACCGTTGAAGTGTACACATACATGCCTTATTTTGCATTCGGGTGATATCGTTCGAGCGTGAACCATCATTTCAACGGGTATCAGTCGGAAAAATACGTCATTCTCGTGGAACTGGTTTAACCTTGGATGCCAACACGTGACGCTACACGCGGTCTGGTACTAAGATTTAAGTGCTGAAAGCGTCGCCGAACCTAGTACGGTCATGACGGCCATCAATATTAAGTGGATTTGAATTTAAGCGCAACCAGTACAAACAACGAAACTGCGCTAGTTCGACAACTGTGAAGAAACCTGGCCTGGGCGCTGTTCCCACTCAAGAATTTCAGAACGATTTACATAAATATGAAAGGAGCCTGTGTACCAGCATATGTGAGAGTTTCAAAGACGTTTGCAAGCATTGATGACGCTGGTTTTAAACAATCTTTCTGGGTATTATGCTTGATTTTCAACGTCTTGGAAAACAGTGAAAGTTTGTGTCAGAAGTTTTAAGTGATAAATGCCAACAGGCCCTGAAATGAAGCTTGCTGATGTCGCTCTTGCGAAAATGATGAGTTGGTTGAAAACTATCCCAACTTCGGTGCCTTCAGAATGCTTTGAATGGGGAGAAGACTTGTACATGTTCTACTAATTTCAGGGGTGACCGAAAATTTAAATCCTATTTTTATTTCTATTTTTTGAAACTCAATCGCAGTTAGACTTGGACAACTAGAATTTTTTCAGCATTTCCAAATTAGATTAAAATTAAAAAACTGATATCACGAAAACTAGAGATTAAACTAAACTTCAAACCAGAATTATATAGTCAAATCAAGCCAACACTTACTCCATTTCTTGTGTAGATTTAGTCATACCAATATTTAATTCTACGATCGTATGTTATTTGTGTGTAGTCCCTATGGATTGGATATAAGGTAAAAAAGTATTTTTGATTGCTAGTCAACGCAAAGTTGAGCTATTATTAGTCCCATTAATTATATTGAATGGCCCTCATAGCCTGTTATTGTATGACTAGGCAAGAAATACCATTCTAGTTTGTATTGTATTGTTTATTGTTTACTGCAAAAACCGGGTGCGATGCAATAAAAAACAAACGTCATTTGTAAACACTTGAAAGCATTCCCAAGCTTGCAGTTGGGAGAACGAAAAAACCCTCAGGTTACCTAGTCGATACTCCCAGAAGCTAGCAAGATAACAAAAAACTGCTGTGAAAGATTTTATAAATCAATTTCTCATAGCTTAAATCCATAATTTAAGTTACATCTTCGGTTATCACCACAAACGGACAGCCTAATGCTGTGATACTGTAATAAATGCTGGTTTTCAAAACATAAAATATCACAACTGCCAATCTGAGTGTGTTCTTTCCATTGCCAGACTACATTATTGTACCTAACTGGCTACTTCTAAAGGTCGTACAGCTACTGTTCGTCATAATGCCCAGCCCCATCATGGTGTAAGGCAGGTTTAAGGGATGTAATTATAGTGGCATGACACCTTGATATTTTGTTGCTTTTTCCTTCTTGTAATCGCTTGTTGAAAAACGCCGTTGGACAAAGTAGTGTTTTCGGTAAATCCAGAAATTCCATGGGAACTAAAATTTGAGCGCACGAATTTTTCACAAATTTAGAGCAGAATTAGAAATGTTTTCATTTCTCTCTAATTCGTCAAATTAGGCAATAACAATTATCTAGTTGTTCAAGTCTCATCGCAACACGCCTGCGACTTCATCATGAACAGCTGCTATGTTCAATATGTACTTGCTTCTTGCACTATGACCCATGTCGAAATGTCTGTAACGAGTGCACAAAATGGTAGATTACATATGAGATGACTTTCTGGATTCGTTGTGCAACATTCGTTTTTTTTCCGCAGGGCAATGCTAAGCTGGATGATTTTGAGCGCTTGCGAACACTCGGTACGGGTTCTTTCGGCCGAGTAATCTTGGTGAAGCGCAAAGAAAATGGACAATTTTATGCTATGAAGATTTTAGATAAACAAAAGGTGGGCGTTCAGAACATTTGACACTCTGCTGATGGGGCTATGTTATTTGTAAGTTTACTGTGCATTTATCAGGGTGACCCAAAAAGATGCGTACCCATATTTTGTTCGATAAAAAAAACATTTTTTAACGAATGTCTTTTCTGTTGCAGGACGTGATAGGTGAATCTATGGATGATCGTTTGCAGCTATAGTTGCCCCAAAAATGTCTTGGAC
>Ga0210059_1016092_pt1 | contig 10823 bp, 8 predicted proteins | sample Ectturendosymbi2_FD_188042 | JGI IMG/M metagenome (GOLD analysis project Ga0210059, IMG submission 188042) | Ecteinascidia turbinata endosymbiont from Florida, USA - Sample 2 (SPAdes) (version 2) | ecosystem: Host-associated > Tunicates > Ascidians > Unclassified | place: Key West, Florida... | reverse complement strand
ATCTATTTTTCATAGTTAAAGGCCACAAAGATGGCGGCAAGTAAATCAGTCACAGTTTATTGACGGGGAAACTAGTTTCGCGTTTTCCAACGCATCATCAGTCCTGCAAATGTAAGACAAAGAAAAAATAATGCTTTCCACATGCTTTCCACAAGAAAAAATAATGCTTTCCACATGAAAGTTGGCGATATTGACCAAAATGTGCCTCGAGCCAATCTGTCTGCAACTTTCCCAAAAACATAATTTAACCCAAGTTCTGACAAACAATAATGTGCTATTGCAAGTAGCCCGTTGCACGTGTTCCGCAATGCAGTGATAGTATTCTTTATTTTCCACAATCACCAGGAATTTCTTTCCATGCCGACAGCCATTTCAAAAAAATTTTGAAAAACGTCTCGGTTCTGTATCGTGTTTGTCAATTGCTGCTGGTAAGTTTTTTTATTCAAACCCTTCATTGGCGTTTTAACGTTCACGACATCCCACCAGGTAGAAATTATTTTAATGTAAACGCACAGCCAAATTCACACTTTTCCTTTCAAAAGTAGGCGGTTGCAGTGCATTTACAGTAATCATCGAATAAATTGTGAAACTGTCGATGTCCACTACTGTACATCACATGGAACATACACTAACAATTGAAGAGGGCAACAACAATATGCAACTTGTTGACCCATTTCCATGATGTGTTCACATTTTATCAAAGCAAAAAGTGATTGTTTTAGTTTACTCGCTTGCATAACGTCACCAGTTCTTCCAACAAACCTTGTTAACACACCAGCATCAGCCTGTAACTGCAGCCATAAAACATGCGTATTTTTGTCTATTTGTGATTACTCCCACTGCTGACTAATAATGCAACGAACTAATCGCAACTTTGGCATCTGACCTTTAACTGACTTTCATTAAAGGTAAAGTTTTGCTATGTCAAAGGCAGAGCCGGATTAAAGTGTAGGGGCCCGAGGGAATTTACAATGGAGGGCCCCTACGATGTATTTCATGACGTCATCGTTTGTAACATTTCTTTTCGCTGATTCGCAACGTTCTCGCCTGCTTTTTCCAGTAGTCGATTATGTGCCTGCCGTATTAACTCGATTTTTAGTCTCCTTTGATTGTAAGCCGCACGAAATGGTGTTAAAAATTAATGTAAGCTGCCCTTGATTGTAAACCGCACTTGAACAAAGGTTACCTAAGCCTCTGAGATGCATTCGCGACGATCGCGACTCGTGCATTACCCGTGTAATTGCCAACCCTGTTATTAATGATCCTTTCACCACTACGACTGCCTTCTGTTATCATTATTCCTCCTGTGACGGATGTGCACGTGATGCTGAAGAAAATCGAACGCAAAAGAAGAATTTGGTCAACAAAATGTAGCCAAGGAAAGACTGAGCGTCATCTGTGCCTTTCGATAAAGTAAAGAAATATAAAATGTAAGGCGCCTAATGAAATGATCAGAGAACTTTATAAGCCGCGACTTACAATCGAATAAATACGGTACTCAACCGCACGCACAGTTAGCTGCGAGATGAGAGTTCCTTATATAAACACTTCAGTGTATTCTTACTAAGAAAAAATATTTCCACAGGCTAGAGCGTGACTCGGCAAGAAACAACATTCACCCGAACCTTAAGTAGAAACCAAAGATTACAAATATAAACACCGGAAAAATACCATGTCAATATGACCAACCTGTCTGAGTGTGAGAGGTGCTTCGAAACTTATGTCGTGATTTTCATCTACATTTTCAAGTACTCTGGTTAACGCCACTGTTTGATCGTTGCTGCTTGAAAGCTTTGCTAGAAAAAAACGTTTCAGACGCGGCTTTTAGCTAACACTGCCAGATTCTTGCGTTTTTTCTTCTTAGAAACTTTGCCATATTTATCTGCTGATGGCATTACAGATTTCGGCATCGCGCTAGCTAAACACTGCAATCTCGTTTTCTGCTCTTTCGTTCTACAAATCGACTGATCAAAAATCTTTTCTGACGGACCACGCAATAGCATGTGGTTTAAATGGTTTGACTAGCTTCGTATGTTTATGATGTAACCCAATAATAGTAGCCATCGGAGGAAACGTGCCTTTCCACCATACGTTACCCTATTTGACGAAACAAAGGTCGCAGTTCGGCTGTGGCTATTTCCAGACCGCACAAGAATTTACGTAATCATTGGTGCTAAACAGCAACCACAGCAGAACTAGCATTGCTGTTTAAGCATGCAAATAGCACCGTTTTCGCGACATTACTGCAGTTGGCGTGATGCACGAGAAGATAAACCCATGCCAAAAAAAACGATTATCAGGAAACGTTGCAAGCAAAATTCAAATATCTTTGCATTGAAAAAACCGAAAATATTTATATTCAGTAGTGATTACTTAAACTGGCAGAAAGCCAAACTTGCAGAGAAATCATTGAAGATACTCAACGCAATATCGGAATATAGAGTTTGCATTTTTGTATCTCTTTTGTATCTCGACAATTTTTCAAGCGAATGTTGTATTTAAAACAAATAAATGTCATCACCGGCGCCCCTTGGAGCGAGGGGTCCGGGACAATTGCTCCCGTTGCCCCCCGCACTTAATCCGGCCCAGGTGAAGTGTCTACATTTCTTACATTCTTATACCAGAAGCGAACTGTTACAAACACTGTGCAGCGCTTATACAAATAAACAACTTAAAGACTGCGCGCTGCTTATCGAAGGCATCGCGCAATGGCAAACAGCGGCGAAACTCAAGAACTCTAGAAAACGTACATACGGGCACAAGAAATTCTTAACACTTACCAATTTGATGCCATTGCTAAAATTTTTTACCTCTAGGAATTACACCTCGCCGGTTTGTTCGGCTGTGCAAGCGTGGCGGAACGTTAGTATTAAATTCACTCATGGAAAATACCGAATGAAGTCCTTGTTGAATGTGTTAATTTGACATTTCTGATGCAGTTGTCCGAATTATGTCATCGATCATTTTCATGGTATGAGCAGTTCTTTCAATCCCATTCTAAGCCGCACATGATGTTGAACAGCCATTCATTTAACCCGTAATCGAGAAACGTCAGGCCATGCACTCCATGGGGAATCGATGGAATCGGCCAGTGTTTCCCAAACTTGTTTGGTTTATGTATCCTGTAGAAGAGAAATGTAACTTGCGGCACCCCGTGAAGAACTCATAGCAATTTTCTTTAAGGTTTGATGACAATTTGAAAATGTATTTTTCAAAGATATATTGAAGAACGTATGCAGTAAGCTCATGGCACCCTTGAGTATTGTAAATGGCACCACAGGGTGTCGCGGCTGGATAAGGCTGTGAGTAAAACATAGACAACTCGTAAAACATAGAAATGTAACTTATGTTACTAAAACATAGAAATGTAGTAAAACATAGAAATGTAACTTATGTTAGTAGTAAAACATAGAAATGACAGTAAAACATAGAAATGTAACTTATGTTACTTTTACTTGGGAAAGGTCAATCCCTGACGACGAAATGCCAAAGTTTGTTTCGTTTCATAGGCGGTGTGGCGGTTGCTTGTCTGCTTCTTACATGTCGGCTAACATGGCGTTCTTGGTTCGATGTTGTTTTGTTTTGTTTCTCCTTGCCACTGCTATGTGCAGGTCCGTGCGTCCCGCTTCTACTAAAGATTGCACATCTGAAAATGAAGCACGCACTCAAAATGCATGTGCCAGCGTGCCTATACGCATTGTATGGTATTCGTATACTGTGATTATCCCACGTACAGTGTTGTACGATCTTCAGTCGTAAAATCGCTACCCTTCAAATAAACAAACCATGTGCAGTCGTTTAGCACACTGGAAAACGGATTTTTGAGCAACTTTGCTCTTGCCCACAAAAACAGAGTTTGCCATGAAATTTTTCACTGTATTGAATATACATTTTACATTCAGGACTTTGAGCAACTTGCGCTTGACCTGAAAGACTGTGTGTGCCCTGAGTTCACTGAATTGAATATATTTTGTATCATTCAGTATTTTTGAGCAACTTGCGCTTTCCCTGAAAAACAGTGTTGCACTGAAATTTTCACTGTGTTGAAATAATTTTTGTTGTTCAGGATTTTGCGCAACTTGCGCTTGCCCTGAAAACAGAGTTTGCCCTGAAATTTTTCATTGTACTGAGCATGCTCTTTACACTCCGTATTTTTGAGCAACTTTCGCTTGCCTGAAAACGAGAGTGTGTCCTGAAATCACTGCATTAAACATATATCTTTTATCATTCAGAAATTTTGAGGAACTTGCGTTGGCCCTGAAAAACAGAGTTTGCCTTGAAGATTTTCACTGCATTGAAATATTTATGATCATTCAGGATTTTTGAGCAACTTTCGCTTTCCTTGAAACATCCTGTAGATTGCACTGAAATTTTTCAAGCCGACGGGGCTGCCCCCCCCCCGCATCTCACGCACATGATTTGGAGTACATGGGCATTCTCAGCGGGAGGCCAAACGCGCATTTGTCCCCCTGGTAATTGGGATTAAGAACCAAAATTTTCTAGGAAGCCTGAAGTCAGCAGCTTAATTCCGATTAATTGATTTAACTCGTGCAATGACCATTTATTTTCTGCTATGTCACTCACACTACACAAAAGCCATCTGTTCTGGTGTCATGCAGTGATCAGCTTGCAGTTCACTCACCTCACCTTCTTTTCTTTGTCTGCAGAGCCAGCTTGCGGAAATTGCGAGCGGCTTGTTGTTCTACGGTTGGTCTTTATTGCGTGGCAATTACAGAGCATGTAATACTGAATGGTTCACTTCGAGTTATGGTAGTAGGTGTTTTGTTGCATGTGACTGCTGAACGCAGACACGTTGGCGACAGATAATCCAGCGAGACAGTGACTGCAGGTAGCGGGAAGCCGCGTGCTTTTCCACTGTGAGAAAGGAAGCATGAGTGAATCTGTAGCAATGCTTGCACATGTTTGACAAATCGATTGTTAGTGTGAGTGTGACCAATGTGCTAGAGTGAATAGCTCGATCAAACTACTCTCATGCAGGCTTCGTTTCACACAGGAAAAAACTACAGTACGGGTCTTGCTAAAATACGTATGTGCAAGCTTGTGGGAATACGTCTCAATCGTTATGGTTTAGTTCTGATTCTGAGTGAGTACTGAGTGCAAAACTGCACTTGCTGAGGCGAATTTTCACAATTAATCTCCTCAATTTTTACGCCTGCGTGGTGTTGAAATTTTACTAAGTGTTTTGCAATCGTGACAACGTGCAGGTCTACTTGTTCGGTTTGTGTGTGATGAGCGTTCACTGCAAAAACGTTACCAAAGACAAGCAAGGTTTTATTGATCGCTTTGGACGACGTTTCAAAGATTTGCAGCTCATGTCTCTAAGTGACGCTGACAATGCTTGCTAGGTAAACTAAAGGCATATATTGTGGTTTCGTTGAAGACCATGGCAGTGCTTCCCTGAAACGAAGTGCCTTGCTTTGAAAATCTGCAGATAGCAAGTGTTGCCAGGTTTTCATGAGTGAAAAAAGCCACATCAACCGTAGAAAAAACTAAAGCATTTAAAAGCCAATACAAAATAAATAACGCAACGACACTTAGCACCCATTGCAGTTTGCACAAAACTTCAAAAAAGACAATTTATCCATATACAGATTAAAGCTCACTCAATTTGAAAATGTCTCAAAAATTTTGGTCTTGCTAAGGACTAACCTGAAACAGCAAAACTGAAAGCACGACACAGTAAAACTAAAAATTGTAAAATTCTAGTGCAGAGTTTGTTATAAATATTTGCCATTCTGTGGCCAGAAATTTGCCAAAAGCATTTTTAAATCTGTCAGACTCACATGAAAATAGAATTGGTCAAAAAAGTCAGAAACAGTCACATTTCATTTGGCATTTTTTTGAGAAAGAACAAATGCCAAACGGGCAACACAACAGTTAGCCTATTGTTTGATTTATCGTAATGTACCTGGCTATGTAATCATACTGAAGGTTTAAATAACAGTAATTCGACCTTGATGGGTGGGTGCAATGTAAAGGTTCAAATGCGGCATTACCACTGACTCGTCACTAGTGCAGCATTCACTGCGAGAGTAGTCACGTGGCCCATGAAACAGGCAAGCGGAGATGGGCGTCGCAGAGCACTCTTGATACTCCAACTGGAGTAAAAAAACGAGTATGATTGAAATTTTGATTTTTACTGAAAAATTAATATTTACCGTTTCCATTGCAATTTTTTAAACAATGTTTTACTTACGAAAATGTTCATAGTTTGTCATCAACAGAAAGATCATTAGGTACTTAAGTGTAAATGTCTAAAACAAACGTCTGATTAAATCCAGAAAATTGAACTTTTCATCCAAACTCAGACATAATATAATTTTCAGAATCGAAAAAGCAATATAAAAAAAGGATTGACAATGTTCCTATAAACATTTGTGGAAAAATTGTTGTAGCAGCTTAGCCTGCAAGATTTCATGTAAAGATGACAAAATAGATTGTAGGATATTAAAAACACACACAAAAATTTCGAGTCTGTACAAAAGAGCTGTTATGATTTACGAGAAATCATTTCAAACTCGACGGCTCTGTCTAATGGCCAATAACTTCTCATCACTTGCTGACTTGGTATTTCTTTGTTTCTGACATTGGTTCTCAGCTTCATAAGTTGGATCATCTACAGAATTGTAATAGATATGTTCTTTTAAATCTCAGGAAGGTTGTGTCGAGTTAACTTTGATTCTTTGTAAGGAGCAATTTAAACCACGTTTAATAAAATATCAAAATCGTAATTACCAGAACGTTTCATAGAAGAATTTTCTTAACTGAAATGTTTTCGAAAAAAATGTTGAAAATATTTACAAATCTAGTTACAGTGTACGAATGATTTGCTCTTTCCTCTGGTGATTAATCTTTCATAATATTCGCCGCTGGTGAATCATCAATGGTTCATGTCGATATTATGTAATATTGCATAAACGCGTGACTTGTGACCTGAGAATTTAATAATTCCCTTTCGAAATTTCACGTTCCAGGCGGCCTGTGCTTGGAGTAAAAGTAACTGTTCCTAACTGTTCTATAACCCTTGTTTTACCGTTCACTGTAGCTAACGACAAGTAGCTGTGACATCAAAGTCAGTCCACAGTTTGAATATTTTACGTGTGCCGCAAAAATGTCGAAAAAAGCAGATGAAATAATTTGAATATGCTCATTTCAAACACCATTCGGATGTTATGGAACGGTTTGAAGTTACTCTTCATTACTTGGTTTGCTTCTGTGCTTCAAAGGAAAAATGCCACCGTTGGCAAATGCGTGGCAGCACCTTTCGTGAATTTTTCATCTTCACATCATCTAAAAAAGATGAAAATGGGATTGGATAATATTGAGGCACATTTTTCATGTCTTCGGGAATCAATCCCAATTTCCGAATATATCTAAAGATTAAATTATGGGTAAATTTAGTAACATTGCATGAAATCACCATTTGTAAGATCAGCGTTTTCGTAGAATCCCATTGAATACTCACTCCCTTCATCAATTGTATAGCACTGTTCAGAGATCATTTTCTGAAATGCAAAATATTTTTCGTCATGCTTCACAGAAACGCTTAGATTTTCATGACAAATTTTAAATTTTCAAAACAAACATAGTCATTTTTTAATCATGCATGTTTTCTGAACTCAGAATGGAAAGTACGCCCAAAAATTGCAACATTCGTAAAAAAGCAACTATGCCTAAAGTTATCTTTTGCTTTTCTACGTTGTCTGGCGTGTTCATGCATATATGTTCACAATGAAAAACAAAGGCTAGAGATGCATATTTTACACAAATTTTTATCAGATTTTCACCATATCCGAGATTCTTGTGCATCGTTTCAGACATTGACGTGATCATCGGAGCTCGATATGACGTATCATTAGGTAAATGGATCTGGAGCGACGGAACAGTCGCACCATTCACTGATACAAGCTACACTGATTGCAAACAAAAAGCCTGGCATTATGGTCTTGACTGGGAGTTAAAGAATCTCGACTGTTCTGGAACGGTCGCTCGGTATTCCTGTCAAGTAGAAGGTGAATAAAAATAAATAAGAGCATAAGTTAATTGTAAACCATTGAAACTACTTATAACTCATAAACACAACTATTTACCATTTTGCAGATATACTGGTACCATTCATCAATAAATCAGATTGCAATGGATCAATCAGTGTAGGATGGAAGCAAAATGTGATGGGTTTAGTGGAAAACATCAATCTAACGGATGCAGTAGTGAGCATTTAGAAATATGTTTGGTGTTGGGAATTTAAAATAAAGATGGAGACAATATTGTAAAATTTTGAAAACAACTTGGGTTGCCAAAATATTTGATAATAATATTTGATTTCAAGATATGAACCCAACGACGATTATTTTGGTGAAAATTAACGTGTGTTTTTGCTTGCCTCAAACAGTTACGCAAACCTTGCTGAACTGTACACTAGCTGTTTCAAATATTTGTTATTGCATAAGGCGGAATGTGACTGTAAAATATATTGACGATTTTTCCTTGATCCTTAAATGTTCGTTTTGCATTTGATCAACAGTTTCCATTAAAAGATTGGTAAAAATTAAAATATTGTGATTTTTTCAGGTTGCTGTTGATCTGGTTGATCCTCATGGATATGAAGATACCATAAGCCGTTCATACTCTGAGCCGCCAATTATTTTTACCAAACTTCATCCCAAAACCTCATATACGCTGAAGGTAACTGATGGGCAGAACCAAATACCTCACATACAAAAATTTTTTATAATGCGTTTAACGTTCTTTATTGTGATCTCCAGGAATATTTCCTAGTTCATTACTGTTTGTCTGAGCCAAAGCGTAGCATATGCCTGCGTCAAAAGAACACGAATTTTTACTAGAAGTTTTTTGAAAGATCAAACATATGATTTTTTATATCATACGGATTCTCATTCACTAACTCCTCATTCTGATTGTCTGTAGTAAGTTATTTCTTATCTAGGTTGGGTTGATACTCATCAATATATTTAATATGAACAAATTGTATTCAAAACATTACTTTGAATTCATTGCAGATGTCACCAATGCATCTAGGTTCATGAAATATGATGAGACATTAAGCAATTGCAAATACACAAGCAACGCAATAGAACTTTTTCACATGCGAGGTTTTAACATGCGAAATCAGAAAATGGTCAAAAATTGTTTGCAAAAATGTACAGACACGCAACAAACACGTTTGCTGCTTTCCAACAACGGAATAGGAGATTTTTGTTGAATTATGAAATTCATGTGCAAGTTACAATAACTGAAATTTAGAAAATGGTGTAGGTCCACTATCAACTGCCCTTTTTGGAGATTTAAACATGACGTCCAAAAACGCAATGTTTTCTTTTTGCACGAACAAACACAGATACATCAATATACACAGATAATGGAATATTCACAGGTTGTTCCGACGTGTACCTAATAAAAAACACTACGCACAAACACTGCATTACAAAGTACGAACAGAATGGAGTGTTGACACCAAGCTACGAGTGGTTAGGGTTGAAGTACGACAAAAAGGATAATAGTTCTGATTGAAATTAAACGACATTTAAAAGATCAAAATCTTGAATGGTTAAGTTCTTTTCTACATCACAAAAAAAATGATTGCGACTGAAATTTCGTCCAAGTTTGGGACATACTTCGATAAAACTGAGGCAAAGGCGAAAAAAGTTGTCAACCGGGTTGCTGAAAGCGGGTTTCATATTTTTGGTGTATCCACACACCTGTTGGCCTTTCACCATAATGTTTCTCTTTGTGTATTGGAAACTAAACTAAATCCGAGTCTTTTGATACCTCGGTTGCCTTGCTGGAGGTTTGGGTTCAAACGTTATGACCTAAAACCAAAGGAATAAAAATGACAACAGAATTAAGCCACTAATTAGTTAATAAATTATTTTGTTTACTTTAGGCCATAATTTTTGAACCACATACGGTAGAAAGTAGATCAAGGTCTCACAAAACTCGTATTCTAGCCTAGTTTCCAATTAAACTTCAGCAAAATACTTTCTTCTAGGGGTTGGGCCCTCGACCAGGTAACTCGAAAGGCCAAAAACGTGCCTCACTTATGACGTCATTCAGAAAAACACGAAGCCCAAAAACAAAAATATCTTTATCATTGCAGACTCGAAGACTTACCGAGTCTTTTGAGGGTTTGAACAGCTAGCGAAACCGGATGAGTAGCTCTGACAACCGAAATCTGCTTGATTTTTTTCCAAACTTCCACGTACAATATATTCTTAAGCCAAAAGTGATTCTTAGGTTTCATATACTCTTTTTCGAAAATAGGCATGTTCTCTTCATCTGTAATGTTTTCAGCATGTTCCATGATTGTTTGTTTTCGTAACTGTGCTTGCTTTGTTTCCAACTGTTGTTTTTCAAAAATTGCTAAAAATTAATAAACGGCGTTGGTTAACTCGAGAACATCTTGATCTTTCACCAATCCTGTGTGACACAGTGACAAATTTTTGCTTACATTGATCAATTTATTTGTTATTGTCATTCATTTTTCTAATTTCCACTGACATTTTGTTACGTTTTTGCCGTATGGTGTCGGTTTGTTAGCTGAGTTCAGTTGAAACAATCATTCAATCAATCAATCTGCCTCTGAGCACTCTTAACCTTTGGCACTTTAATACTAATCTGTGACGTAAAACACTATCACAACCATATACAGATTTGTCACGTGACTACTTCACTCCAGTAAGACGACGTGGAAAGGTTTCGCCATTTCGTTCGTTTTTCACAACAACATTTTCACACATAGTTTAATAAAAACTTGCTGCAAACTTACCGCACTTCTCCTTTTA
>Ga0210059_1016091_pt1 | contig 10823 bp, 4 predicted proteins | sample Ectturendosymbi2_FD_188042 | JGI IMG/M metagenome (GOLD analysis project Ga0210059, IMG submission 188042) | Ecteinascidia turbinata endosymbiont from Florida, USA - Sample 2 (SPAdes) (version 2) | ecosystem: Host-associated > Tunicates > Ascidians > Unclassified | place: Key West, Florida... | reverse complement strand
CAGGGGGCATGGGCACAATTCCCCAGGCACGGAATCACTATGAGAGCGCTGAATGACCGCGGGGTGCCGAAAAGTCCTAGCAATGTTGTAAGTACTGTACTTCAGTACAGTATAATTGCTTCCGAAGGACCTCAGGTTCGAACATGGGGCGCCAAACTTGCTTCTTGCCCCGAGCGCCATCTGACCTCGTTACATCCCTAGCAGTTATTCAATACTCTTCTGCGACACTTAAAAGCACTAGTGTTTCTGTATGCTTTCAAGGAATCAGTCGACTGCCATCTGCTTTCGTCTTTTTGCGATGATTCAAACTTGAACGTATCTCTGTTCAAGTATGTATTTTCCACGATGGGTGCAAGCAAGGAATCGATCAGCAAATTTTTAATAGGAAATCGATTTCACGTAAAATTACGCATCCTGAATCCTTATTCAAATAGACTGAGGATGCGTAATTTTACGTGAAATCGATTTCCTATTAAAAATTTGCTGATCGATTCCTTGCTTACACCCATCGTGGAAAGTACATACTGATACTCTTCTGCGTTGTCCATGTATATGAAGTGAGTAGTTGCACAATTAGATAGTTACAGTAGGTCATAATTCTTTGAGCTAATCGAGCACGTTCAATGAATTTTTGTCACATGGCGGCAAGTTGTTTGCTGACGTATACATCTGTAGCTTTTTACACGCTACGATATGGTTGAATCAGCAGGGTCGTAACGAGGGGGCAAGGGGGGCGCAATTCCATGGGCACCAAATCACTCTGGGCGCGCTGAAATAATGCGGGGGACGCCGAACGATTGTGGGGGCGTCAAAAAGTCCCAACAATGTCACAAGCACTTTCTTCAATACAGTACATTTGCTTCCGAAAGACCTCAGGTTCGAACATGGGGGCGCCAAACTTGATTCTTCTTCTTGCCCCGGGCGCCATCTATCCTCGTTACGCTCCTATCAATCAGGAGATTAGTTCCGTCAAGAAACTCATCCACTCACTTTTATGTTGCAAAACTACGATAACGATGCAGACAAACTGCGGACTCACGAACTTCACTGGCATCAGCCCTGAAACTGGTTTCTCGTTTTCAGTTTGGAGGCTTGTAAAATCTTGAGTCAGTTACAAGTTTTCCATTTGAATCTTATTTTTACTGCTACTTTTCCTTTTCCTTTCCAAGCGGTCATCTTGCAAAAAAACAGACCATTTGAGTACAGCCCAACGGCAAGTCGAGGAGGAGAACTGTCATAAGCGAAAGCGACTGCGTTTGTGAAGGCTGGGCAGTTCTCACGCGGCAAAGAATTAACGAAACCGTGGTGCTGTTACGAAACAATAGCACTGTTCACGCTATTCAAGAAGAGGTTGGGCAAAGACCGACACGTAAATCTTCACGTTTAACTAAGCGAAAAAATTGTTTATTTAGAATATTTTTATCTCTGTTTCTAGTTCCGTGGGCACCAAAAAGGGGCGCATTTATGGCAAAGGGGCGCCGTTCAAGGAGGCGCCACAGGTGTTTGGGGGGGTAAGTTGCCCCAAACTGCCCTCCACCCTGGATCCACCACTGGATCAATTTATCCAAGAGAAACAGCGAATATATTAATCTAACAATTAGCCCTTCAAAGAAAGCTTAAATTTAATAAAATCAATTATCCGACTCCTGTAAAAACTGAAATTCTCACTCCTGCTCCGGGTCCGGTTTTCATTCGAAAATCCGATTCCAGGTCCTGCTCCGGCATTGGCAAAAATCGTAGTCTCCTCCCGGAGTTCACTCCAACAATCCGGCTCAGTGGTCAACTCTGACTAGTGTTGAACGGATTGAAGATTTTTGCAGTCCTAATCCAGTCCAATATTTTCAGTGTGTAATCCAGTCCGATCCTAATCTGGCACCACTATCCAAATATTTGATCCAATCCGGTTTATATCCGAAAAATTCCTCTAATTAAGCATTCGCCTGCAGTGATCAACGCAGTTTGGATATCCATATCCGATCTGGAGAGATTTTTTTTAACTCCAGTCCAATCCGGATCCGGTTCTGAATTGCAGAATCCGGTTGGATTGCGATCCGGAAACCAGATCATGTTCAACACTGCCTCTGACCTCCAGGCTCCAGCACACCTTAAACATCGTACCGCACTTACAGTCAATTGTTTTCATCCAGTGCAGCCCAATCATTTAAGATGCAGAGAAACACGGATCGACAGTATAGCTGCTAAAAGGAGTTAGTTTAAGGATGTTTGTGTTGAAAACAGACCTGCACTGTGCAGAATGGTTCACTTTTACCGCACAATGAAGCAACTGACGACAAAACATCAACATCACTTCAATGTAACTTAACCTTTCGATTTAGAGATGGCACGGTCCAAGATTTTTCAGGCTCGGACCGCGCATAGCCCGCAACATTCAGCCCATTAACCGCCCGTGGACCGACGACATTTATTCTTAACCAAACCGGCCCGCCCATGGCCAGAGCTGGGCAATAGCGTTAGCGGGAGCGACGCTCGTTTTTGAAAAAAAAATAGCGAATGCTGTGGAGTCACCATTTTAACGCTTCCGCTATTCGCTACTTTGGCGTGAGTGGTGGCCAAAAGAAAAAGTTCGCAAGAGCTCTTCCGTCAGCACACGTTGATAATAACTGCTCTTCTCACTGTTTTGCGCTGATTTTGGATAATTTGTTTGCGGTAAGCTAGCAGCATTAGGAAAGATTTAGCTCAGGTTGCTTTTGACCTGATCGATAGGTTCTGCGTTAGTTCAGTAAAAACTTAGCATCAGCGATAAACCTAAAGCAGTTGTGGCTTCGAAGCAGAAGCATTGGCTACTGCTACCAGTAAAGCTGCGTATGACTGAATTGAATGCTTGGAAAAATATGGCACTGGGATCAACATTTCGCTGCATGTGCAACTACGGTATTTGTTTTGAATTACATGTCAATATGCCAGGTTTTATAGCTTTCTTCGACTTCAGGATATTTGGCTGTATGCATAACTTGAAGCAAACTTATGATTCTGTCTTGAAGACAGTGGCGTAACCAGGGGGGAAGTGGAGACATCTGTCCCAGGGCGCAGCATTTTGAGAGCGTAACTTGATGTTGGAATGTCACGTAACAACCACGAAATGTCAAATGTCAGCGGATGCTACATACTAGTAATTACGATTCACAAAATGTCGAATGCCAGTCGCTGTTACCCAGTTGCAAAATCTCATCAAGATCACAAAGGTTTGTAAAGAAAGCAATTACAAACTTTAGTGACGTTTTGAGGCGCCGCTTGTGTCTTCAGAAACCAGCTCCCTCATGTGGTGTGACTGACGGTTGCGTCACAATGCTTTCAGATAGCCAGGGTTGCGAATTTTCCCACTTCGTTCTCATTCTATAGTTGCGTCACAATGGACAGGAATCCAGCATTCACAGTGCATGCAACTAAGCATGCTTTTAGAGCAGCGATAAACGTTAATAGTATGTTGTTACGACAACATATCTGATGTTTAGGAAATTATGTGATCTTTGATGGTTTGACAAACTTCATGTTGAGATGGATTTTATGTGATTCTGAAGGTAATTGTGATGATTTTTATTTGTGAGATGTTTAAATAAATCCTGACTACTTTTGCAAACTTCTAGTTGCAGATGGGCAACAGCGTTGAGTATATTAGTTATAATTGTGTACTTTTCAGTTACTCTCAGGGACGCGCGGAGAGCGGGGACATTGCTTCCCCTGTTCTTTCAAAAGGGAGGCAACGGGGGCGGAGCTAACTTTTCATCACAGTACCATAGAGAATTTCAATGTCATGGTTAACATAATCTAGTTGAAGCAAATTTATTGCAGCTATTCACGCACCCACAACATTCAGAATGATTTTCTACACTCTGTTAGTATTTTTAACGTCAACGTTGTCACTGAACAGAAACAAACATATTGGTGAAGAATTTTGTGTTTTTTGTAAATTTGCATTTCTCTCCATACGTTTATTGACCCCTTCCCCACCACTGCTTCTGCTGCTACCTGTGTCCACCTATAAACTGAGCATCTCCACAGACATGATTATGACTATCGAAATTCAGATCACAAAATTGTTAGCAACGTTTCTTACAGAGAGCCACTGTCGTTAGATATTTTGTAGGTTAAAATATGTGACAAATTTAAATCTTATCAGCTTTTTGACAATATAATCGATAAATCTTCAGCAGCAAAGGCAAGAAAACTTTGTCCTTGGAATTAGATCAGGGGTCTCCAAACTAAGGCCCGCGGGCCAAATGCGGCCCGCGAAGTCATTTCATCCGGCCCGTGAAACCATTTTGTCAATGATGAAAAAATAATATATAGTACTTACGAAAAATTTGTAGATTTGGTAGAATACAACATATCCCGCAACAATCACATTGCGTACGGCGTCCGGCCCTCAACATGTTCTGTATTACCTCATGTGGCCCTCGGACAAAAAAGTTTGGAGACCCCTGAATTAGGTAATTGCAATAAAGCATCAGATTGTAGTGTTTACTTTATTTTATGCTGCCACGAACGGGCTGGGAGCGCTTAAACTGAGTTTGTCACCAGGCGCGGTAAACCCAAGGCATGCCGCTGCTTGAAGTATTGTTTGTTTTTTGCAAAGTGCTTTTATGTCTCTTGCTGCAACGTGATACTATAGATAAAAATGCTGTTTGGAATCTACGTAGTCGTATTTAATTTCGTTCAAACCAGCACGAAAAACTTCTTATAACTTATCTTTGTAATGAAATGACGCTTTTCTGTTACATCGCACGCTCTTTTTCTTGCAGGCGTCACAGCCTTTCTTTCACATTGCAGTTGCAGTTAATTTGGGGAAACGCTGTTTTTGTAAGCGTGGTCGCAGGGGTCTTCACTTTGAGCTTCGTGCCTCGGATTGTGCTAACTAAGCTCAAAACAACTACATAATTCCCGTTTTTCTAATCAGACGACTTCAGTCTTGTGAAAAAAATATCGTCTTTGAGAACCGTGAATGACATTGTTATTACTCTCATTGTTATTAACCAAACGTTCTGGGGGAACTACAGGAAAGTGTTCCCTTTGAGATGACGGATAAATCACTTCGCGTTAAACTTGTTATCGTGAGTTCGCTTGAACATAATTTAAATCAACGAATCTCACATTTTCATTTTTTTAACTCTACACGCAAAGTTAACATTGACGAAAGTTTTGGTTCATTTACGTTTAAACCTGACATAACCCTACCAAACGTTAGGTAGTTGGGTTTTTTTTATCATTGCAATTTCGCTGAAATTTTATTTGCCTCCATGTGTTTAGGTAACAATTGTATAATGCCATTTTTTGCAAGTGGCCATCGACTGGGCTAAACAAGCAGAGTTGGTATTGAAAAAAATTTCTTTGATTAATATTCTTACCTGACACAGCCACACAACGTCAAGTGATTGATTTCTTTTATCATCACGATCTTGCTAAAATTTTATTAACCTCCATGTTCAAAGCCGCAAATCACATGATGTCGATTTTGCATGTGATCGTTGTCCGAATGTAACACCAAACTTTGGATGCTACAACTTCGCATAACAAAAAGAACTGTTTTCTGACCGCTTGGCTTTGATTTTCGTCGGTCGTTAAATGAATACTGTGTGGTTCTTAGTGTTTTTTTACATATTTTCATGCAAAAGTTTTTCAGATATTGCGAAAAAGTACGTATGGGCATTGAATGTACTGACAAGGAAACTTAAGTTCATAATGGATTAAAAGGAATTTATGATAGGATATTTTATGTGAATAAGATTTCAGTACTCTGTGGATGCGCAATGGTAAGTGAAATCGATGTCCTATAGAAATAATTGGCTTTACTGATTCGCTTGCTTGTCACCTTTGTGGGGACCCGCAACTTGAATTGGCCTATATGTTCAAGTATCATCGCGAAAACATAAAAGCAGGCCCGTCGGCAGATTCCTCGAAAGCTTTTGCAGTAAATCGAGAGCTTTTTATTGTTGATGTTAAGTTTATTTTTAAGAGCTGATGCCGGCTGCTTAATGCGCATTGCACAGCTTTGAAACTAAAGTATTCAACACTTAGGCTGCACTTTCAAAAGCTGGAATGTTAAGGAAACGGTGGTTGGTCAATTCGCTCTCGAATATCTAAATAACCATTCTTTGCACGCAGACCATATAAAGTACGTTCTACATAAAACTACTATCGCGAATAAATTGAACCATTCAGAAACAAGGGCCTCAGTTTAAAGTACAAGTAGTCGGTAATTTGTTCAGTGGTTCACATGAAACGTAGATAAACATAACATTTTTTTGAAAATCTAAAATAATGCATAAAAATTCCGTGATTTCGTGGGAAGTTTGATAGCCCAGTTTGTCCCCCACCCTGGTTTCGGACTTGATTCAATCTACACGCGCATTAAACTTTGTGACGAACAGATTTGGTCTTTTATTGCTTGACCATTCTCTTCAGTACTGCACACACAGCGCGAACTTGCATTGATAAAGGCGATTGCTAGCCTACAACAATTGACTAACAAAACCAAATGGACTCTATATGGGCGTTTCTGCAGTCTGTGCTTCATTTGTATGTGCATGCACTGTAAAATGTTTTTTCCTATATCATAACTGTTCAATGACTATTTTTTTCAGATGACGTTTTTTCTTTAACAACTTTTTACAAAAAAATATTTCAGGGTTAGGTTTTTCAAAATAGATCCTACGTCTGTAAAACAAGACCAAAAAATATTTAAGTGCATCAGAAGCGGCGGTAGCGATATCTCGCTACTGTTTTTATTCAGGAACGGCTGCGGTAGCACCGCTATTAAATTTAACAAATAGCGGGAGCGGTAGCGACGCTACTGATGAAGTAGCGGTTGCCCACCTCTGCCCATGGCCCGCTAAACAATTGGCAGTCTTATCTATTTTGCCTTCTGAGGCAAAATATCTGCTGTTACTATTTTGCCTTTTGTGGAACATGATTGGTTGAAGTGGACATAACATGTGACAAGCACAATAAACAAAGTTGCATGCTTGGATTTTTAGGAATAGTGTGTAAGCCTAAAACCCAAAACCTAAGACCTTTGAACCTAAAACCCGAAACCTAAACTTAAAACCCTAAACATAAAACCCTGATCATAAAACCTTAACCTAAATCCCCAAAGCTTAAACCTAAAAATAAAACCCTCAACCAGTCCCATCACCATGGGATAGCTTTTTTGCGCTTAGACCCCAAAGAAAGCTCCTAGCCCCCACAAACTGAAATATGAAACTATACTGTATAAATCAATGGATTTTTGTCAATTTTAGAATGTCAAGACCCCCGCACAAAAGTGAAGCTCCCCTATTGAATGCTTTCTGGAGGCCGTTCTGCTCTCAACCTAAAACTCGCGTCCTACTAGCCTAAACCTTAACCCTCACTATAAAACCTTCAGCCTAAGCCTAAATCCCTAAACCTAAAACTCTAAACGTAAAACCCCACAACCTTACTTACAAAGCGATTGTGATTTGGTGCATATATCAAAAACACCTATAGCACGCCATCAATATGTTGCACAACACGTTTCCTCCAAGGAGCGAATCAGCACCAAATCCGCTGACCGCCACGCTCATGCAAGAAGTTATCAACACCACCACGAAATGTTTCTTAAGGTGCAACTGCCAGTCGCGCCTGACGGAGTGCTCACATATGGAAAAAGCAAATTTGCCTTGAAATACAGCAACGGCAAAGGAATGCCAAGTGGCTTCAGTCACTTTTATTGCCACCGAGTGGTTCTTTCAACTCAAAAAAATTTAAAGGTTTTTTCAACATCAGCGGGTGGCTCGTAGCGGCTCGGTGAAGTCCAACTGCTAAAAATGTTGTTAGCGGCCCGCTCAATCAACCTCTGCGGTCAGCCCAAAATCCGGACCATTAGCGGCCCATGCCTGTGCCATCTCTACTTCGATTATCATGTCGACTGTCACATTCACCAACGAAATCATCTAAATCTATTTTTCAGGTCGTACCTTTCAACTGAAAGTAGATCAGTGTTAGCCAATCTTTCCCTGGTCATGGAATTTCTGGGAATGTTTTCACTAATTTCATTTTTGAAAATTTTTTCTCGCATGAAGCGCTGGTGACGGGAAGAGTTACAGTTACCAGTAACAATCATATGCAGCTTTTTACGTAGCTGTCAATGAAAAATTTGTTCGAGAGATATAGGCTAGGCCGCTCCGACTCCTTCCGAAGCAAATTCTTTGCCAAAGCAGGCCTGTAACCAGCTTGGGACTGCAGGAGGGGCGAAGAGTTTTCTGAGAGGGGCCCAAATTTTTTGAACTATGTCCAGTAATTTTAAACTATGCCCAAGACATTTTTCCAGGTGGGGCGAAAAATTTTCTAGGGGGGTTTCTCCCCCCTTGAGCCCCCCTGGTTACGGGCCTGTGCCAAAGTTATTTCATTTTTTAAATCATTTTTGATAAATGAAGATGATTTGTGAATTCTTCAAGTGTTTTTCTGATATAAATATTTGACCCCCGGGGCAAAGAGTTGAAATACGCCAAACAATTGCTTCTGAATCATTATAGAAAATCCGTGGAAAATTCTATGAGGTTGCAGGACATGTGTGGGTAGAGTTAAAACCGTAGTAATGAACCACTTGTAGCGATTTCTCGCTACTGGCTATGGCCGGGTCGGAAATTCGAACGGCAGCAACACACCAGCGTTTCGACTACAACAGTTCACACGTACGATCTCAAAGTTTCCCAACACAGCAATGGCAACTCGCTGTAAACCAAGTAAAAACTCGCAGAGGTGGGTTAAACCCAGCAACGCATTGTCCCGAATCAATGTAGCAATATTAAGAGTTTTCCTGGACGAAGTCTATCAGCGCATGCAAAACCCGACCGACCACGCCATCCAAAACCACGCGTGTTGGCAAGGCGGGATTTTTACTTCAGGAGCGCTAGAATCGTTATCGTCACTCACAGTTCAGCAAATAAAAAAGAGAGTGCAGGCCGCCTCGGCTCCCCACGTTTGGCAGATTGGCTTTTTTGACGCCAAATTTCACAAATTTGACTTTTTTTAGAGACAGGAAAGTTTCTTGTACTTGTGAAAACAAGCTAACCGAACGTACGTGACCGCGAGTGATGGTTTAATTAGTTTCAGCATAGCCAATGTATTTGCGGTTTTGATTATCAAAGGAATTTGTGCAATTTAGATCTCACAACAAAACCCTAGCTAGTGTCGCAACAAACCTAACCGGTCTAAGAAGTATCAGATCGCCAATTTATTATGCAACATGAAACAAAAAGCGAAGCAAAAACACAAAACCACATGTTTCTCACTCTCAGATTCTCGTGTTGGAGGAAAGTTTCAATTCAGTATGAAAGTATTCACTATTGACCTGCTCAGGACACGACCACCAGCCATGTTTTGCCAAGCAAATCTGGAAACGCTAGCAAAATTATCCATATCTCTTACCGTCAAACCAAACTATCATAGTGGTTAGTTTTGCTTTGTCAACGAAAGAATTTTGTTCTGATTTCAAAAGCTTTCTAGATTTCAGAGAACGCGAATGGTCTTGACTTGCACGTCAGAAATTGTTTGAAGCTTATTACAAACATTAACAAAGTAATTAATTTCATGAATACGAAAATGTTTTGAAGCGGCAATATTTTATAATGGACATAAAATAAACTTGTTTTGCAAACGTTTTGATACAAAAAACAACTTGACACCTAAACAATTTCACAACGATTTCAAAATATTTCTAGATTTTGAAAACGTTAACACCTGATTAGGGTCATTCCATGCCAACTCAAGCAGAGCTTCCATGGGTACCATCTCGGATTTTGCTCAAAATTGCACAAAATGTGCCTCCGTGGGAAAAATAAAAAATCCCCAAGTTTCAAACCAAAACTCCAAGTGGTTTGGATTTTAAGGCCTTTTGTACTGTAAGGGTCCCAACACATTTTTGCACCCGTGGATCACCGTGCTCATTTTAAAAGGTTTTTAGAAGTCCATAACTACATTGCTGTACAAGCTATAAGTCTGAAAATTGGTGCTCGAGATATTTCTGGCATGCTCTTTCTTAATCTGCAGTCGGAATTAGGCTAAGAGGTTTGGAAAAAAAGTTATAAGCATCTCAAAACTAACTGGATTTTTGTCGGTCAGAGTGCATATTTGTCACATTTTGACCACCCACTGTGAGGTCCCCTCTTGGTCAAGATCTAAATATTCACCTGATTTATGACATTTAGGAAATATTTATTGACTACAAGCAAAATATCCTGACACAAATGGCAAATAATGGTTTTAAAGGGTACTGAAAATGATAACAGCTCAAAAAATAACCGTCAGACCCCCTTGTTTAGGGGGGTAAATGACTGCGTAGATGGTTTCTCAGAGTGATGAAACTTTCCTCACTCAAAGATATATGCTTTAGCTATGCCTGACATAAATATAAACATATCAACTCAACAACTTCATAGTTTACTCAGCTAAAAAAAGAAGCATATTTTCCCCCAAAATATGCATTTTTGCCACTAGTGGCACTGTTGTGCACTTGTTTTGGCAGAAAAATGTTCTCAAATCACCATTCCTCAAACAAATTGAATGAATAAAGTGTCTATTTCCATGTTTTCAGGGGCGAGGATTTCAAAACTGCAGCTAAAATTTTAATGGACATTATGGTTAATAAGTTATCCTTACATTTTTGTGCATCATCAACATTTGGACTTTGGACATATTTCAAACTTCCAAGATGAATTTATTTTCTTCTGAAACGTTTTGCCACACTAGCTCGCTCTTCTGCGACACTAGCTAGGGTTTTGATGTGAGATCTAAATTGCACATATTCCCTTGATAAGCAAAACCGCAAATACATTGGCTGTGCTGAA
>Ga0210059_1016090_pt1 | contig 10823 bp, 14 predicted proteins | sample Ectturendosymbi2_FD_188042 | JGI IMG/M metagenome (GOLD analysis project Ga0210059, IMG submission 188042) | Ecteinascidia turbinata endosymbiont from Florida, USA - Sample 2 (SPAdes) (version 2) | ecosystem: Host-associated > Tunicates > Ascidians > Unclassified | place: Key West, Florida... | reverse complement strand
CAAAAACGCTTCCAAATACCTAACGACCATTCCACATTGACGTAACACTTGAGCAGCCTGCTCCGAGCCCATGTGCGTAACATCCGTGTCGCCAATCCTTAGGATGTGGTCGCCGGACTGTAAACGACCGTCAGCATCGGCCACGCCGCCAGAAACAATTGTTTTAACAACCACGCCGCCGGTCGCCCGACCACCAACTATTCCAAAGCCGAGGCCGCGACCGTCATTCTGCAGCTCAATTGTCTCAACATCGGACCATTTTGTGCCGGGAACCTGTAGAAAAGTTGTTTTGCACTGAACATGGGTAGAAATGACGTGTAAGAATCAAGGAAGAAGCATAAAAGAATAAGTCACGTGTTAGCGGTTTCGTAGAGGAAGAATCATCTTACTACACAGCATGCACGGTTGCACGTATACAATTTTATTTACAGATGCTATTTAAAATGCGTTCTATTTTTTGCATATCAAAGAGCTTCACTGCAGTCCATTTGCTGCATTGCAGCAGTATGACACACAATGTAAATCAAGATAGCAGTCCACGGCTTTAACAATAATGCAAGTTCATAAACTTAACGTACTGCTTCAGAGCCCTGGGACAAAGAGCTCATCATTGATGAAGATCTTGAAATCTGTGATCCTTCTCTTGATAAATGACCTTGCGCATGTGGAATACCACCTCGAGCTATTACGAGTTTGACTAGTCCTGGAAGTACACAACAAAAGCGACAGGAATTAATCTTCACACAATGGTAGGAAAGAATAAAAACGGGAGACGAGCGATACGGTTTTCAAAGCATTCACAAACACTTCATTACAATTTTTCGAGGTTACGAACTGCAAGGAAAGTTTCTTATAAAAAAAGCAGAAATGCGTTGGCTTAATATGGCAAAGCCTACTTCCTACTGTTGCAACCTCTCCGGTGGTGTTGCGTTGATTGTGTGATTCACCACGAACGGGATGTGCGTGAAGAACAACACCATACATATATGTGGCGCGAACAACCAATAATAGAGTGATCATGGCATGTGAATTCTATTGTTGCTTGCTACCACAGTGCGAAGCTTTGCGCATATGCCACTCGGGGTTTCCGATCGCAACACTACAAAAATTTTGAAACAAACTCTTTTTGTGATGTACCAGTAGTTTCAAGACTATCGAGCTATGTGCACTTCATACCTTGCACTTGTTGAAGAACTTTCACAGCATCCTGATGTGAGATGGTAGGAACCAAGGCTTGGTCATTAATAACCAAAATCTGGTCACTTTCTTTTAAACGACCATCTCTGTCAGCAACACCTCCAGGTTTAATGTCCTGCAGCAAAAAACAGTTTTATCACCCTGTGCTTGACCACTAGTTCTCATGCATACTGCAACAACTAAATTGCGAGAAAACATGCCATCTACTGATTAATTAACAACTTTCTCTACAATGACATTTGCATTCCAAATAGGCATTTTACTCACTTGTACAAATATCCCAAGATCGCCACGATGTTCAGATCGCAAGCCCACAACACTAAACCCCAGACCCTCGCTGGGAAACTTGAAAAGTTCAACAAGCTCTGTTTCACGTCCTTGTGCAGTAGCTTCAATGAACTGATCCAAATCAAGACCTAGACAAAATTGAGAAAGAAAACACACATTGAATTGAAGAGTCAAGAAAAATTCGAATAAAACTATAATCTAACAAAGAACAATGCAACCAATATAACACAATGGCACTACACTAGTAATGTTTCAAATCTCAACAACCCATTTACAGGTGACAAGGCTATCAACAGGAAATTTATAGATTTCTGCTTTTAGTAGGATTTAGCATGACCGACTCTTCATCACTATTGATTAATTTTGCCACTCATTTCATACGAACTCAATATCTTCTGAATTACTTCTTACAATAATAAGCAATTTCAACATTTTTATATGATTGTTCATGAAAATTAGTTTTTCAATGTTTCCAGAAAAGACTGAGATTTGATTGTGTTTCTTTTTCACAGCTTGTCATTGATTCTACGTGCTACAACAGAGGTTTCCAAGTTTTTTTCTTGCGACCCTTTTTCCAATATCTGCACGTTTTACGTGACCTATGCAATCGATTTTCTTATCTATCGTTTGCATAACGTAGGCTATATCTTAAAACAAAAAGAAATTTTACAAATACCTGCTATTCCGTTTATTCACTGTAAAATATTTTCTCTGTAAAGTGCAACAACGAAATTCAACGCTATGGTTGATGGCTTTATGGAAGAAAGTCTCGTGATAGAGTACGTTTTCTGCCAGGTCAATTACGAAATATTTTTTTATTCACTGCCATTTACAATCTGCTATGTCATGTTGATATCTTCTCTTTCCAAGCATATCTAGGCTACAAAATACGCAAGTGTGAATGAATCTCACTTAAAAGTTGAAACTTCAGACCAGACGCGAAAATGAAACACAGAAGTACCGAAATAATGTGAAAGAAGCGTAACGAAATGATAAACCCAGTCTGCACCCAAGTCAGCCTGGCAAAAAAGGTGCGTGGATGGCTCACAAAGCAAGCTTTATGAAGCGTGGCTCATATGTGGTAGTTGCAATAATCAGGTTGCTTTGTAAATGAGCGTCAGTGAGTCGGTTTCTATACTTTGACTTGATGTACACCATGCATGAAAATGTTGCTTCACACACATACGTGGACCCAAACTGCGCAAGAGCTTTTGTAGCTTCATTTTTCAAACATGCATACTTCTTTGGTGCATTTAACCAAAAACTAGCTAAATCGGAATCCTCAAACTGAATTTTTTTGGTGTTCATCTGCCTGCAACTCTGCCACCTCTAACGCCAAGTCACCACAAGCCTCAGCATCATCGCGAAATGGAAACTGAACATGTCGATTGTCGATACAACACTTCTTCTAGTTCAGGGAAGTGTTCTTTGAAATTTGCTTGCAAATTCGTCAAGTAGTGAACGAGATCTTGCTTTGCACTTGGAAATAACATCTCACTATCCGTTGTTGCAAGAAATTCCTTGTATTGCGGAAATAAATCAAAATCGCCAGTTTTTGCTCGCGTGACGAAAATAGCCAGCTTGTTAACAAAAGCACGAACGGTAGTTTGCAGTTCAAACACCCATTTGCCTCGACCTTGCAGTGAAATATTCAGCTTATAGTGGATTTAACTGAAAAACATCAGTCAAGAGCGCAAGGCGAGCAATGAACAGATAATCTGAAAAAAAGTTGCATTTTCATTTTTCCGGTTGTGCAGGAAATCTTTTACTTCATTCCTGAGGATAAAAACTCTCTTCAGCGTACTACCCCGTGAAAGCCACCTAACAGCCGTGTAAAGTAATAATGTGCTGTGCTCTGCATTTTCAGTGGAGCAAAGATCCTTGAAGAGTCGGCAGTTCAAATCTCTGGACTTCACAAAATAAACCCCTTTGATTACTACCTACATCACTTCATTGAACACAGACGAAAGCTCTTTGGAAGCCAAAGCTTCTCGGTGAACGGTGTAGTGTTTGATGTGGATGCGAGGAAATTTTCTCGGAAGGATACCTCGAAACCCAATATTTCTTCCCATCATCGATGGAGCGCCGTCGATGCAACGCTCTACGACACGACCCAAATCAAACTGGATTCTCCGTGAAAAAAGTATCCACAGCGCTAAAAATATCGTGCCCTGATGTTGTCGAATGCAACGTCAAACAACAAAGAAACTCCTCTACTATGCGACATCCAGATGCAAATTTGCCATACACTAACAACTGTGCTTCTGACGTAATGTCAGTGGACTCGTCGATGGCCCATCCTGTGTAAGGTGAAGAGCGAAAATCTTCGTAAATCTGTTCTCTCAAATCCTTCCCCACACATTTAGCGTATTGTTACTAAGAGCAACTCCAGTAATGGCATCTCTGACTGTCTTCTGAAAGACCTCACCTTCAAATATCTCAACGATATTCTCAAGCACAGGTTTTATTACGACCTCACCCTCCACGTATGGTCGCTTTTCTGTAGCAACAATATAAGCTGCCTTGTATGAAAATAACTCGAGTCGTTGCTTCTTCGTGGGAGATTGTCTCAAGAAAGTTGTTCAACGCGCTGCTTTAAAACACGCTTCCTTTCCTCATCTTTTAGTGAAGCCACATCTTTGTGAGTATTCATGTGTCTCAACAATTTGTTCGGTTTCAGTGATTCTTCAGCGATTTCTTTTGAGCACATTACACAAATTGCCTTTCTAAATATGTCCGCAACTCCAAAGCTCCCCAAACAGGACCCATCCATTGATCGTTTCTGCTTCTTATATGACTGTTTCTTTGGCCTACAACTTGGTCCCACTTGAATCGAACAATCCGTAGTGCAAAACAACAAAGCAAATTTTCTATAATTCTACGGGCTGTGCACCTGGTACATAAGAGCTTAAGGTTGAATGCCTTCCAAAAATAAACAAGTCCACAGGCAAACTTTACAGCAACTCATGCATCTCAGAAAAGTGTATAACTGCCCTCTTTCATGTCAAAACACGCGGAATTACCTGCTTTTTAATATCACCCACAGCTGATATACGCAACGTTTTCAAACAATGATTCGATCAAAAAACTTACGTAGGCTACTATTAAAGATGCTGTATAGACCGCTTGTTTGAGCAACAAAGAAACTGAGTAAAAATCAAATCTAAATTTGTTGCACTCTGCTGCTGCACTGAACTATGGTGTCAGGTGAGCCACGAAAGGCGACAGAGGATTCCTATCCTCAACCACTGCAACCAGGCTCTACAGCAGGAGCAATGTACTTTCGTGAAACAGATTATGATGACATGATCAGTCTAGATTACAGTAAGAAGAGTGCAGTTCGGACCGCTTTCCAAAATTTGATTCAAGAAGAAAGTCACACTGATGGCAAAGACGAACACTTCGAGACCCTGGCATCCCTTGAAAGCTCTGGCGACCCTAAGTGAAAGCCGTTGCGACCCTACTCAGGGTCCCAGACCCTGGTTTGGGAATCTAGGTTCTACAACCTGTTGAGCAGCTCAGGGCAGACAACAACAGAAACAGAACCCACACTGCATAGCTCAGTTAGTTCCCACCATTGGCTTAAAAAATGTGTACTTAATGACCTAATGCCCTACCATGTATATGTGCAGCAATATCTGCTTTGCATTACAAGCAAAGCTATGAAGTATCCTATGCAGGACTTGGACATTTTACAGTAGTATTTCTTTGATTGAAGAAAGCTGTATGCCAGCCAAATAGTCAGCTGTGTTTTGCGCTTGCACAACCATAATCAATGAACCATCTATCTATTAAATAGCAATGTGCTTTGCGCCACAAATGTGACACTAAAAAGTGAAAAATCAGCTTAAGCACAGTATGTGAAATAAGATCTTGTAACTGGTTGTATGAAAATTCAAACAGCTATGCATGCCATTCAAGACTGAAGTCTTTTTGGCATACCTTGGAATAACACTGAAGCTGACAATAAAGACCAACCAGCAAAAACCTCTCAATCTGCTGTAAATTATCTTGAACTTAATCTAGCACCACCATACATACTCAGATGCCAACCAAGGCTGTATCATGTAAACTTCAATTATGAAACACAGCAAAATCATCAATAAGCAATTGTAATAATCCATTTGAAGTTGTTGTCTACAACTAGCCAGCTCCAAAAGAACACCATAACTGAAATTGGTTGTATAACTAAACCCCCGGCAATGTCACTAATATCGGTAATGTTAGTAAACAGAACACTGTTTTGTATATCACAAAACGTTAGCATCTCTTCAGGAAATCAGTCGAAATTATCATTAAAAACATACTGGCATATTTATGTCTTGCTGAGAGGTATACAGTGGTTTGAGCATGCACATCACAAGCTCACAGACAGGGGTTGATTCCTGGCTGGGTAATTCAATGGCTTGAAAAACAATACTTGCAAACTTTCCAGCCTATGTTTACTGTTGATAGATGGTGCATCATGCAAACACTTAATGGATAGTGCATTCAATGCCACTGACTGGCCAGTAATGTAGCTCATTCATTATGAAAGTGGCCGTCTGGCCCAGAATGTGTAAGCAACAGAGACTGGTGAACGCAGATAAACTTATGGCAATCCGATGATAGTACAAAGGTGAATATATTATGAAACTCTGCGCTAATCCAGTTTACATTTAATCACATGTAGAGTTGAGTCAAAGAAAAACAAACCGCGAAAACTTTCTTAGTTAGTTACAATCAAATTGTTACATGCTTTGCAAAATATGAACTTTGTCTTCTTTATGTAAGCATGTCAAATTTTAATCTATGACCCTAGTCTAATTATGATTAGCAAAACTACTCTTCAGTTAAAAAATCTTGATCACCACACCCAATTCAATGCACATATCAATACCATTCAACCCTGTAAGTCCCGCGTGCGCCACTTTTCTTGTAGAACTTTGCAATCCTATAACTCGCCAGGCGATTGAGCTAGAGAGCTGTTCAAACCCTCTACGGATTCAGCAAGTCTTGTAGTCAAAATAAAAAAAAAAAAATTTCTGTTTCGGTGGGGGTTTTCTGGAGGTGACATCACAAAGAGGACATGTTTTGAAAAAGCAGGCCACCTTTGGCCGGCCCTGGGCCCCAACCCATTGACCCATTCTTATGCCTCAAAGTTTTGTTGAAAACTAGATGAAAATCCACGTCTATAGAGCCCTTGATTGACTTGCCAGCACGTCTGTGGCCAAAATTATGGGCCAAAAACCCAGGTTTGGGCCTAATTCCTAACTTTTCAGAAAAAGCATAATTTGCCCTTTTAGGCTAAACTTTGGCCGGCCATAACTCGGCAGCAGATAGAGCTAGAGAGCTGTTCAAACCCTGTAACGACTAGTGGCTTCGTGTAGTTTAGAATAAAAAAAAGGTTTTTTAAATTTGGATGGGGGGTTTTGGGTCAATGGGCTCATGATGGGGATCTGTTTTTTGGTTAATTATATGACGTTATCATCCGATCCAACACTCCAATATTGTGGCTCGCAGTATTTTTGGATTCTAGGCTAAAATAAGCGTTTTTAGAGCCCTTGATCAAGTTTCTAGCGTTTCTGGTTCAAAAGTTATGCCAAAAACATTCCAAATATGTCAGGAATTCCCAAGGGCCTTCAGGGGATTTCCCATATTAATATTCTACCATTTTTTCCATAACTCATCAACCAGAAATGCTAAAAAGTCCATCAAACCCTCTAAAACCTCGCATTATAGCCTAGAATGCATTTAAATCTCGCACGGTTTCGCGCCGCTGATTCTGCTCAATTCACGCACTCCCACGGGCCATTGACCTCACGGATTATTTATAGAAACCTGTCAAAACAACCTGTGGTTTTGTAAACATGGCCAGAAAGGCCGAAATCGCACAGCGAAAAGTTTTTTTTTTCAGCCTAACTACAAGTCTTTCCCAATTCAGAGTGGATTTGAACAGCTCTCTAGCTCGATCCGCTGGCGAGTGATGGCCATTTAGAAAAGGGATGTTTTCCAGCCCAGACTGGGGTTTGTGGGTGCTGAAATTTTCACCAACTTTTGGTGTTTTGTCCATAATTTCGGCTACAGATATGCTAACAAGTTATTCAAGGGCTCTAAAGACGCGGCTTTTGGCCTAGTTTCCGAAAAAATGTTGAGCCATAATAATGGCTTAATGGGTTGGGGCCCAGGGCCAGGTAAAGGTAGCCAAAAACACCCCCACTTGTAACATTCTCTCCCGAAAACCCCCACCAAAAACAAAAATTTTTTTTTCGATTTTGACTACAAGACTTGCTGAATCCGTAAAGGGTTTGAACAGCTCTCTAGCTCAATCGCCTGGCGAGTTGTAGGATCGCAAAGCTCTGCATGAAACGTGGTTTTCACGGGACTTAAAGGGTCAAAGGCAGCATCACCACAACATTGAAGTAAATTTAGAACTTGGATATCCCACTTTCAATTAAACACTTGTTTTCCTCAGGATTCTGATGGTTCTACCTTAATTTGTGGTAAAATGCATAGTTTATCTTTTTTATGATGTCACTCACAAAAAACCCGAAACCCCAAACCAAAAATTGTTTTTTCATTGCAGACGCGAAGACGTGCTGAATCTTTTGAGGGTTTGAACAGCTCTCTAGCACAATCGTCGGTGGACCCCACACAAAAACATGTGCAAACGGCTGGATTTTAGCCTTAGCCTCATGGAAGCCAAGGTGTTAATTACTATACATAATTATCAATTCCTTTTACATGGAAGAATTGCAAAAGGCTTCTACAAAGATACATACCTTTATCATCATGAAACATAGAATTTTCAGCATCAATCTCCTGGCCATTTACCATCAATAATCCTGATCCAGGTGAAAAATCTACTTTATCTATATCAAAATCATCCTTTTTTACCTGTGAGTAAGTTTTTATGAGATTAATAGCAATTCAAGTTCGAAAAAAGGTTAGCTTCAATGATATATACAATAAATTTTACACAAAAGGTATCACAGCTCTTTTAAGTTGCACTTGGAATTGTACAATTGCCACAGTTTTTGCAGCAGTGTTTCAACATGGTTAAGTTGGCTTATTCGCATTAAGCACATTTAAATGCGAAGTCATGTTTATTTTAAATATGGGACAAAAAAGTCAAAACATAATTTTAAAATACAGGTGCTTTTGGCCATTTTTAACCAACAATTGACCTGAAAAGTCAAGCCATTACAGAAAATTTGTGGTGGTCACGCTTTCGCAAAAAATTGTGATCAATTTGCTGCACTACATGTTTTACATATATATATATATTAGGATTAAATTGCTATTAGCCTAATTTTTATAATTTTTACAGCTAACATTACACTAAAATATGTAGGAAACAATCCTAACATCACACTAAAATATGTAGGAAATAACATTGCCAAACCTCTTCTTTAAGTTGCTGAATTGCAGCTTGCAATTGCACCATTTGACGAAAAACTGGACTTTCCATCAAAGAGATCATCGCTTGTAATTCACCATCATGAGAGGTGTCACCTTTCTTTTGAAGTTGTTCTTGGATACGCTGGAGGATAGAAGCAGCCTTGGATAGCTCTTCACCAGAAGGCATTTTCACCAAAGTTTCCACTTACAATATCTCGAATGTTAGTATTATACACCTGTTCCTAAAAAACCTGTACACATTTAACACTAGCATCATGATAAAATCCCAATGACAACTTTCCTTTAGCAGTGGCTAGATTGTGACTATGGCTTACACAAGCTGAGCTCTTATGTTGCTGACCATGATCACATTTAATTCAGAGCATAGCTAAACATTTCTTCCAAGTTCACTTCATGGGTTAGCTTGACAACAAGTATGGATGTTTTCAGAGGGGATGCCATATGTTATGCTATTTCCCTAACCACAACCCTAAACAAGTGAACCCACAAGTAATGCTTAAAAACAGTGTTGTAAATGTGACTATGGTCAGCATTGTAAAAGCTCAGCTTGATAACCATTGCCAGAAACCTAAGAATTGACTGTGTGTAACCATGGTCAGCAACCTAGTCATTGCCTTTTCCTTCATACTGGATTATGCATTACAGAAAGCAAACATATACTTGAAATATACACTTGGATAGGTAGTATAGATTATAGCATATACCTTGAAAAGCTTAAGAATGCAATATGCATTCCTACATGAGGTTTCGTTCAAGCTTATGATTGCTTACTTAAAAAATCACCAGATTTTTTATAATTAAGAAAAAAATATGAGAAAACTAATGTTTACAAGTTCATAAACAATTTTTTGCAATGTCATAAAAATGTTAAAGAGATATATACATCATCCAAGCACCTCACATCCACTTTAACAAAACTAGCTGCTAGTTTCGCTCTCTGAAAAATTATGTGATAAATAAGCAGGCATCGTCAATATCTTTGTAACGATAGACAGTGAAATCAGAATCATTCTTTGCACCTTCAATCATTGCTGACAACCGCTTATCAGTGGAGAGACGAAACAAACACAAAATAGTTTTTCCCATTTCTACCGCTCGACCGATTTCATATCCAATGCCAAGAGATGGAATAGTAACTTCAGCAATCACAATATCTGATTTTTTAAGCCATTCCAAATCTCTGTCATGAATTTGTTTGTCTGTTAAATTTGTATCTTCTTTTATCTTTCCTTCAGTTCCAGTTTCTAAACTTCCAACATGCTCTGTAAGAACAGTTCCATATGCTTTCAAATACTTAATAAGAGAATGTTAAATGCTTGCATCACTTCAACCACCACGAATACTTCCACAAAAGTAAATGTACATGATGTTGATAGATTCTATGGTGGACTTCACTGATAAGCATTGGTTAACAAGATATTTTTCCTGCAAAACAACAGAATCAATGTGTCTTGCCAAGTTAATTAACCCAGCAATGCATATTTTATCTTGTATGACACCATAAAACAAATCCATGGTACCAAATCTTTCATAATTGCTGACTAAAACCAAAACTTTTAAGCTAAACCAAAGCTTGACTTGCGCAGATTTTGGCATTTACGTCGCGACTTGTGTGCTGAACAGTATGTTGGTCAAACTAGCAACAAATTTTCCAAAAGATGGTCAGCGCATCGCAGTTATTGGAACAAATAAGATTGTAAAACTGACAGTGACCAGATGGCCTTGTCGCGGCACTATTCAGAGAACCACAACACTATAAACAAGCCACCTCTGCACGAAGCATACACCGTTACTTTTGTCGAACAACCAAGTTGTCACTCTCTGGATATCTGTGAAAATAAATGGTATCACCTAATTGACGCGCAAATCACCATTCAGAACATGATCCTTCCCCATGTGAAATAATCATTACGATATTCGTGTTCTTTGACCCAATC
>Ga0210059_1016089_pt1 | contig 10823 bp, 5 predicted proteins | sample Ectturendosymbi2_FD_188042 | JGI IMG/M metagenome (GOLD analysis project Ga0210059, IMG submission 188042) | Ecteinascidia turbinata endosymbiont from Florida, USA - Sample 2 (SPAdes) (version 2) | ecosystem: Host-associated > Tunicates > Ascidians > Unclassified | place: Key West, Florida... | reverse complement strand
CACGCTCTGTGATGTCATAGACTTGACCAATCAAAACTTTGCAGAGAAAATAGGTGTTGCAGGCTGCAGACCCTGAGTCTCCCAGTAGGCTCGGCGAGGCGAGTTCAGCGGTGCTTGTATCTGCATTACATACTCCAGTTGACAAGGAGAGGCTTGTCCAAGTTTTCTTAACACAACTCTTATGCTCATAAACAAGGGAGGTTGAAGAATCGTTGAATTTAACTTTTCCAATTTAAGTTTTTCAATTAAACTTTTGACATTTAAAATCATTTAATTGAAGTTCATTTTGCATAGTACTAGTTTCAAACATTTTCACTTCCTAAGCACGTAAACTTAAAATTTATCAAGAACTGTCGTAATGTAAAGGTTGTTTAATAGTACTGTGCACTATGACTGGTTGTCTGTGCCTTGTCTATTTCATACATATCTTAAAAAATAGCTGAGTGCTAACATTAAAAATACATTTTTTAGATTTTTGAGGTTTGGGTCATGAGATGTTCATAAAACTGAGATTTGGGTCGCGCTCAAAAAAGTTTAAGAACCACTGTGCTAGACCAACGGAATTACCAAAGGTATAGCCAATTTCTTTAAGCAGGTCGTAGTGCAACTGCTTAACAACATAGGTTACTTTCTCTCCTCCTTATGATCTTATAGAACTGCGCATTAACCCTTGATTACTGTAGTAAAGTTTGTATGTGTCAAAGTATATTATAAACCCCTGTTGAAGTAAATATCGCAGTGCAGAAAGCTACACTAATAAAACCATGAGTGAATACAATCTTGTTGTGATACACTGAGCGTGTCCAGCTAAGACCGGCTGGTCCAGGTTTCTTAATTGTCAACTTGGGCATGCCATGGACATTCCTATGGACCAGTGCTCTTGCGAAATTGTCCTAAATGTGTGATAGTTCGCTTCTTTTGCAAGTGAACTGCCACATAAAAAATGGTGCCACCAGTGAGGTATAGTCTATTAACAATAAGGTTGTGCTTAGCTTAAATAGGTACTACCTTAGTTCGACTTCTTTTGTAATAAACCCAAACGATTCTAATCTAATTCAATCAATTTAAAATTTATACTTAACTGTATGGAGCCACTAGGTTTGGCTTCTCTTAATGGAGTGAGAGTGAGACGTTTTAAAAAATTTGTTAATGTCCTTATTTAATAAATTGTCATATTCCGGACATGCGAATTAGCACAGAAGATAGGAAATCTAGACAGAACAGAGTCTTGTATGCTGAAAACAGAAACAGAATAGGGGTGACTTACATTGGAGTATAAAAGTCACTAGATCAGACGTCTATTAGAAAGGTTTACAATATTATGGAAAGAAGTGGTAAGTTTATGAATTGTTATTCAACAGTGAAAGTCTCCACGGATGCACACGATAGATAATAAATTGTTATTAGTTAATGTGCCTTAAAAATGCTCGTAACCCTTTTACCCCCACTCTGTGTCGTTAACATTTATACAGTATATTACACTATGTTATTTCTATATAATAGCCCCCTTGGAACGATAAGCCTTTTTTAAATACTTAAAACATTGTCATGGCCAACTAGTCTGGATGGAATAATTTAAGTAGTCATAAAAACCCTTTAAAAATCTCCGTAAATTGCCTTTTAACTAGACCCAAGGCTCGGAAACCGATTTGACAGAAGAATTACGAACTTTAGACAACAAAAGATCATAGATAAATTTAAAATTATTGATTAAAAAGTAATGTATAAAAAGATTGTGTTTATCGTCTGTACGTATGAGTTCTTATTTTATTTTCTGTGGTCTGAATATGTCTTTCTTTAATATTGTATTCACAAATTTATGAATCTATAATTAAATTGTGTAGGTCGTTCTAAAACTAAATGGGTTGAGTCAGCAATATCTAAGATGACAGTGAAAGTCACTGAAAAATGTGTGCCAAGCTTAATAGGGAAAGGTGTAAATGTTGCTGATATGGCTATACTGAACCCAACTGTTACTTTACAATGTATCAGAATATACCTTGCTAGTGAGGTGAGACTTTTGATATCTATAGTGAGACTTTTGATATCTATAATTCTAATAGACACCAACGACTTGAGATAAGACCATGCCGAATGACAAAAGACGTACGTGTATTCTCTATCTCGCTTGACAAACTACCTGCAAAACTCACGTTTGATAACCATTTTTAGAAGTAACATGAATATCCGTTAACACACATATACGTACACACTCTGGAAAAGATTTTTGAAGTTTTTACGTTTCTTTAAACTCTTCCAATCCTTGACTAATATTAATACTTTATGTGAACATATATTAAACTCAAGCATTAGCAAACCCTTTGCAATTTCAAATACGATCCAATTCAACTAAACTTCAAAATTATTGGGGACGTCAACTACACTTCAATACGGTTATAAATAGTCAATTATAGGTAAAATCCTTTTGCTAAACAAATCATATATTATAGACATAAATCTCTAAACGTAATGTATAAAAATAGGTCAATACGATAACCACTATCTAACATTGGCACTGTTACTCGATCCAGCTCTCGACCAAGGACAGAAGGCAGCATGTTCAATGCCAGAGAATCCGATTTTACGGTGCCCACTTCAAAACCCCGAGCGGGAAATAGTTTGAAGTACATTGAATCCCGATTAGATCTAGGATTATATATAAATAATCTTCTCTTTACTCAAAATTAACGAAAATAGATAGGAAAACAATAATCTGCTTGCTATTTGTTTTAGAACAAAATTGTAATTGAAATCAATAGTTTAATGCTATGAAATTACATGTTTTTGAACCATGCAAAGCGCCAGAACTCTTTTTATAAATTACCTTTGAGAAAACGAGCACCACGACAACCTATGATGTACTCGCGTTAATGAACTAGTCAATCAGAACCCTACACCAAGATCTAAGAGTATAATTGGACTCCATTGACTAAATGAAAGTTCAATCACATACATTAAAAAGATCTAGTTCAGACTAAGGAAGTGTTGGGCGCTCTTTCATGTTAGCATCCAAAACGATTGTAAGTGAGCTCGCCATGGTCAATATTTCTTTATTAAAGAACGATCTCATTTAGTAACAAAAGACCACTCACATAGGAAAATTACAATTTAAACACAAACCAATTTTACTAAAACGTCCAGTTGCCATGTCATGATCCGGAAATTTCTATTCAATATTCTACTAATTGCCCCTGACATAATGTAAATATAAAAAAATGTAATTTCATGTAACTTATTAATATTAATCTTTGAAAGAAAAGGACACCCAATTATTGTATATTCGATGTAGGCCTTAAATTTTAGCTATCACGCTAACTTTTAGCAGACTAAACTAACAAAATCACACCCAAATAAAGTGACTTTCGATTAACTCACAATTGAACTTTTGCATATATCATTACTCATTCACTCAATTATCCGAATTTACCCTAAAAGCTGACATTATACGATTCTGTTCTACCTAAACCAAAAATTTAGTCAATAAATTACTGGATTCGACGTTTTGTCCCCACTATCAATTTCACTAGTAAAAACTGTAAGATTACCTATCCAATAAAACGTAAACGACGGTGAAAAATGAGACCTGTTTCGGTTATTACACAACTAATTACCTACCGCTTAGTGTCTGGTACCAACAAATTTCAGTACTCTGATGTCTCCGTGATAAATGAATCAAAAATTTATAAAACAATATTATACTGTACATTTTATGTAAAAAGACAAGCAACGGGCTGTCACTCTGAATCGGCCTCAATAACGACAACGTGAAATTTTTAAGACACCTACCTCCATCATGCAACTGTATAACTGAAACATTTCTCTTCTCAAATGTCGATGTTTCCCAAACCTGTTTTTTATTCCAACTATTTAATTATGAACTCACATCTTTCTTCCTTCAACCCTAGAAACACCTATTTCAACAAACACTAAGTCAAGAAATTTTGGCATTCGTGGTAACGTTTAAGACAAACCCTAGTTGTTATTAAAAATGTTGAATGCGGTTTAGCAAGATGCTCTCATAGTAATAATATTCTAAAAATAAATGATTAATGTCACGAAGCAGGCAGATTCTTATTGAATAGCGTAGAACGTCGAAGGACTATTCAGGGCATTTACAATCTCCTCCATGAGAGATAATAACTTCAGCCATGATTATGAAACATTAATTTACATTAACGAAGAAATAAAATATTAAAATAGTACAAAACCATATGTTTAACGGTGTAATAATATCCTTAAGATTACTGTAACAATCAGCTCTGCAAAACATTGATGATTGATCCCTTATCCGTGACGCTTCCAGCAGACACATATAGAGAATGCATAAGAGAATTAAGTGTCCACGGAATGAACGAAAAGATAGTTTTGTTTGAAGTCATTGACCAATTTTTGTATGTTACTTATCTTCGGAGATGTGAAAATCTTCTTCCTCTTTGAATACAGGGAGAGTGAGAAATGTAGTCACATTTCGTAATTGTCGTTATTAATATATTATTAAAATATATTTTTGATTTAGCGTTTTATTGATTTAGTGTGAAAATTAACCTCTATTGTTTAAGATTGAACCTTTCCTGTACAATATGAAAACTTTTCCGTTATAGATATTTAGTGATTGCAAATCTCTACCATTTCCAATTTTTGTAGTAACTATAGTAACGCCCGGAGCGATGTCGGTCCCATAACATTAGGGAATTATGATGGGCGTTGGAGACAAGAAGCAAATATTTTTAATCTAAAAGCCGTACGTTAAAAGAGACGTGAATTACTTTGCCGATTCCGACAAATGCGATACTGCACGACAAAGTTATCGTAAAGGTTTCTGACTTCTCACAATTTCGATAAAGGTGACGTGTAACTTTCAGCGGATGCTCAGAAGTTGTGTTCTTGCCCTCGCTATCCTTGCTACTATTTAGGTATTCTGAAGAGTATTGGATGATTATTTGAGGTGAGCTAGGTGCATAAATTGTGTAAATGGATAATAAGCTCACGCTCCTCTGGCTTTGGAAATTTCCATTGTGCGATCATGCAAAACGAGTATTTCTCTCGTCAGATACTTGATCTCAATTAGGAGAAAGAGTTAAAACTTACCCTCTGCTTGTACTTTACAGTGGGTTTGTCCCTTACGATTCCTACCTTCCTCGGGACCGGACCGTAGGAGTGAAGATCTGATTCCTATAGCCGAGAGGAGACTTATGATTTTCATATTCACTCATAGACACTATAGCGCATTATCAAATATGATCGTTTGTAGGGATGAAAAGAGTTCCCACCTTGACTTATGATATTTTGTAGGGATGAAAAGAGGTCCCACTTTGCTAGTAATTATATATAATTGAAAGAGTGAATAGGATGAGGATGACATTGAGCGGTTGGATGGGAAGAAGTGATAGACTCTTTAGTCCGATGTATGACACTGTTGTACCGTGGCTGTAAAGGACCACTGTTCTAAATTCGAATTCATTAATTACGATAATTTGCCGATTTTTATGATATCTGTAGATATCATACCTATGATGCTGAATATAAAGGTAGCCTATAGGAGTTTCGGATCTCTCGCATTCCTGGGCTGGCGCCATGCAGATTGTATTCACACTTCTTCTATATTCTGCCGACCACGTTGTCTTCATCCTAATTGAGCACCAAGTTACTGTTTTTGTTATTGTATTTGCTACTGTTTTGTGTTAGGGAAATGGGACAGACAGTCACTCCATGGTGACCGCGAATTCCATTTAGAAAGGTTTAGCAAAAACCATTGACTTTATAAATTGTTAAAGTGTTTGATATACTGTGAAATCAGAGTATCAACGAAAATTAGACCCTAAAAATACTAGAAAAACCTTGCGATCTGCAAATGATCTGGCGGCATTGGCAAACTCGTCACTCGCCACTCTCGGGGGTCCAGGCGGGAAGATTTCTTTGGTGATGCTTAGAGATCTTCTTGCTAAAAGATCGGGGGACCATCAATAAAAACCCCTCGACCAAATTCGGAACTATTAAAATACTTAACAATAAGAAAGCACAGACATTTTGAAAAAAAAACGATAAATAACATATTTTCTTAATGAACAGCTGAAATTTTATTGAAAAGTCCTTGTGAATAATGACACTACCCTTCGCGAAGAATAATCAAAAGAAGACGTGAACAAAATTAATTAATAATCATCGAAGCCAAGAAAAATATTATAGGATAGAATAGCAATATTCCTCCTGTTGCAGGATAAATAGGCCTGTATAAAAAAAATGAATACTGAACGCCATGCAGATTTGCAACAACAGTGTTACGAAAAGAAAGAAAGTATATGAAGACTTGAAGAAGAGATACGAGAATTAGAGGCGAAGATAGATATTCCGAAGGAAGCAAACGAGACGTCTGAACCCATCAAGGACAAAGTCGTCTCGGGAGCTAAGGAAACATCTACTCCGAAAAGCATCTCCGATCCAGATGTATACACCGGCTCCCTCATACAATCATGAGGAAAGACAAAGTCGACATTCATGGAAGGCTCACACCTCTTTTTCCTCCGAAGAAGGATCTCAAGATCAGGAGAGTATTAATGAAGCGTATACTATAGAAAAGGTTTACGCCAAAAATAGTAAATTTTCATTTAAAATCAAAGATCCTTTATCTATTGCTTGGGATAAGTCCCAACGACATTTCATATTAAGGTGTCCATATTACTTTAAAATGGAAAAACTCTTGCACAAAATAAAAAAAAACAGATAATGATGATCCCACTCTAAAACCAAAAACCAACTTATTTTTACATTTACCGGGAATAACAATTTTGGACAAAAAGGGGATCTTATTTATCTTCCTGCCTGCACAACAATGGGCTGGAGTATTCCATGTATTTCACATTAACACCAATAATGGTTTGACTTCGTATTTTTCCAAGAAAGCAAACCTGAAACAAATTATCATACCCAAAGGATAGATCCTGAGGTACCTTTATGCCATTGCTCGACTCCAGGAATGATACCCTCATCAACAAATGTACATAGAACCATGTGTTTTTGTATATCATAGTTTAAAGTTTTAAAAATAGAATAGTTTAATATATTGAGTGCCAGTTCTTTACAGGAAATAACTCATGCTTCGATCTTGTTATAAGATTATTACAACAAGAAGAAACCCTGTTTGAAATATAAATTCTATAAGCACTAACTACGACGTTTACGCAGCCCTGCTAAGCTAAAGCGGAGGATGTGAATTATTATATATCGTTTCCCTTGTTTTTCCTGTAAATTAATAACAAAAGGGATTCTCCTTATGAAATTATCACTTCAATAACAACATTATTTTTAATAATAAAACTTTGTAAAAATGCTATCGCAGCTAAGGGTGAAAGTAATCTTGATAGGGTGCCCAGCTGTAGCCAAATTGCCACATAAAGACAAGATCTATTAAATTATTAGAGGGATAACATTAATACGGACGGTCCAACAGTGAAATCTGTTAAGATTATTAAAAGAACTATGATATGAAGTCTTTCTTTAAGACCTCGAAAAACAAATATTGTCAGCAGGTAACATTCGTTGACTATCCAATTATTTGCGAAATATAAATCAAGACCTCTTGATGCACAGATTTCGTGATGCCTTTTATGGTCACCTATTATGTCAAATGTCTTAAAAATACGTTTGAAAAGCAAAGACTTTAATAGTGATCATATCTTGAATGACCAACCATTCCACATACGAAATGCAGAAATGTGGATCATGTCTGATATGAAAAACTACAAATTTTGGATTTTGAAAGATATCCCTTCACTGATAGTTGGATCATGAGTTGAAATGTGAAGAAAGGTATTAAGTTACAAATCCAGTTTTATAATGGTCATATGAGAGACCATCAGGCATTTTGAAACTAGTAGAGCAAACGTTGACAAAAGACCATGCCTGATAATAAATATCGAAGTTTGCATTTTAGCAACATAGACCGCCTTACCAGATTGAACAAAAGTTTGAAAGAACAAGGTGATGATAGAATTAAACTCACTATGTTCTTAGATCTTGGAAAAGTGCCCTTGTCAAATCAGACATTGACACAGAAAATACCCTAGATGGGAAAGGTCGACTAAGCAAATATTTCCGTTTTATAACCTCTGTAAAAAGAAAGTAGCCAAAAAAATAACGATCATGGTCAATGAGCAAACGGAATGTCTTACAACACTTAGATAGTGTTGAGAAAACTTGACAAATACTGAACATCACCTTTGGTTAAGAAAATTTGTGTAATGAACCTCATTTTGTTAAATAAATACTACATGTTGTGAGTTGTCTTGAACATAAGGGGTAACACGTTTCGACGACATACCCCCGGGTTTTAAAGGAAGGTTCTCATAAGACTACTCTACCACTTTTCGGCTTGACGTGTTCTTACTTCTTTCCGTATTTTTAAGTGTGCAATCAGTATTATGTAGCAATCGACATTACCATTATAATTGACTAGAATCATTACGTACTGGGCACTAATAAACTCTCTGATGATATCAGATATTCATTCAGATCAAAACGATTACCGTTTTATGAAAGAAAAATCCACTGAGATTATTGCCTCTAGCGTGAATTTTGAAAGTTCCTCAGAAGACTTTACCTTGTATTCCAAATACCAATGTTATAAAAACTTTCCGTAAAGAACACTCTCTGTAAAGAGATCATCTAAACAAGGAACTTACCAATAAACGATTTTCGATTTTCTCAGCTTCTTCATTGACTTTATGCATTTCACTCTTCTACAAAGACACCCGACCTCTTCAATTAAACAGAGTGGAAAGCAATGTTGAGTTCGCTTTTCTTCTCAACATGAAACACCTTGTGATTCTGAAATAATCATAAAAGAAGATGCGGATCATAAAAGGAAAATAACCGAAGAACGTAATTCAGAAGTTTACTGACGGATTCATGTGAAGCCAAATGAAGCTGGACACCGAAGACATAATTTATTGTAAAATTGTACTTGCGCATTTACGGCACAATGATGTTAAGAGAGAGTAACAAAAACCCTTAGAAAACCGTACTGAAAAACGTAGTCCAAATTATGACAAAAATCGTAATCAAAATTACTACGATTTCAAATGACTCCAATTCCTAGAAAAGTGATGTCACGCACGCACGATTGTGCAAACCGTACGAAACCACGAAACCCAGTGCGTAACCACGTGATCGAAATCGACCAATGAAAATACACCAAAAAATGGATAAATAAGGGTGTATCTACTCAGTTCAGACAGTTGATATTGTGGGCTTACCAGTCTCAACACCGAAACCAGAAGTGGAGTTTTACCTTTTTGGAATAGGTTAAATTGAAGGATAGATAGTTAGCGAACTTGTGGGGTCTGGCAAATTCGTGCACCAGAATACACTTGTAGCTGGCTACTATCCTAAAAATGCTAGAGCAACGGAATTACCGAAGGTATAGCCAATCTCTTTAAGCAGGTCGTAGTGCAACTGCTTAACAGCATAGGTTACTCTCTCGCCTCCTTATGATCTAATAGAACTGCGCATTAACCGTTGATTACTGTAGTAAAGTTTGTATATGTCAAAGTATATTATAAACCCCTGTTGAAGTAAATATCGCAGTGCTGAAAGCTATTCTAATAAAACCATGAGTGAATACAATCTTGTTGTAATAAACTGAGTGTGTCGAGCTAAGACCGGCTGGTCCAGGTTTCTTAATTGTTAACTTGGGCATGCCGTGGACATTTCTATGGACCAGTGCTCTTGCGGAATTGTCCTAAATGTGTGATGGTTCGCTTCTTTTAGAAGTGAACTGCCACAATAGTGACTTCACACCAGGATACGGCATAGCCTAAAGCAATGACAATCAAACACGTTACTAGCATCGACTATCCCGTCACGCTCCTAAACATCGACGAGGCGGTGCTGAACGGCTCATCAGAGCTGATTGATAGGCGGGGATTATCGGCATGTAGTCCATGGCATCAGATTTCATGCAGTACTGAACATTATAAAAGTCGGCAGAAGCGTGTGTGGCAGATGTTTAGGCCTACGTTTTCCGAAGGACGTATAACCAATTTTTTATAGGTTGCAGTTCCACTAGTCCTTGTTCTTCTAGCTAGCCTGTGTTACTGACCTACAACAAGCATGCACAGTCATCATTAACGTAGTGCATGAGTTTACAAAGGTCTCAACTCAACGCAATTTACATGTTGAACAATTCCATCACTATATTTACAAACGTTTTATAACAGCCTACGTTTTTCTACACTGGTAAAACATAGGAATATCGTGCGACAAACGCAGACGTTGCTGTACACATCTAGGTGGTGCTTTGCCAAACAACTTCCAGCTCAATGCACATTGACCTTCCAGACTAGTTATATAGCGACTATGGATGAAACTGTGTTATTGCCAAATGCTTAGCTACAACGCAATGGCAATTTCAGCTCTATTAATATCTGCCTTTCGCCTATCACATATTCCATACACTTATTCTGTGAGTTCACACTGTCGTCTTTTTCTGCCATTTCCCTTTAATGTTGACTACCATTTTCTGCTAGGCTACATTGTTATTTTTAATTTTCAAAAATAGTTACAACGAAAATGATAATTTAAGCTAATTTATTTGTTTATAGCAGAAGCGAAGTCCATAGTATGAACACACACACTCTGCAGAACGCAGGTTGATAAAACAGACAATACAGAACGTAGTACAAGACATTGAAGGCGGCGAAATCACAGGGTTACAGACACTTTTTGCAACTGCATTGAAGACAGAACCATAGGGTTACAGACACATTCTTAACACAATTGTTAGCTAACACGTAACACTTGTTACAGCACTACTGCGGAGTAGGGCG
>Ga0210059_1016088_pt1 | contig 10824 bp, 6 predicted proteins | sample Ectturendosymbi2_FD_188042 | JGI IMG/M metagenome (GOLD analysis project Ga0210059, IMG submission 188042) | Ecteinascidia turbinata endosymbiont from Florida, USA - Sample 2 (SPAdes) (version 2) | ecosystem: Host-associated > Tunicates > Ascidians > Unclassified | place: Key West, Florida... | reverse complement strand
GTTGGTTGCAAAGAATACTAGATGTGTGCCAGGCGTATGCAGAATCGCATGGGATTATTTTCAACTGCAACAAAACTGTTTGTATGACGTTTAAGGCTAAAAGTGCAAGAAGCACAGCCACTCCAGTATTGACTTTGGGGGGTCAAAACGTAAATTCTGTTGACCAATACAAATATCTGGGGATAGTATTGGATACTGAGCTCTCAGATGACGAAGACATTCAGAGACAACTGCGATATCAATATTGTGCAGCAAACCAGCTGCGAGCCTCTTTTTCCCGCTGTTCAAATGCAGTTAAAAACGCACTTTTTCGTTCCTTCTGTACGCCGATGTATGCATCTCAATTATGGTGTAAATTCAGGAAATCATGCATGCAGAGATTGCGTGTGGCATATAATTATGGAAGCAGGGCTCTATACAACCTGCCTTGGAGAGCGAGTGTTAGTAACCACCAGGTTCAATATAACATTCCTACCTTTGAGATGCTGCTACGAAAATACACGTACCTGTTTCTCGAAAGATGCAGAAAATTTAACAACTTATGGTTACGTGCTTTGATGCAGTCAGATTGTTTGTATTCGTCACTATTCTTTGAACACTATAATCGCATTTTTCTCTGTGAATGAGTGATTGAACTTTGCAGTGTCCGTTTGATCGATGGCGTGTCAAGCCACAATGCCTTCGAATTTTACCTAGACTCGAACAATTTACGAATTAACACCCTACTCCGCAGTAGTGCTGCAACAAGTGTTACGTGTCAGCTAACAACAGTGTTAAGAATGTATCTGTAACCCTATGGTTCTGTCTTCAATACAGTTGTAAAAAGTGTCTGTAACCCTGTGATTCCGCCGGCTTCAATGCCTTGTACTACGTTCTGTTTTGTCTGTTTATATCAACCTGCGTTCTGCAGAGTGTGTGTGTACATAATATGGACTTCGTGTCTGCTTACAAACAAATAAATAAATTTTGTCAATTACGAAAAATCTGCTCATTTGGTAGAATGTAACATCCGAAAACAATCACATTACGTAAGATGTCTGGGCCTTGAACTGTTGTGAAAAGGGTCGTAGGCGAACTACAATAAATCGTGTCGAAAATACCTTTTCAGTTCCAAGCCTGACAAGTAGGGCAACCAAAAGTCAAAATTTTTCTGTTTTTTGAAAGCTTATAAAACGTCCACAAACCAAATTTGCACGCTCATACCATGCGGGAATCCCATGTTATTAGGTCAAAAAAAGTCAAAATTTATCGTTTGGTCAAATTTTGCTTGCAACACAGTTTTTATCTCTTTACCAATATTTTGTTGAAACTACAACAACAGATATTGATATGCTTTTGCAAGTTTAGTTGCAATTCTGTAATGGTATTGGATTTGTTGCGATTTCTGACGAAATAATATTGTTTTACCTACTACTGGACGATTAATACTATGTAGCATAGGCGTGGAAAGCAAAAAACGTGGTCTTACAGTACTGGGTTTGGTAAATGCTTAATCCATTATGCATATAGTGTTTCAACTTTATGATGTTTTCAGCTTTGACTCTACTGTAGTTATTTATGTACTTATCAATATATATCCCCAAAGCTAAACAACCAATTTTTTAAAAATTTGAAGTATAGTGCATGAGTGAATATGCTTCTGGGTTAACCTCCATTTTGGCCACAACGGACAACCAGTTTGGCTTCAAGCCAAAACATGGCACTGACATGTGTATTTTTCTACTTAAACAGACTGTGTCTTATTATGTAAACAAAGATACCCCAGTGGTTTCAGCTTTCATAGATGCATCTAAAGCATTTGATAGAACTAATCACAACCTGCTGTGAGAAGGAATCAAAGCTTGGAACCAATCGCAGATTTATAATTATTTCCGCAAAAAGGAGATACAATGGTCCTTCAACTCCCCGGCTGTGAGTCATATGGATGGAGTCTGGGAAAGGATGGTACGCTCCGTACGTCGTGCCCTTCTATCACTGACTGAAGAGAGGACAGTGACCGAAGATCAGCTGAGAACTTTCTTATTCGAGGTGGAAGCAATAGTGAACTCTCGCCCGTTGACACCAATCACTCTCGAGATGGATAGGGAACTTCCACTCACTCCGAATCATTTTCTGAGACCAAATGCTGTTGCAGGTCTGCCTCCAATAATTACTGGCACGAAGGATGATCCCCCTTGTCAAGGATGGCGATATGTTCAAACCGCTGCGGATCACTTCTGGAGAAGGTTTTCCAAGGAGTATCTTCGAACGATCCTTCCCCGCCAGAAATGGCATGACACGAAGAACAATCTCGAAGTCGATGACATCGTGTTAGCAGTTGACAACAATTGCCCTCGATCGCAGTGGGCGTTAGGAAGGATCGTGGAAACCTACCCGGATTAGCATGGTGTGGTGTGATCAGTCCTTGTCCGAAATCGCCATGATGTCAGACGCCCCATTCACAAGTTGTGTCTGATCCAACCTGCACGAGAGAACTCTCCGAGTGACCATGAACCGGTGCATATGGCATCAGAGGACCCGAGCGTCGGTGGAGGAGCTGTGTGCAGCTGCGTGCGAGGAATCGTGTACGAATGAACGAGAGGAATGGTGTACGAACGTGTGCGAGGAGTCGTGTACGAAGGCGTGCAAGGAATCGTGTACGAATGCGTGCGAGGAATCGTGTGCGACTGGGTGCGAGGAATCGTGTACGAATGCCCGCGAGGAACCGTCTACGAACGTGTGCGAGGAGTCGTGTATTATTTAACGAGAGGAGCCGTGTGCGAGTGTCAGTGAGGAGGATGTGATCATGACGAATGATCTACCACGTTGGAGCATTGGCTCCGAAGATTGTAACGCGATGCGGCGCCAGTCCGAGTGTTTTGTTATCACGCCTTCATGTCGTCTGTGTCATTGAAACGCCACACGTTCTAAAACAAGGCGTTTATAAGCTGCATTGCTGATTTGCTGAGCCCGATGCAAATTTACTGTTGACATGATAGCTTTTTTTGTTACCTTCGAAAACTGATGGATTTAACCAGGTTGTATCTTGGCGCTGTTCGCTCATTGTGGTGATTTAGCTAGTTTGTGTTTGAAAAATCTTGTTGTTTCGTAAAATTGCACCGGAGGCGACAATTTTTGGGGGGAAGTGTAAGATTTTTCTGGTACGTTTACCCACTAGCCTGCGCTGTTCCGTGGGAACGCACAAGTAAAACTGATTCTCATTGGTAGAAGAGCAGGAAGTACGGCTCCTTACTGTTACGTAATAAACAGTGTGATGAGTCTCGTAGCTGTAGCAGATAACGTGGTCGGCCTCGTGGGAAAAGTGCAGTGGCTTTAACATTTTGCTGTGTACATCACCTGACAGAAGTCACAGCGTTTCGAAACTTCGCGTTAGTGTGTTCGACTGTGTTCTCAGTAACGAATAGAGCTTCATTCGGTGCAAGGACATTTGTGATCGACGAGTCTAGTTCGGAGAAGCAGGCGAGGTGCAGAGTTCAAATTTATAAAGTATTGTAGTCAACGCTGGGACGATCGCCCGGGTAAATCTACAGACAGGGTGTATGGCAACAACCCCCAGACTGTCCCTGTCCTGAAGGCAGCAATCACAGCAGCAATATGAGCGATCCCAAGGGCGGAATGCGGGACGGTCATCAAGAACTTTGCCCGCCGGATCCAAATGTGCCTGCAGCGCCGGGGTGCTCATTTGGAGCACATTTTTTGAGCACCAGTGAAACAAAGAGTTTTTGGAGTGCAGATTTGAAACTTTGGAGATGTCTGCTACACAGGCTTGACCTAATGTAGCTGAAGTTTTGTGTCAATCTAAATAAAATTTTGGAAGTTATTCAATGTTTGGTGATGACCGTTTTTTTTGCGTCACCCTGTATTTCACCTAACAGCATACCTGCTCTGAAATGCGAACGTCGCTATGAACTTCAGCACACATCACAAAATTTATACGACGGGTTGGGGATTTGAAACAACGTAAGCTAGCTGGAGTACTGACACATATTTCACCAAACCAGCATTATTTTACTGAAATGCGAAGTTTGCAGTCTGTGGTATCTCGTCGTTTTGAAGTTTAGCAATTGCATCACAAAAATTGTATGAGAGGGTAATTTCAAATAACGTAAGCTGCTCTGCAGTATATGTATGTTTTACCAAACCGGCATTCCTGTACTGAAATGCGAAGTTCGCAATCTGTGGTATGTCGTGGATTTGAAGCTTACTAAATTTATCACAAAAATCTTACAAGAGGTTGGTAATTAAAATAAAGTAGGCTGCAGCAAACGTAGCCTACAAAATATATATTTCGCCAAACCAGTATTCCTGTACTGAAATGAGCAGTTGGCAAGCTGTGGAAACTCGTCGTTTTTTAAGTTTAGCAAACTTGTCACACTAAAATTCTGTGGGTTGAAAATTTTGAAAAAGGCAGCTGCAGTACGTATATATATTTAATCCAGGGCGTGTAAGCGCGTACGCAGAAATTTCAATAAGGAGGGCGCGAACAACGTCTGGGTCTCAACATATCAATCTTTGATGCCCCTTCCAATTTATACATCTTACATAAAACGTGCATTAATCTGGATTATACATGTGATTGTACAGTAATTCAACAGCGATATTTCAACCAATAATGCGGCCCGTGATCAATGGCGTAACTAGTGGTTTGAGGCAGGGGATCAAACTTAGCTGAAGGGGGCCCATTGGCCACCGTTTGAGTATGCAATAATTAGTTCCCAAAAACTCATATACGTTATTGCAAAGAAACAGAAAATATTTGTCGGGTGATGTAATGACTTTGAATTGGGTAAATAACTCTAAAGTAGAATTTCACGTTTCATGTAACATCCTATCTAAAATTGATACCCATCAATGACTTGTGATTGGGTAAGGTTGGAGCATGATTTGTTGTAAGATCCACTACACCCAGGGGCGCAACGAGGCTAGATGGCGCCTACGAAAAGAAGCAAGTTTGGCTCCCCCGTGTTTGAACCTGGTGTCATTTGGAAGCCAATTTAGTGTATTGAAGAAAGTACTTGTGACATTGTTGGGACTTTTTCGGCGCCCGGCGAATTGTGTCCTCTTTGCCCCACTCGTTATGCTCCTGACCACACCTGAATATTGATAATTAACTTCTAAATTTATTCCACTTTTCCTCCAAGCACCAAATGCTTGACTTAATGATGGGGCATGGGGTAGATTTTGGGCACTGCCTGAGCAAACAACAAACCAAATGTAGTAAGTCCCAAACGAATTTTTGAACAGTTTATTGATCTCTCCGCATCAGCTATAAAACCTCACTGATTTAGCAAATTAAGCAAATAATGCCAAACAATTTTGTATAAATATGGAGCTGCACACAAAACAATTTACAAATAGGTATGAACAATGCTGTAGCAGCCCAACTCTTCCCCCCAAAATGCTTACAGGGCCCCCCTGATGGTGATTTACAAAAAAAGATTTTTAAAGCGTTGCTGTATTAGCTTTATTATTCGTCATAATTTAGTCGTCGCTGTAATTTATTTGTCGTGGTTATACAGCAAAACAAAAGAAATCACTGTATAGTGTCACAGTAGCAGAAATGAAAAATATTACATTACAACAACCATGAAAATATCATAAACAGTGTCACATTATAGTGGTATCAAAACGGCTTGGAGCGAGTCTTTTAGCATGCAAATGTGGCGGCCAGAAGATGGCGCTTCCAAATATATAGAGAGCGCACACATGAAGTTTCAAATTAACAACATTGGCTAATGAGGACAGTCTGCTATCTGTCATATGAGACCTGTTGAAAGTTTTGATCAGCTTCGGTTTGCTGAAACTCCTTTTAGCGCTGCGTTGGCAACAGTACTGGGGCAGTTTAGCATAATCCGAAGTGCAATAAATACAGTACGTTAAGATAACTTCATCAAGACGTGTCTTGAGAATAGAGCTTAACAAATGAAATTAAACTTAATCATTGCCATTTAAGTAACGACGAGTATTTAGAGGTGTTGTAATTAAACGCAAATGTTAACAAAAACTTGCTGGAAATCAGAATCAAGCCTATCGTTCAGTTATTAAAACACTGTTACCCAAGGAACAAACCTGAGTCTGATCAAAGCAGTGCGTCGCGACGAACGTTTTCTTTCATTTGCCCTCGAGTGAATTTTGCTTGAAAAGCATGCCCACCGTGCTTTTAGCTGGCCGAAATACACACGCATAAATCTTTCTAACGTCTAGAGTCTAGAGTAGACTTTGTTGATCTCCTGGTGCATGGCACATGTTTAGATTAATAACATTTTGTATCTCAAGTAGGCTATCAATGTTGATAAATATAGACCAAGGGGGCCTGAGTTGACGCAACATGGTTAGCTTTCGCAATTCACAAACGGCACTACTCTGATGGGACAAGCTTAGCAGTGATTGCTAAATAAACGCTTCTAACTACACTGTTAACTCCATCTTGGTTTCTGAACAGCAGGCTGCGCAAATGTGTAACTTTTGTTGTAAGCACCAAATGTATCTTGCTTTTATGCAGTACAAAATACGAGAAGACTGCCTGAGGTGACCATAATACATTTTTTCACAACAATCACTTCATAAAATATGTTGATCAAGTGTATGTCTGACTTCTGGAAGTATACAACAAGGCACATAGGCTAGCTTCACGCTCAAAACTCCAAGCAATGAATAATGCAGCTTTACGCTCAAGCCTCAAATACGTTTAATACCTCACAAATGTACCAAAAATGATGAGGCGATGTTATTCTAGGTAACAGCGGCAGGTACTGCTCTGTCTATAAATTACAGGACAAAACAGAACACGAATTGATAAAAACTATAACGCTGATTCATAGTCTTTCACATTTCAATTCGGAAGGTTCATTTGGGGGGAAAAGCCCACAAAGTGTGCCACGGGAATGGATTTTGGGCCCCCTGTGTCTCCAGGCAGTAAACTTGCGGATATTTGTCTGATATGAATAATCGCATATTCTGGTTAATTACACACACACAAAAAATTCTGGCAAATTGTTTATGCGTTTAACTGGACTCGTCGGTACCAACACTCGAAATCCCCGGAAACACTCTGAGAAATTTTTGAAAAACGCTAAAAATAAAAATTTACTAAAAATCAAAAGAATACTATTACGGAAATACAAGCTAACAGGGGGTCCCGTTTTTTATTTTTATCCTGCCAGGGGGGGCGTCGTGCCCCTCTGCCCCCTGTCAGTTACGCCACTGCCCGTGATAGTAAATAGGTTCCCCGCATGAATGATTGAATATCGCTGGCGGGCTGCAAAATCAATTAATTTTATTCTAAAATTCTATCCTTTATTTATCTACGCTGGCGGGCTGCAAAATCAATTAATTTTATTCTAAAATTCTACCTTTATTTATCTATGAGGAAGAGTGGCTTCTCTCGACTTACTATTGAAGTATCTGCTGATCATGGAGCTTCGTTTAACGCGATATTGTATTATAACTTAGGTTACTAAGATTCTAATGCGGGCCATATCAAATGTTCATGCGGACTGTATTTGGCCCGCGGGCCGCAGTTTCCCTACCCCTGCCATAACCGATTGCAAAAAATTATTCCCAAATCTATCCGAATAAAAAAAATTATTTGAGTTGCGATCCGAACGATACTAACCAACCGAAAATTGTCAAAGTATCACACGAGTACAAACACCGCAATTTATGAAATACAACACGATCCCATTCAGATTAAATATCCATATCTGATACATATCGGAAAAAATCGGTAAAAACCTGATCCGATATTTAAATTTTCCGATCCTTTGTACACCTCAGATGGACAAAAACCATGCAGTGCAATACCTGCGTCCCCGACGGCGTGCAGACCAACCGCATTGAAATTCTGTGGTGAGACGCCAAAAGAAATTCCCAAGGCGATGAAACGCTGCTCGTTGAGGTCGAAATACCGTCCCTCCTCGACGAGTGGATAGGGAAGAGAAACTTTGATGATGAACGTTTTGACATATGGCGGACAGAAGATGGCGCCACATGTAAATAAATGGTCACCGCAAGATGGTGTCCATGAGTAACAAGTCACTGTGATAGTCACCACAAGCGAATTATCGTAATTCTCTTATCCCTATATAATGATAGTGCAACCTAGTAGTAGTAGAGTGAACTCAGTGAGCGAGCTCTATTGCTGCTGGCTGCTTTCCTGTTAGTTAATGCCCCGAATTCCCATGTGCTTGCCTCAGTAGTTCAAGGCGATGCAGTCAACTGCAACAGACGCGTGCGTGGCAGCAAGTAGACGCAATTCCTTTTACAAGGTGCAATGACCTGTGGGAAAACAAATAAAACAGAAACAACAATGCTTTCCTCATGACATGTGGAAATTGCTTCTTTGCTTTTGACAATCATCGTCATGGCAACAGTTAATTTTAACATAGTTTGAACTGCGGGTAAAAATGCTAGGGAGAAAGATCCCTCATAAAGCAATATGACACAACCCTTCCTCAAAACAGGTCAAGTGATTACTCGAACTGCATCAAAATCATGTTTTTGCGGAGTTAGTAAAAGTGCCTCCTATAAAGCACTTCAATCCAGTAATTGCACAAAACAGCGGAAATCTCTATCAACTGCATGAAAAATCCTGCCTTGGCATCACTAGTGACGAATTTTTTCCACAAGGCAGTGTATTTCACATTCTGTAAACAACACAATCAATCTCACCTGGAACCGCGTCGAAATCCATGCCTCGCCAATGCTCTTTGCATAACACCCACAACCAGTGTTGCAACTAGTATTACTGTATATATCAACTTTGAAAAATTTGGTATATTTTCCATGGTATATAAATTTAGGATTTGGCATTTATGAAACATTTGGTGTATATTTGGTATACTTTTGTCGGAGGATTTAGTTGAGATTTTAAACCAATTTATTTGGCGTATCGAACAGCGGAAACAGAGAAACCACAGTGGTTCTAAAGGTACATAAAAAGTTTAGAGATTTTGCTTAACATGGGAGTAAGCGTGCATTTTAGCTAAGCGGAAAACGAGTCTGGAAGAAAGCTGAGAAGTCATGTTAAAAGTGAACATGTATCTTGGTATACGATTTTAGTTAGACAATGCATCCAAAGGTGGCAAAGCTACATACGAATGTGGCAGAATATGAAGCAAAGAGTGACTAATAGAACTTGCGTGGCTTGCAAACAAGTAATCTGCTGGTGCTGTACCCCTTCTGCTAACATTGCAAAAAGAAAATTGCAAAGCCCAAAGCAGCTATTATAGAGCCTAATAATGCTGTGGACCACAAAAGAAATGAAAACATCCAGTTGCAGGTGAATTTTCCAGTTGTTAATGCGAAAAACGTTTGTTTTGCATAAAATCAAAATCTCAGACATGGGTAATATCAATCAATTTTGCTGAGTGTTGTGGGCCAAATGACAATAAAATTTGATGCTTCGCATTTTGCTTTTTTTAGTGGAATGTGGTTTGAAAACCCTTTGAATCTGTGGTTGTATGATGCCAAAAACTTCTTTTGGAAGTGAAACACTGTTTGGCGTGATTATTGTTGCAGTTGGGCGAGAATTCTGCCAGGATGATTGTGGTGAAAGTGCGGCTACAGTAACTTCACCAATGTTGCCACTCGTAGTGTTTTTCCACTAGATCTAGTTTTCATTTCATCTAGTGCTGTAGTGTTTTTTATGGCTATCTAGTGTTTTTTTATGAGTGAGCTAAATGCTTAAAATGTAATTAATTGCACAATTGTGTGTAATTGTAACCGTGAATTGAGACCTTTAGGCTTTTGATTGATTTAGTACAATTGACGAAATGTAATTTACTGAAAATTCTACCAAATTAAATCTTAAATTACACAGGACAAAATAGTATGATTTGACAAACAACCACAACAGTTGCTGCGATCACCCATTTTCTTTGTCTCTGGTTTACAATGAGTTGCACAAAATGTCTATGGTTGGCACTGTAATGCATTTTCTGGGTATTTTCACTGTGTGTAAGTTTGCTTTTGCAATCGAGTGTTTTTTATAGTGAAAGCTAGTACTTTTCCTTAACAACAGACTGGCAACACTGAACTTCACAATGGTATTGGCTTGGTGCAGTCATAGTTTTCAGAGTTTTTTTCTGAGAACATCATGGTTAATTGAGGTAGGAATCAGTATTTATAAAACAGCAGGTGATCAGCTGCTGACCTTGCTTTGGACTCCTGTGAAATCAGTCTATTGTAAAGATTGAAAATTAATGCTTAATTACAGTGATTGTCAGATATCTGGTAAATTATTGAAGCTTAAACTAACTAGTGTTTCAACGTTCACTTTTTGTAATTCATTCAGGGCCCGATGGATGTATATTTGATAAGCAGCTATTTTGCCTCATTAGGCAAAAGGCGGTCTGCAGCTATTTTCCCAGTAGCTGTACACGATTGCTTGAAGTAGTCACAAGACAAGTTCAAAATGCATGACAAGTTAGGAGGGAGTCTTTTAGCAGGAAACAAGAGCAAAGCTGAAGTTTAGAAATAAAATGTGGACTCCGCTCATCAGAGGTTGTGATGCTCATCTCTGCCAAATAACGGCAGTGTAGTGTTACCATTTTAGCTGATTTGTTGCTAAATGTAGCAGGATTTTCAGGTCTAGTGAAGAAAACCACCTACCACACTTCCGGAAATGTGACGTCATTGATGACGTTACAGTGACGTCATCGATGTGTGATGACGTCACATGCCAATTTTCGTGACGATAGCATCACGGCAAAAGCAGATAATGAAATCACAAAATCGACGGGCACGACCATTCTACAAAACTCCATCTAACTTCCAGCACAAGTTACACACCGTACCGCACTTGCATTCCAAAGTTTTTATCCG
>Ga0210059_1016087_pt1 | contig 10824 bp, 7 predicted proteins | sample Ectturendosymbi2_FD_188042 | JGI IMG/M metagenome (GOLD analysis project Ga0210059, IMG submission 188042) | Ecteinascidia turbinata endosymbiont from Florida, USA - Sample 2 (SPAdes) (version 2) | ecosystem: Host-associated > Tunicates > Ascidians > Unclassified | place: Key West, Florida... | reverse complement strand
CTCGTGCATATGCAGTATACATACTTTATTTCGTTAAAGATGGGATATCACACGAACTATAAACATACATAAATGTTCATCTGTAGATTAGAAAAGTATCCCACCATCACTGGCCCCGAAATAACATAACACACTTTTTGTGTTTTTTGTTTGATCCCCTAGACTAGAATGAGTAAACTATTGGAGCTAATTGGTGAGGCTTCGCAGGCTGACAGCCAACAGGGAAGAAAATTTAATGAAACATGCCGGGTTCATACGTAGGTATACCATACGTCGCGTTTTAGCCGGGACAGTCCCGGTTTAAAGACTTTGTCCCGGTCAGTCAACCCAAAAGTCCCGGTTAGGCATTCAGTCAACCATCATGAATAACATGTGGTCTGGTAATAGAAGCAGAATGTGAAAGCCCTTATCACCTGTAAAATTAATACAGACTTTTCCTGTTGTGATTTTTCCGAAAAACTATAATCGAACAAAGACAACCTGAAAGAAGTATTGTCTACAGAAAATTATGGTTGGGCGAATGTGTAATTTACCAATGCTTAAACGCTGCTTTGTTTCTTAGCAAATCTATTATTTTAGTTTTTCTTGGTGTTTTTGTTTGGTACCCTATTCGTAAAACAAGTATGACAAGTTTTGGCTTGTTACCGACTTTGGTGTCGCACGCTGACTTTAGGCTGTCATTGTGCATAGTTATGAGAACTCTAGCTGTTTTTTTATTGAAATAATGATTTCCTTCCATCTAGATTCAAAACACGTCTATTCATGACTTGTAGTGCATTTCATGTTTGAAAACGTGGAGTGTGTTTTGCATTTCTTTACCTATAACTGAGCTGTATTTTGATCAAGGTCACGTGCTTATGGGTTGTGACCCTGATCGTAATACAGTTGCAGGAAGGGCCGCAAATATCTGAGGCAGAAAAACAACTCTTAACAAACGTAGAGAAAAAAAAACAATAGAATAAGAGTTCACGAAGTTCGCAGATCACAAAATTTTCCACAAAGAAGAAACTCGTTCGGAAATTTACGGGGTAATTCCGATCTGTTCGCAATCTCTCAACTTCCCTTGGTATGCAGCCCTGTGTGTTGGAGGCTCTCAGTCGAACTGTTTGACGTAGCTTTCTCATAACCGCCACTGGACATGAACTGGTTTTACTCCGGTGCGGAAAATCTGGTAATGTGAGCTTCAGGTCAAAAGGTTTCATCCTCTTGTGTCCATTAGCGCAGTTTGGAATAATTTAACACTCTCTGAGGCAACGCGATGTACGCTGTGTTTTTTTAATGAAAACCCGCTATAAATTGTTGTGTTGTGTCTAATATCATTAGTAACGTTTTCGGCGGTAAGTGCAACTCCAAAACGGAGCAATTCGAAACCGGCCTATCTGAAAACTACAAGCCTACCTCGGCGTAATGCGGGTTATTATTTATTTCGCTGAGACACGAGTTTCATAGGTAAGCAAAATAGCAAGATTCAACACACAGGTTAGTTAGAGGAACAAAAACAACAATAACAAAGGCTGTTAGTAGGGTCGGGTGAATGAGGAGCTTTTTCAGAACTTACAGAGAAGCCTCTGCCTTTTATGTGGCCAGCATTTTGGATGGTAAAATCCTATTTTGATAGTATTTTCGTTCTGCGACCACTTTTGAATGCTAATTTATGCGAAATGGTAGCTGAAATTAAGATTCATATTTTTAACATTTCCAAATTATTGTATTAGTCTAACCATGCAAACAGCACCAATTCAGATAATCCCAAACAAACTTAAAAATGATGATAAATTGTATTACAACCGAAACAACAACTTTTTCAAATAATATGCACAAGACTGTAAATCATACGCTTTATTTTTTGGCTGTGACGTTCGTCACATGACGGTAGAAGGGAAAATCCTCACCAGGTGCGCAACCAGGGGGGCATTTGCCCCCCGAAATTTTTAAAACATTGCATAGCAATTTTGACATTTGTAGAAACTTACAAAGAATAAAGATGAAATTTTATATTCTTATCATTTTTTAAGATATCTTTTTGGAATTTTTCTTTGTCTTTCTCGTTAATTATTATCTCCTTACGAGATTTATCTTGAGACAGGTTATCTGATCGAAAATTTCGTAAATGATTGGTATTCAACCACAAATATGCTGGAAGTGAAGTGTCAACTTGGGAGATAGTTTAAACTGTTCGTATTTTTAAGGTATTTTTACTTATTTGTTCGTGTACTATTTTATCTTAGACAGGCCTCAATTTGTCCTCATGAAACTTTATAACATTAGGGTACTGTTCAACCGTGCAAATTACTGAAACTTTCAAATTGATAAGAGAAATCTTGACATAACAGTTAGTGCCTCGTCAAACCGCTTAATGTTCTACCACCGTTTGATTATTATTTTTGTTAGGGCAAAGTGGATCACCATTATTAACGTAGTACATTTCTCAAAAAAGCGTTGTTTAGCTGCATTTTCGCTTCGAAACCTGATAGTTTTTAACTAAATTTAGGTTGAGGACTGTTTCACGTATTAGTGTCTTTCTGGGTTGATCCCAGTACCACGGCTTGGGAAAAAGGTTTAGCAAAGGGTCACATGAGTGTGCTAGTCAAGTGTTGAATGCACTTACCTACTAGACCACTTTGGCTCGAAATGACGCTTTACGAGACCCTAACTTTTGCAACCAGTGCAAGTTCTGAAAGCTCATAGCCCTAAACGTGCTTCTAAAAGCTTTCACACAACTCATGGATGCCAGAAAAAGCCGTTTTGCCCCAAACACACCTGATCCGGTATGCGCCAAAGGTACAAGAAACCTGATCCGTTTTGCCCGAAATGGTAGCATTCAAAGATCCCCTCATCCTTAACATAGGCTATCTTTCCAGTTTGGGATCTTCATTTGTGATAGAAATTCAAACACATGCTAGAAGAATAGGGCTACAACGAATTTGTTTAAACTAGACGAAAATTAGGCAGGTTTACTACTATAGTAGCCTATAGCCTACATCTGTCACACTAAAGCACTAGTTCAGTACGGAACCAGGTGTTTGTATGAGAATACAAATTTTTACTCTGTCCTGATCGTTCGTTCTGCATCTTGATTAAAACTGAAAAGTTCTCATTTTCGGAAATGTTGCGAAGATAATTTTTATGAATCACATGGAATTATTTTCAACGACAGCAAAACTGTTTGTATGACGTTAAAGGATAAGAGTGCAAAAACCACAGTCACTCCAATATTGACACATGGGTGGTAAAAATCTAAAATCTATTAACCAATACAAAATATCTGGGAGCTGTACTGGATACTGATCTCCCAGATGACAAAGACATTGAGAGACAACTACGATAAAAATATTGTGCAGCAAACAAACTGCGAGCCTCTTCTCACGATGTTCAAATGTAGTTAAAAATGTACTTTTTTGTTCATTTTGTACGCCCATGTATGCATCATAATTATTGCGTGTGGCCTATAATTTTAGATGCAGAGCTTTATACAACCTGCCCTGGAGAGCAAGTGTTAGTAGTCATGACTCATCAGGTTCAATGTAACATTCCTACATTTGAGGCCGTATTAAGAATAACTGCATTTGTTTCTCGAAAGATGCAGAAGGTCTAATAACGAAATGTTTACCTGCTTTGTTGCAGTCAGATTGTTTATATTCTTCCTTATTCTTTGAACACTACAATCGCATTTTACTTTGTGATTGAGTGCTCGGACATTGCAGTGTTTGTTCGTTTGAGAGTGTGCATGTCACAATGCTTTCGTACTTTACCTGGGCTTGACCAGTTTAGGAATTTACGTCCCACTCTGGAGTAGTGCTGTACCAAGCGAACAAATAGTGTTAATAATGCGTCTGTAAACCTGAGACTTGGCCTCCAACGCCGTTACAATCGTTCTGTTAAGTAAGTTTCTGTAGGCCGGTGTCAAGCGAAATTTCTGACCTCTGCGAAATTTCTGACCTGTTATCTTTTGTCAGTTATTTTGCTTCTCAGAGTAAAGGAATAAAGTTTGGCGATTACTTTTTTGATGTGTGTTGTGTAAATCAAACTTTTTGGTTAGATGTCAGATACCCACAACAAGCTACAGTACGGGAATAAGTAAAACCAGAGAAAAATATTGGACTTAATCTTAGACTTCAATTATTTTTCTTTTTCTAACTGTAACATAAACCCTAACTCAACACACTTACCTAAACGCCAAATCCTAAGCCCTAATCATCAGTTTTCTCAGCGTATTTGATATGTAGAATGTTGCTCTGTGCATGCGTATATGGCGTGAAATCAGAAATTTCACAAGTCAGAAATTTCGCTTGACACCAGTGATTCAGCCTCCAACGCTGTTGTAAAAGGTTCTGTTTCGTTTTTATTAACCAGCGTTGTGCAGAATGTGTGTGTTTGTATGCTACGGATTTCGTGTCCTCGGGCAAAAATACATTATTACTATATGTGACCGTTTGCGAAAAAGTTGTTCCACGGTTGAATAAGCACGATGACGTCATCGAATGAAATTTCATGAAAATTCCCCCCCCACCAAATGAAGAGCTGGTTGCACCCCTGATCCTCACGGAAAACAAAACAGAGAAAAGGCCTCGGAGAAAAGCACAAGTGTCTAGAGCAGTGGGAGTAGTTCTCAATTACTGTTTTGAAAGCCGCATGCAGTTCCTCAGCACCCTTTGTGTGGTCCTCAACAGTCTTTTAATAAAATCTTTAATATTTTGTGTAACAGACTTTGTTCTATAATGAAACAACGTGTTGATTGAATTGTGCTAAAATTTCTTTAGTACGTCTCTCTAACAAAATCGTAACTCTGGATTTCGCTCCCATTAGCGAAAAGGTTGAGAACCACTGGACTGGAGATGAATATCCAACTAGCGTTGAAGCTAGGAGAGCGTTCCTTTGGCCGAAACGTCTAGGGCGGAAGTTCCCAATCTGGGGTACATGTACCCCTAAGGGTGCATTTGCCTATCTGAAGGGGTTTATTTGAGGTTAGCAATAGAAGGGAAAATATATTCATATGTTATTTATTTTCAAATATTTATACATATATCTGTAAAGATTATTTTCAAGCATCATTGTGTGTTTGTTGTTGAATATATCTATGATTAGTCATGATAAAATATTTTGTCATTAGAAATTTTAGAGGTACATGCTGAAGAGGTACATGGTTAGAGAAAACTTGGGAACCCCTGGTCCAGAGCGATAATTTGAACGTCCAGAACGCAGAAACACTCCAATACGGCAAGTAAGATCCCGAGAATAATGTGCCTGCAACACAGCATTCAAAGGAGTGCTGTGCAGCGGCAGTTCGCTAAGTAACGTTAACATTTTTTTAATTTATGGCCTCAGGAGTTTCAAGCGAAGTGAGATATGTCACAACGCTGTGGTTTCATTTCATTCATCACAGGCCATGCGATAGTTAGAATAGCTAAAAGGGGGGCACGTTGACGTTATAATCGAAATTGCATTCACGCCTTGGTTTACTGCAAATATTGTAGTCACACTTGTATAGCTTGACCATTGTGGTAGTCAGGGGCGGATCCAGCCAGTAAGGTAAGGGGGTCGATTTCAGTAATATTTGGTAGGAAAGTCTCATAACGTCTTCGCTACTCTACTGTAAGAAAGATGAAGTATACTTCACAACACTGCTGTGGCAAAACGATGGACGACAAAATGGCCTTATATCGTGAATGCTGTTTCACGAATTGTAAAAAAATCATGGTGAAAAAAGTTACTTTCGTGGGTTTAGCGGAGGGCGATCGCCCCAATTGCCCCCACACTGGATCTACCCCTGGTGGTAGTATTCCTTGTTTTATTTCTGGTATGTTTCAGAAAACATGTTTGAGCACCGAAACACACTTCAGCCTGGCGGCAAGTCCCTGAGGAATCTGCCTGCTTGTTTCTGCTTTCATACGATCGCAATTTGAAGTTTGTCTGGCTTGTGACGGAAAGTGTTTGTGCTGATTGATTATTTTCCCTGCGTCCGTAAACACTTTCTGTAGGGAATACAATAGTACAGAATTGTAGATGCACGGAATTTCTCGTAAGGTTCACAGTCAGTGACAAATTAGTAACAGCGCGTTGAAAACCTTGTGAGCGTCAGCCCCCACAACTCGCGATAAAAATGGCTGGTGTCGCAACACTGTGCGTTTGTAGTGTGTACTCTTATAAGCAAACGAGCCACTTGTATATTGCATTTCAGAGCCGGTCAGTAACGTCACTTCTTCCAAATGCCATTTTTTCGTCTTTTCGTGCGAAATTTATACAAATAATGTGTGCAGCCATTTTTTTCAAGTACGTTCGACACCAGAAGCGACTTCAGGTCAACAGCGTCACTCGAGCTCATCACGCGATTGTACTGACTGAATGCAGTGCTGCCACAGGCTTCTCTGCAAAAATCACTAGATTCACAAAAAAATTAACTAGATTTGAAAAAATCACTGGATTTAAATGATTTAGTTATTTGCATTATCGCCCAAAAAACCTTTACATCATTTGCAAGTTTGTTAAAATAGATCTTGCTGAAACCTGGAAAATCTGATACAAACAATCTTCAGGCCTTTTTCAAGAGCTAAAAACGACATCACTCACGGGGTATTTTAGACCAATCAACCTAACATTTTAATTAATTCTGTTAACTGCAGTGTTCGTGCAAAGAAATGAAAAGACCATCATGGCCAACATTAAGAATTAGCGTCCTATACTCTGCAGTGGTGTTGTGCCAAGTGTTACGAGTTAACGAACAATAGTGTTAAGAAAGAGTGTCAGCCTGTGGTTCTGCCTCTAACGCCGTTGTAAAACGTTCTGTTAAGAAAGTGTCTGTAACGTTGCGATTCAGCCTTCAACGTCATTGTGAAACGTTCTGTTTTTACCAACCTGCGTTGTGCAGACAGTGTGTGTTTGTACTACGGACTTCGTGTCTGCTTGAAAAATAAATTCAATTCAATTGCAGCATGGAAATGAAAACAATAAGAAACTCAAATTTGAAACATTTGTTTGCTCTGTCGGTGCAAATCTTCAAACAGCTATTCACGTAATCAATTTTTCTGTTAAGTTTAATCAACATAAACATAATAATCCGGTGTCAAGCGAAATTTCTGCCCTATTGTTTTTTGTTAGTTATTTTGCTTCTCAGATTATAGGGATAAATTTGGTTATTAATTTTTGATGTGTGTTGTGTAAATTAAAACTTTTTGTTTAGATGTCAGATACCCACAACAAGCTACAGTACGGGAATAAGTATAACCACTGAAAAATATTGGACTTAGCCTTACACCTCAATTATTTTTCTGTTTCTAACCCTAACCCAGCCCCAACCCGACACACTTGCCTATATATCCACTATACCTAGACACCAAGCCCTAAACATTGGTTTTCTCAGCGTATTTGATATGTAGTATGTTACTCTGTGCATGCGCACATGGTGTGAAGTCAGAAATTACGTTTGACACCGGAAACAAATCTTAAATCATATACATAACAACAAGATTATACCCAAAGAGTGGAATTGCAAAAATGAGCCAGAAACATGTGTTATATCAAACAAATGAAAACATAATAACAACAAAATATACACAAACACAAGAATAGCAATAATGAATCAGTAGAGCCCAATAACAACATAGCTATTATCGTCATAACAGTCAATCATGCAATGCATCAATATAAAAAAAGGAGTCAATTGTTTACGGATTAAAAAGGGCTGAAAAGTTGGACAAAAACAACTGATCATCTTCAAGTACACTTCACAATAAATCACCAGATCTAGTGAAAAGTCATTAGGCATGGCACCAGCGTCTGAATGCAACCGTTCCAGACATGCGTCACTGAAATTTCCATTTGCTCTCTTTCTGGCTGTCACTTGGCATTGCTCTGTGACGTAAATGACGTAAAAATAAATGAGAAGTTCCCATGAGAACTCGCCCATTGTTGCGTAACGTACGTCACAAAGCAATGATAACGCCAGATGGTCCTCTCAGTACTAGGCTCATTCATATTAGCCCGAGTTACTAGACAATTTGTCGCTCGTTCGAAATTATTCTCGAATGGGAACTGTCCATTCGACTGGAATTCAAATCCAATGCTCTCTGCAAATCCGTTGATTCAAAAACACATTCAATCTGAGACTGATATTTATTTGTTTATGACCAGACACGAAGTCCATAGTATGGACACACACTCTGCAGAACGCAAGTATGAATTATGATATGAATTATATTTTGAAACAATGCTTTAATGCAGAGGGCAGCTGGGGCTGCAGCGGATGAACCCGAGTAAACCTCTGCGAATGGCCGGATTAAATGAACGCGAGGCCCCGGGCAAAGTCGTTACCGCGAGGCCCCTAAACGTTTAGTGCAACTACGCAGGGTTTCACATACCCTCGTTTCAACTTTGCAGAAGCACCGGTCAAAAACGTCAAACCTGATACGATTTGGCAGCCTACATTTCAGAGACAATTGGGGGAGACCATCTACGGCGATTCGTATGTAGCGTACTTAATTTGTTCACACAGACAGTTGTATCACAAAAAAGCGATCTTTTTGCTAACGTGATACTACACAACCATCTTTTTTGTCATAGACTCTCTGACCATCTTCACTGCACAAATCGTCCATTCACATATGTATTGAGGAAAGATATATGTCTACACTCTGTCGCAGATCAAAACGTTTATTCGCAGATAAAAAAAAGCCTACCGTTTAGAAAAAATGTTCTCAACGAAATATCACGCAAAAGCAACTTGAACCGTTCTAAGTGACTGAAGTTTTGCAATGGGAGCTTTACAACAGTTGCAACTGTTCCGTGATCTAGTGGACAACAGCGCTGTGTTTGATCTAAGACTGATACCCTCATGGTCACGACAAACGCTTCGCAACTAATTGTTACGTCAGCGCATTGTACGGCAATTGCAAAGGCGTTAGATTGTGAAGAATGCCGAGTAACGAGCTTACTGTTTTATACTATGTGAAGAGAATGAGCAAATCTGTAGTAGTGCTTCCACAAGTTTGAAAAATCCATTGGTAGTGTGAGACTGCGATCAACGTGCCCGAGTGAATAGCTTACAGTAATCAAACGACTCGTATGCACGCTTCTTTTCACAGAGCATGAAAATACGTAGCTTATTAGAATACGCAGACTTGTGCGAAGAAGTTTTTATCGTGAAGGCTTAATTGTGACTTCTTAGTGAGCTCTAACTGCAAAGCTATATTTGCTGTGGCGAGTTTTTGTGATTAATCTGCTCAGTCTTTTTGAGCCTGCGTGGTGTTCTAATTTTAGCAAGTTGTCCGATAGTCTTGTCAACATAAAGTTCCACTTCTCATTGCTTCAAACAGTTTTGCGAGCGTCTAACTTCCTTGTTTTTTCACCGCTCATGTTGTTCTGGCCGTTGATTTTTCTCAATTTATGACTTCCTTGCAGAAAGTGCTCGAAAAATGGATATTAGGCAGCTTATGAAAAGAAAAAGCATTTCTGATAGCCGAAGTATAAAAAACATTTCAGACAAAAGATTGAGAATTGAGATTCAACCAGCACAAACTAGTGGGGTAGAAACAGTAAAGCGTTTTGTGAACGTCCATTTGCATTACATCGTCAGCTACCTGAAACGGGATAAGCGAAAGTGCGACGTTGCCCCCGCCTGAAAAAGTTTCTGCGGACGCCCATGGATGCACTGATTTCGAACTAATTCTTGCGGGTCATAAAGCGTGGCTGTTTGATTCAATTCTTTTAAGTCACTCAAAAGCGATAACTGCCAACGATGTCAGTTTCCTTAACCTAGATACTAATCAAAAAGCTCTACAGTTTGATGCGTGGTGAACAACCTGAAAACATGAACAAGCAGTTACGGATTATTTTGATATTCAAGCGCAAGGCCCCTAAAAGCGCGAAACCCCGGGCATTTGCCCGGTTTGCCGAATGGTTAATCCGGTCCTGCCTCTGCGTACTAGGCTCATTCATATTAGCCCGGGTTACTGGACAATATATCGTTCATTTGAAAGTATCATTGAATGGAAACTGTTCCCTGGATCAGTGTCGTGCGAAGCCAGCCTAAAATTTTTGAGGGGCAAAATCTTTTGACTTTAGGCGACCAACAGTATTTTGCAAGCAGATAAGTTTCGATCCTCTGGAGATTATTTTTATTATTTAGCCGACGTTTCACCTACCGGTTCAAGTAGGATTCCTTAGGGCAATTTATTAACCACATAAAATGCAATTTACCAGTAGCAAAAAGCAATGAGCAGTGTGACGCACAAAGACAAAAAACGCAAAACCGATCACACTGAGATAAGTGACAGTATGCCATAGTGAACGTGGAAGTGTAAAATGAAAACGCCGGGAGGTGACAATGTATAACAACGCAATAAAATAGGGTAAAACCTGCATAGAAAAATGCACAAAACGTTTCAATGTAAAGTTGTAGGGGTTTCCGGTGTAGGAACCAATGTAGATTCTATTTCAATAAGACAGCGGATAGTGTTGTAATAGTGTGTGTAATAACTTAACTTAATACTGTATCTAACAAATTGCAACTTGCTGCTGATTACTGATCTATTGATAATAATACTGTAGATATGAAGAAATCAAGCATAATGAATGAGGCTACATTGGCAAATCAAATTCAAAAGATGAAAAATTGAATCAATTCTGGCAAGGCATGAAGGAATTAAAAGAAACAATGGGGCAAGCATTTTTCTGAACCGTTTCATGTGTCTAATGGGGTTAGGCAAGGGGGAGTACTGAGTCCATACTTGTTTGCTGTTTATTTAGATGATTTGTCAAATGAACTAAACAACATTAAAGCAGGGTGTTATATTGGTGAAGCCTTATTAAATCACTTGATGTTTGCCGATG
>Ga0210059_1016086_pt1 | contig 10824 bp, 15 predicted proteins | sample Ectturendosymbi2_FD_188042 | JGI IMG/M metagenome (GOLD analysis project Ga0210059, IMG submission 188042) | Ecteinascidia turbinata endosymbiont from Florida, USA - Sample 2 (SPAdes) (version 2) | ecosystem: Host-associated > Tunicates > Ascidians > Unclassified | place: Key West, Florida... | reverse complement strand
TTTTTATCACTTCATTCGTCAGCGTAATTTACCTTTCTCAAGTGCAGAAACTAAAACCGTGTGCAAAAGTTGTCATACCTGCGCTGAAGTAAAACCGCAATTTTTTAAGCCTGCATCTCAAACCTTGATTAAAGCTGTGCGTCTGTGGGATCGCATAAGTGTCGACTTTAAGGGCCCTGCGTCCGGTCCTCATCCGTATCTGCTTATTGTCGTTGACAAACACTCCCGTTTTCCGTTTGTTTTTCCATGTAAAAATATGAAGTCGTCCACTGTAACACTATGCTTGTCATCGCTATTCTGTTTGTTTGGTTTTCCTGGTTGCGTGCATAGCGATAGAGGCACTCCTTTCATATCTCGAGAAACTAGATCCTTCCTCGCCACTCGTGGCATCTCCTTCAGTACCTCAACTCCATACCATCCACAGGGGAACAGCCAGTGCGAACGCTCTAACCAAACTATCTGGCGAACTATAAAACTGTTGCTGCATAGTGCGCGTCTTTCCGAAGACCTCTGGGAAACAGTTCTGCCAGAAGCTCTCCATGCTGTCCAGTATTTGTCTTTCAACTAATGAAACTCCCCACGAACGCCTTGTTTGTCTTTCAACTAATAAAACTCCCCACGAACGCTTCCTGGCTGGTTCTGCACTCCCTTCATGGTTATTGCATCCAGGCCCTGTTCTTCTACGTCGCCATGTTCGAAACAAGGGCGACCCCTTATGTGACCCGGTTGAACTCGTGGAGGGTAATCAGACGTATTCTGTGATGCGTCTAGGTGATGGCCAAGAAAGCACGGTTTCCACATCTGACTTGGCGCTTTATCCCAGGTTTCCAGCAATTGCCGAAGAACTCCCGACAGACGTTGCCTCGCATCCCACGACTCCGAGCAGTGTGGACAGTGTCTTACCCAATTGCCTTGGCCATCCGCCGCCTGCCGCTGAGTCGCCAGGGTTCACCTCCCCGTCGCCGAGCACTGACTGCTTTCCCTCACCACCGTGTGCAGTGCCTCCCCTACGTCGGTCGACAAGAGTCAGGAAACCCCCTGATCGTTTTGGTGATTGGTCCGTATAATTTCAATGGGGGGAGAGTGTGACGGTTTCGATGCCAGCGGCGCCTGCATTGATTAGTCCGCTTATCGATTACGTCCTGCGTTGTATTGCATTGCTTTGCCTGGTCGTTTGTATCGCACGTCGATGTCAGATCGTTTCTAGTTTCGTACCAGACGGTTGTTGTGTTGCGCTGCAGATGTTGATGCGTGCTGGTGTTCTTAGTTGAATAAAGCCTGGTGAAAGGTTTCGTTCGTCGCTAGGTTCTGTCATAAGATAGGTCATTTCTGAGTTGGTAAGTTAGTTTCGAATCAATGTAAAGGCTAACCCCACCTGAATTGGTTTGAGAGGGATTATGAACAAAGTTGAATTCAGGGATTCAACTGAAAGAATTGTCAATATTTACAATGAAGTTGGGTTTCAACTTGGTTTCTGATATGGCTATAACAGTAGGATTTGCTTCAGTCATTAGGAAAAGTCATCTAGTTTATGCTTATTTTTACCCAGGCTTCGTTCATTAAAATGAAAATAAGATACATTTTCTGACTTATTCGCATGATTTATTTTGCCAGTGTCACTTGAAATTGAATACTTAGTTTGATAATGTTGAGGTGATAAGTCACATGCAAAAGATTCGATGAAATTAGATAAATCAGAATTGTCAAATTAAAGGAGGTTGTAAAACTCTGTGTTGGTTACATTGGAAAATGGTATAGTTGAAGCAACACAGGCAGAACAAATAAATGATGATGGTGAAAGCTGTTGCTGGTTGGAGTAGCATGGGGAATCATTACGTGATTGGATATACTTATGGCATGATGAACACTGAGTACAATGCAAGCAAGTAGACATATTACACGTTTTGCAGAGAGCAATGATTATTGGTTAAGTGGGTTATTAAGTGAATTATGACACACCAAGCAAATGTAAGGGCAATATGTAGACCACTCACCATACCAAAAGGAGACAGGTATTTCATCGGCGAGGTTTCAAACAGAGTCAGCAAAACCAGATGATCCATAGATTTCCAAAATCGGCTGTTGGCTTTTGGATCTGTTAGAGGTCTTTTTCATGTCGGATAGTAATGACTTTACTTTCATTAGTTTGTCTGAAGTGAATTCTTCCATTGTTGGTCCAGATGTATTTCCAGCCAAATCTTTTTCTTTTGTCATTAGCCAAGTAAAACAACTGTTCATTTTTTTTGGTAAGGTTTTCATTAATGAAAACACGTTGGGTGGTAGGTTTTCCAGCATCAGCATTTTTTAGTTTCTTCCTTTCTTCATAAATATTGTTTCTGTTTTTTCTAGAGATAAATTTGACAATGATGTTGGGTTGTTTTTTTTATTTACCTAGTCTGTGAGCGACATCAATATCTTCTTGTGATATATTTTCATCAATTTTTTTCAACACTGTCAGGACCTTGCTTTCAACTTTTGCAATGCTTTTCATCATCACTCATATGCATTCCATGAATTTCCAAGTTTTGTCTCCTAGTATTGTTCCAAGTCATTGAAATCAGAGTCAAGAGAGGATATTTTTTCTTCTAGTGACCTATTTTTTTCTCTTAGAGAACAATTTTCTTCCCTAAGGCTTTTGATTTCTTTGTGAAGAAGTTCAACATCAATGGAAACTGTTTTGAGGGTGCTTGCTAGATCACTCATTTGTTTGGGTAGAGATCAAGGCCAGACATCTTTGCATCGAGTGACCTTAGTTTTTCCAGCACTTCCTCAGAGTAGCCAACCGGTTTTGGTGGTGTGAGTGGCTGCCAAGCTTCATTATTTCCAGCAGTCTCTGTAACTTGGGCTTTTCCATTGCGTGGAGTTGCTGCAATTTTTTCACGCTTACACTGATTTTTGGTGTTCTCATTATTGTTGTTGCCCATTTTTTAATCCAGATAAGTCAGTGCAGCGCAAAGTTTTGGACAGAGTAGGAGCTAGCTGACACAATTACCACACTAGAGACAAACCTTATTCAAATAGAATGTACATAGATGAGTGGATCGAATTTAAGTGAAGGAATTTGGTGTGGTTAGAGTATTTTTGGCAATACAAAGAGATTAAAAAATAGTAATAAAAATTAATGAGGTACAGAAGAAAACAAAGCAAAACAGAAAAAAAACAAAAAGTGTAAAAAACCAAAGAGTGTACTTCATACCGAAAAGCATAGAATGTGCACACAGAAAATACGAAAAAGTAAATACAAGCAAAAAATAAAACAGAGTTACAGAATACTAGAATACACAGTATTTTGTTCTGGACAAGTGAAATGTTGCTAAGTTCATAATTGGGAATTGGGAATTTGTGTAGTATGTCCGTCTTTAGTGAAAAAAATATATGCTTGATATACTCAAATTTTGAAAGGCTATGAGAGCTTTATTTGCTTTTTTAATACCAAGTATAACAATTCCAGATATACTGCCTATACACAGGTCTTCACTGAACTCTGTACTCTTTGTTCCGATCATCCAAAGCTTGATCTTTTGTTTCACATGAAAACATTCTCTTTAAGTGGTTGTTCGTCATAGTTTTTTTCTTGAAAACGTCTAAACTATAATGATGATTTAACAGCTTCAGTCAATTCACTTGCACGTACTGAAACATCACCTTGAAGATTTTGCATGCTCTTTGTCAATTGTCTGTCCACTATAAAATCTTTGGTAATAGAAACGCCATGTAGCTTCCATAGAAACGCCATGTTACGCCATTTAGATTCTTTGAATAAACGCCATATAGCTTCCAATAGAAACCCCATGTAGTTTCCACAGAAACGCCATGTAGCTTCCAAATGATTCTTTGAATTTTCATGCTTACGAAACCTTGTAGGAAGGTTACACCAGTTGCTGAATGCATTTGTTGATAATGCTCTGGTTGTTTTCTTGCTACAAAGTTTGCAGTAAAAGCTACAAATTTAACCAGCAGACTGAGAATACATAAACCAAGGTCTTTCAATACTTCATACATTTGGAAGTTTACTCTAACAGTGAAACTTTGAAAACACAACCTTTTTTATTTCTTGGAAAGCTATTCACTGGAATATTTAGAGGATCTCTAATTCTTAAATAATCTCTTAAATCAGGGTCCGCCAATAGTGGGTCGCAACCCGAATTTGGGTCGCGAGATCTTCCACTCTGAGTCGCCAAATAATTCAAATTTACATTTTATATTTGCCATTCTCATTAGACAGAATAAACGCAATCATTTACTGTTTTATGTGCTAAGTTTCATACAATTTTGAGCTAGAAAATTGCCACGGTCAACAGTAGTCTTAAAATTGATGTTAACTATAAAGTATTTTCTACAAAATTGCATGCTAACGAATTGTTTGCGTTGAGAGGATTCAGAATTATATTTAGGGTCGCGCCAAAATGTATTTCCGGACCCCAGTCTTAAATTTTTATTTATGTATGCTGGTCAACTAATTGCGTCATCATACATGTGAATTACAACTATACCCACGGAAGATCTATCATTGCATGATGTTTGGGATTGTTTTTTTCGGTCTGGTAAAAGAAAGATTTCTGCTTTGATGCATTAGGATCACCGTCAATTTGCATTGCATTTTGAAATAAAATTGTTGGTTTGGATTTGGTTTGGAAAAACATCAATCCGTTTATCTCTGCTGGCGCCCACCGTTACAGAAACAAAACAACGGACGTTTTAGTAAATGTCCCTTATAATACCGTGACTGTGTCACTGCTGGCGCGGGGCCCCTTGAGGCGCGGGGCCCAATTTGATGAAATCGGTCAAAAAGGCTTAAAACCGGCCCTGGTTGGCAACCCTGGTTCCTGTATCCACGATGCTTCAGGCCAACGTGAGGCAGCTGAGCAATATGCTGCTGACAGGTTACCAGTTTTCCAGCGTAAGGATACCGATAGAATATGGCTGTCGTGTTACTCCAGGGGTTCCCAGCCTGGGGTACATGTACCCCTAGGGGTACATTTTTTGTACAGCCTCAACAAATTAACTTTGTTACATAAAAAAGGAGTCTACCTTTATAGTTCTAAAAATCGAAAAGTTCTATTAAAAGTTCAGTGGATTTTTGTTATTTCACTCGGCTTTTGTCATAAGTAGGGGTACATACTGATCTGTCAAACTGCTGAAGGGAAACATGGTCAGAGAAAGATTGGAAACCCCTGTGTTACGGGGTGCTCGATTAGCAGTTTTTTAACAGCTGGACTGTGACCGCGGTCAGGATACCGGGGTTGTCGCGTTAGTGAAACAAAAGGTAATACATTAGCATAGGGAAGACTGCGTTAAAGTGTATATTCCACTGTATTTTCAAAACATTCCACTGGTGTTTTGTAAACATTTATCGACATGGTTTCAAGTTTCCGGCAAGAAATGGAGACTTGAAATCAATGAGTTTCGTTCATATCGTGACGTCCATATTAGTTAACGATTCGTTTTTTGCTCAAGCTTTTTTGTTTCAATAATACAAATACTTCAGTTCGTTCATTTATTTTTTTCCCTATTAACGACAGCTTTATATATATAAAAAGGGCCCCGTTCTAAGTTTCAGCCAAGGGCCCCACACAACCTTAATCCGCCCCTGTGAAAGGGGTCTTGTTTTTACTTCTCGATTATGGATCTTGCTTTCTCTGCTTGTTAGCCACCCTTCTCGTAATTACCTTTCCTGTTTTTTTCTGCCTTCTTTACATATGCATGTATCTATGTATGGCTAAATAAATAGCATAGTTGGCACATGCTAGGCTGTGATTCAGCTGGAAAGGTTTATTTTTTGTCATTACTTTTTAATAAGTTGGGACCGTGGATTCGATGTGTTTTCCATGGCAACAACAAAATGCACAGGGCTAATGAAGACCTGAAGCAACTTCGGTTTGTTTTTGTCTTGCTTAGAGCAGGGTGCTCGTAGTTTGTCAGTTTTTTACAACTGCGACAGATCTTAACAGGAGACCATTGCCTTCGTATTGAAGATTTTTTATATCTCTGATAAAAAGAAAGTATTAAATGTTTTCGACAGGCATTGTTGGGATGCAGCATGCTGTAGTAGAATGAGCGAAGTTCGAGATTACCGGTGTAGTTGACTAGCAGTGAAATGGTGTAGTGCCTTCCCGTTGATTTTATGGCCATATGTATAATTCCTAGATTTGCTGTTTTTTTGTGGTCAAGTTTTTATATTTTCAAGTTTTTCACAGTTTCCATATTTTTACGTTGTACTGATATTCACAACTGTTCCAAATTTCCCTTCATGCTTCCACACTTAGAGTTTTCGCAACACCGCATGTGGGTGGGAAAACGCAGAAAGGCCGTAAAGCCTATAGCAGTGAGACGTCAAAGTAACTGATCAGCCATGACGCATTATTTGCCTTTTGTTTAGCAAATCTTATGAGCAAAACGTTTCCTCAAGGGAGTTCCGAGGCATTTATGAACTTAAAAAGTCTGCATCACACAGAACAAAAAAAAAACTTCACCAGCGTGTTTTAACAGAGTGCTTTCAAAAGCACTTCAAAAAAAGACATGGTTTCATTTGGCTTCTCAAAAAAGAAACTTTTTGGCACTCTCCCACCTCTTTTGAATAAGCCTATGGTTTTCATAACAAAACTCTTGGAAAAACAGTTCAAACATAGTCCTTAGCAAAGTACTCCCATAACCTCTCATTGCAGAGATTACGCGCTGCGGTTTCATTGGTGCATGCACATTTTTTATTGAATTCAGTATAAATTTTGAACGGGGTAGAGGGCAAATTGTTTTCTCCAACTCACAAACAACATAACAACAAAGAAAGCTTAGCCACTGACCTCTATGAACAGCTAATTTTTGAACAATCATTTTCAAAACCGTTTTTTATGGAATTCCTTCCTGCAAAATTTCATAAAAAATAACCTGTGTAAAGTGTCGAGATGAAGATCTCGAGACCGAGACCAAAATCCTTCGAGACTGAGATGAGACCTGAGACCTTCGAGACCGAGATCAAGACTCCAAAAAACGGGTGTCGAGACATGTCTCAAGACCGAGACCAAGTCCCGAGACTCCATCACTGGTTGCAGCCTCTCAGTTAGCATTGTGTTGAATGTGCGATTCACCACGAACGGGATTTGCGTGATGAATAACACCCGTGTGCCGCGAACAAGCAGAAATAAAATTAGCACGACGTGTTATCTTTATTGTTGGTTGGTGCCACAGTCTGAAGGTTTGCACACTTGCTGCTCTGCCTTTCCAATCACAACAAAGCGGTGCTTTGACCAGCATGTGAAGATGGTGCCAGGTACAACCTTCACAAAAAGAACGTGCAATAGGTGCGGTTTGTTAAAAAAACGAGGGATGTTGTTGCAACCTCTCGGTTGGGGTTGCATTGAAAGTGTGGTTATCGCATGCCCTAAGGAAATGACCAGAGATGAACATGTACTAGGATTTAAACATTACGACTTTTCAATGTATTGATTGATTTGGAAGTTATGATTTTTGTTGATACGGAATTAGTTTGAAATTGATGATTTTCTTTTGAACTTCTTCGTAACTTTCGGTTCAGTTTTGCAGGTTACTGTAGGACTGCAGATTAACGCTGGATTGCAGCCACCGACACGTTGGGAGCCATTTGTTGCAGCCACAATGCTGCGTCGTCCTGGGCAAACCAGAGAGAGTTGAACCTACGACCCTCAGCATAATAGCAATTGAGATTACGCATTTGACTAGGTTCGCTCTCCTATTACTGCTGCGAATCAGGGCCGTCGCCAGTGGGGGGGCCAGTGATGCCCGGCCCCCCCATTTGAAATCAGTGCCCCCCATTTCACGTTTGGCTCCAGGTTGCTACAAACATCCAATACTGTATTTTGAAAATGTGGCCCCCCTTCTGGTTTTTGGACCCTACTTCTGGTTTTGGCCCCCCTGCTGATAAATCCTGGCTTTCGGGCCTGCTACGCCACCTGGGGTTAGGCTAGTAGCAGTGGCAGGAATTTGGATTTAAAACAAGATTCGGTTTTCGCATTTGCATTATATTTTGCAATATAGTTTTTGGTTTGGATTTGAATCTGGGAAACTTCGATCACTTTGCTGGTATCAGGAAAAGACTCAAGGTCACAGTACGAGGCCCACTGCCATGATCACGATATGCAAGCACTACATTAAACCACGATAAGGTGTCAACATATTGTGCCCTACTGATTTCTCAGTGAAAGCAAAGTCTTAGGTCTATCTCTATGCAAGGTGGAGAAACTTGATCTTTAAAATGCAGTATAGCACAACTCGACAGGCAAAATAGAAAATTTGAGCCAATCTCGATCATCACTGAAGCATAAATGCTTATTTCTTTGTGTGCAAACGAACTGGGTTTGTCCATCAGGAACTCAAAGATATTGTAAAAATGACTCTGACTCTAGTCTCGAGTCATTGATTGTGACTCGAGTCGAGTCAAGTCATTTTGTGTAAAACGTGACTCGAGTCGAGTCCTTGACTGGAGTCAAGCTATCACTGGTTTTCATCAAAATAAACTTAAATGTCATGCCTTGATCATATTCTTTGGGAGGAGGCTACTGCAGTGCAAAGTTGTATTTTCAACTAAAACATTTTACCGAAGCTCGCATCCACCAGAAAAGTGCGGCATTACTTTACTTTGGTTGCTTTGGAGGCTGACAGTGTTGCCACTTCTGATGTTTCAACATCAGATCTAATGTTTTCAGAAATGTTTCTGATGTCTGATGTTTTGGCCACAAATCTGATGTTGACTGGGCTGTTGTTTTTGTTTACCACATGTCCCTTAATTTGGGGATAAAAATAAGTAAGATTCATCACTGCAGTCTCTACCTCACATGTGTTTGTTTTTCGTTACAAACTGACGAAGGTCTTTTCCTTGCGTTGATACGCATGACGTACTTCAATCAATGACGACACTTCGCTCTGTTTCGGATTCAACACGGTTTATCGCGCTTTGTTAGGTAATGGGTAGTGGTAATAGAGGCATTTACCGTCAGTGATACTGTAACGTACAAATCTGATGTTGAAAAAGGCAACAATCTGATGTTAAGGAGACTGAGCCCAGTGGCAACACTGGAGGCTGGGTTTCCTCGTTTATCATTGGTTATATCTGTAAGGTCACAGTATATGATCTACACTAATGAATCCATCACAATTTATTTGCACAGGTAGACCAGTTTCACACATTTGAACATATCATCAGTCCTTAGGGTATAAAACCTAGGTAGTTGGTTGGGTATACAACTTGCTAACGAACCTGTCATTGACATTGAGTCAATTGTTCGTAGAAACACATGAACTGTTGATAGGAATAATCAGTAAGAGCAAGATAATTCAACCTGGCTAAATGGACACTTTCCTTTGGTAACAGAAGTTAGCCGTACATTATGAGAGTAGGTGTTGGTTTTATGTATACATTCAGAGTGAACCATAAATACAAGGCAGTGGCTACAGAACTGCCCGTAGATCTTTAGATTTGAAACCTTATTTGACCACCTCCTGTAACGTTGCTGTCACTGACAGCAACACACGAGGAGAATGTAGTAGGGTTGGTAGCAGTGTTGCTAACCTTGCAGTTTTCCCGCGAATTTTGGCTTGTTTTTTTGTGGAGTTGCGGGTTTTTTTTGAAGACTTGCGGGTTGCTTGTTTTTGGGCTTGTTTTAACTGAAATTTGCTTGTTTTTGGGCTTCTTTTTTGCAGATTTCTGTTTTTCTGATTACTTTTTCTTCAAATTGTATGGCAATTTTGTGTTTCAATTTGCTTCTAAACGCATATTGGGCATGTTTTTGTGAAAATTTGGTCATTTTGGGCTTGTTTTTTCGGATTTGCCACCATGCTTTTTTATTTAATTTAGTTGCTGATTTTTCGTTTTGTTGCATTTTCCTGCCAACACATGTTGGGCTTGTTTTTCGGTCAAATTACCTATTTTTGTCTTGTTTTTCATATTTTTTGCTTGTTTTTGCAAAATAACCTGGCATCACTGCTTGGTAGAAACACAGTAAATGCAGAAGGCAAACCTACAACCCAACCTCAACTGGGATAACACTAATTGGACGGCCGGAGGGCCGAGCGAGCTGGAGGGCCGTGTTTCCAAATGAAAAACGCTAACATTCGGCGGGCTGCACAGAAGACAGAAGGGCAGGCCGGCGGGCTGCACAAAAAGGTGGTCCGGCGGACTGCGGAAAAGGACGGGCAGCTTAATGTGCAGCTTAATGTGCAGCCCTCCGGCTTGCTGTAATATGCAGCCCACAAGCCCGTCCTGCGGTACAGCCTACTGGCCCGCCTTTCTGTGCAGCTCGCCAATCCGTGGAAAATTCATGTTTTTCATTTGGCAACACGGCCCTCCGGCCCGCCGGCCATCCGTTTAGTGTTATCCCCTCAACCGCAGCCCTAATCCTAATGTTAACGTTAAAATCAAGTGGCAAGTTTGAAAAAATTTGTATTCTGTTTTAAATGAAACAAAAATCCAAGTGTGAAAGACCCACTGAAACTAAAGGTAACAAACCATGGACGAAATTCAGTCTGAGTGCACAAGAAAAACATCCAGTGTCACTAAATATCCCGAAGTCACTGAAAGTGAAAAGGTTCTGTATTCAATATTGTACTTTTGAGCATCCAGGAATCCATCACATTGTTGTCTTCAAAGTTTCTATATATGCATAATGGTTTAAGCATTTACCAAACCAAGCATGTAAAACCACGTTTTCTGTCTTACCTTACCTAGCACCAGAGTAAAGCTAGCCGTCACTTCGCCCAGCCGTCACTTTCGCGATTGGGCGAAAAAACCGCCAACACAAAAACGAGCAGATAAGCTCAAAAAATACTCAAAAAAACATATTATGTTAAAATCAT
>Ga0210059_1016085_pt1 | contig 10824 bp, 6 predicted proteins | sample Ectturendosymbi2_FD_188042 | JGI IMG/M metagenome (GOLD analysis project Ga0210059, IMG submission 188042) | Ecteinascidia turbinata endosymbiont from Florida, USA - Sample 2 (SPAdes) (version 2) | ecosystem: Host-associated > Tunicates > Ascidians > Unclassified | place: Key West, Florida... | reverse complement strand
GGACTTCCTGAAAATACAATAACTTATCTGCGGAATTTGAAGCCCTAATGGGAAGAAATTGAAATTTAGTTTCATTTTAGTCACATGCGCTTTGCCAACAAGACAGATTGCAAGCTCAAGGATGGATATTAGGGAAGGAAGAGGAGGCAGTCGCCTCGGGCCCCTCTTTTTCAGAGATAGCGTGCCCCCCTCGCAAGGCAGTCGCCAGAGGGAGGGCCAGTGGTGACCGTCCCCCATTAAAAAGATGTGCTCCATTTCATGTTTGGTCCCCCAGTTGCTGCATACATCCAACATTGTATTTAAAAATGTGTCACCCCTTATGATTTTTGCCCTTCACCCTGCGACGGTCCTGCACCTTTGAGAGTTTTGCACCATTGTTTTGTTAAAAAGGTAATGTACCACTCTAGATCCACATTTTAAATAAGCTCTGAAGCAAGTCATATGTTTTTCAAATTAAAGCAAAAATTACGGGAAAATGTATCATTGGAGGCAGCTTTCAATCGTGTAGCTGCAAAATTTACAAATGTTTGTTCCTTTCGTATGTATCTTATGCTCTTGAATTTAGTTCATAAATTGAAATGTGAAACAAATTTAACTCTTTTATCCACGTAATCCCATATCTGCCTTTTGCAATGGCGAATTTTTTCGGCTCGTTTCTGAAAGCTTGCCCCTAAACAATCCACCTCTGTGTAAGTTGTCTCAGTATTTGTAAGTAATGGCAATGTCAGTTCCCTCAGCACTTGCAAAATAATGAGCATCTTGCTAATTACGTTAGATTTTTCTGCTGACTCTTCTCGTTGCATTCAAATGATAATAAATAATTTAGTGTAGGTTAGGATGGCAATACCATCGGATGAAAGTTGAAACACGGAGCATATGAACAGCAGGTAGAAGTCTAATATCTTGAAAATATTGATTTTTTACTCGCCGGCAAGGTAAAGGGAATCATTGATGAAAACGTTAAGGCTCCACATAATTGTGATTGAACCGTCACAATACATGTCATTACAAACAAATATCTAGAATGAATGCTATTGTTGCTAAACAGTGACTATGGTGCAATGAGGATGACTTTGAAATTGAATCGCTTCTTAGTCAAAGTTTGAGCTTCAAGACATATAGAATTTGTTTCAAGCCATATTCACGCATGTAGTTTTAAAACTGTGCAACAACACAAACCTACGATATGGATTTAAGGCTACGCTGACACTGGAAACAAGGATAGGTTATATTTGTAACACCCACGGTTATCAGAGAGGAATTTGCTATGGTCTTTAAATGAAGCTTACACAACCATTAGGTGGGATGCAGCAAGCTGGTGCGCCAAAAACAGCTGCGAAAAGCGTTACTCCAATCGCTTTACTTGCGGTCATTGATTGTGATTACAGAAGGTGAGATACAAGTTTGTATTCGACTAAAAGCTGAAGTAGTATAGGTTCTTTGAGGCGGTTTCGTTGATTTGCACTGAAATATTTTTTGGCTTATGCTTCAAACATTTTATTAGCCTTAAAAATTTGGAATTGGGGGTGACATTGCTCCGTTTCCCCCCTCTGGCTACGGGCTTGGTGGCAATAGTGTTCTGATTGCAGGCTACAGACCAGTGCAGGATTCTTGATTGAGCGAAGTTCATGTGCACACCGATTCGGTAATTCAAATTAACCAACACAATTTTCAACAATCATGACAACTCAGTTTACGTAGGAAATCTGTATACTGTGTGTACAGATAATCCAATGATAATGTTCGTTTTTCTCATTCCCTGGTTTTATGCTGCGGGGAAACATTTCCAACAGTAATGTTACCATGAAATTTGCACAATTACATTACTTTTTATCACAAATGTCGGGGGGACAAAAGATATTATGTCCCCCCTGTCTGAAAGTTTTGGGGGACATGTGCCCCATGTCCAAAAGTTGGGGGGACATGACTCCCCGGTCCCCTCATAAACTTGGTTCCTGTCTGGCACATTGCCAAATATCAAGATAACAAAAATCATCCGAAATTTGTGCAAAGGACCAAATACTGCAAACGTTCAGTTTCACTTTCCTCTTAGGAATTTACAACCTCAAACCTGTGGCCTTATTTACAAATTCCTTGAAGAAATGCATGGACATTGAAAATGTTGGCAGTGTTTAAGAGGGTCTACGCATTTTTCACTCGAAAAATGTCGGTGAACAAATTGAATATTGGAGGTGTTTTCCGTTGCCGTGCTTCAATACATTTGTTTTCACTCAGAAAAATTTTAATTGTTTTGTTCGTTACAAAACAATACCAATGCTTCTGTGCAAGGACAGGAGGTGATGCCCTGACGAAGCTCCCATGTTCTGGTCTCCTACCTAGTATTGAAGTAGGCCTATGTTATTTGAGAAAGTGGAGAAGAGGCGAATCATTACTTTTTATTTTAAAACAAGCACGGTCGATGTAGGAGAGGGTAGGACAGCCCCAGCAGCACTGGCCAAAACAGCAGAGGAAAGTGGTAACTCCACAGGAAAGGTTGCTTTCCATCATTCAATTTTTGCCAAGGTTTTTCGTCGTTTATATCATTTGCCAATGAAGTAACAAACTTTTAAAGTTTTTCACTATCTACCACTTACCTGTTTCACTACATTTTTTTTATTTTAGCACTGGGCATCTGCACGGACACTCAAATTTCTTCGCCACATATTTCATGTATTTTGGCCAACAAAGTTTTGCCATTTTTGTAACGTTGCCTACACCTTTCCTAATTACTTTTCTCCTCGCACGACAAGTAATTGATTAAGAATTCTCCAACGATTTAGAATTTAAGAGGTGATAAACTTAGAGATTTAAAAAAAGCGAAAGCACTACTTTTAATTTCACAAAGCAAAATTGTAACTAATGTTTCATCCATCCAAACTTGCTCACTCCGTCCAAAACAAGTTTTAAAAATGTTGCTCGTGATTCTGCTGTTGACGCAAAGAAAAAAGATAATTAGACCTATTAGAGTAATAGACCATTTTGGCTCAAATTAGGTTTACACTTTGAACCAGCGAGGTAATATCCCACCGCATGCTCTACTTCAGTGACGTAGTGATGTTAATGTCGCCTGGGGCCGACCATAAAAATGCTTCCTCTTTCCACTCCTCACATTTTCTTGCAACAATATGAAATGAGAGAAAATCATGTATCATGCTTAATATAACAACAAGGAATAATAAAGCATCTTGAAAATCACAATCAAAACTCACAAACTCAAAGCGGTCTTGTTTTTACTTCTTGATTATGGATCTTGCTTTCTTTGCTTGTTAGCCACCCTTCTCGTCATTACTTTTCCTGTTTTTTTTTCTTCCTTCTTTGCATATGCATGTATGTATGGCTAAATAAATAGCATAGCTGGCACATGCTAGGCTGTGGTTCAGCGGGAAAGTTTTATTGTTTGTCATTACTTGTGAACAGTTGGCACCGTGGATTCGATGTGTTTTCCATGGCAACAACAAAGTGCACAGGGCTAATGAAACCCTGAAGCAACTTGGTTTGCTTTTTTGTCTTGCTTAGAGAAAGGTGCTCGTAGTTTGTCAGTTTTTTTTTATTTACAACTGAGGCAGGTCTTTTGCAGGTAACCATTGCCTTAATATTAAAGATTTTTTCTTTCTCTAATAAAAAAAGCATGAGATGTTTTCGACAGGCATTGTTGGGATGCAGCATGCTGCAGCAGAATGAGCGCAGTTCGGGATTACCGGTGTAGTTGACTAGCAGTGAAATGGTGTAGGGTCTTCCCGTTTATTTTATGGCTGGGCTCTATGTATAATTCCTAGATTTGCTATTTTTCATTGTCAAGTTTATATATTTCAAGTTTTTTATAATTTCCATATTTTTATGTTAAACTGATATTCACAACTGTTCCAAATTTCCGTTTTTGCTGCCACACTTGAGTTTTCGCAACACCACATGTCAGTTAGAAAACGCAGAAAGGCCGTAAAGCCTATAGCAGTACGTCAAAGTAACTGATCAGCCGTGACGCATTATTTGCTGTGTATAAAACTCTTATGAGCAAAACTTTTCCTCAAGAGAGTTCCGAGGCATTTTTGAGCTTAAAAAGTCGGTATTACGCAAAACAAAAAAAACTTCACCAGCATGTTTTATCAGAGTCGCAAAAAAGACATGATTTTATTTGTCTTCTCAAAAACGAAACATTTTGGCACTCTCCTACCTCTTTTGAATAAGCCTATGGGTTTCATAACAAAACGTTTGGAAAAACAGTTCAAAAACAGTCGTCAGCAAAGTACTCCCAACCTCTCGTTGCAGAGATCACGCGCTGCGTTTTCATTGGTACATGCACATTTTTTATTGAATTCAGCATAGATTTTAAACGGGGTAGAGGCCAGAGGGCAAATTGTTTTCTCCATATCGCAAACAATATAACAACAAAGAAAGCTTAGCCACTGACCTGTTTGAACGGCTAAATTTTGAACAATCATTTTTCAAACCGTTTTTTAAGGAACTTCTTGCAAAACTTCATCAAAAATAACCTATGCAAACTCTCGAGACAAATAGCTCGAGACCAAGACTCCAAACAACGGGTCTCAAGACCGAGACCAAGTCAGAGACATCACTAACAGAGACATAAAATACTACTTTTTGTTCACCTGTGGCATTTTCATAAAATTACCAATATAGCAAATACTTCAATCTCTAAAAATCATCATTTGGTATAAAAAGTTATCATTTGGTATAAGTAGGCCTATTTGTTTTGTTTGATAGGGTTCTTTCAGTACTTTTTGGAAGAAATTTTAACCCACAATTCTTTTAGGTATAGAAGTTGGTTTGAAGCTTTTCTTTATTTGCTCATTGGAGATGGTGGTGGGGTTGCTTTGAAAAGAAGTTACACATTACAGTTGTTATTGGGGGCCCCTTTGACAGCATAGTACTTGCAAATTACAATTGCTGTTTGGGTCCCCTTTGAAAGCATATTACTTGCACATTACAGTTGCTGTTGGTGGCCATTCTGAAAGCAAGGCAGCATACCGTACTTGCACATTAAAGCTGCTGCTGGGGGCCCCTTTGAAAGCAAGGTTCTTACACATTACAATTGCTGTTGGTGTCCTCTTTGAAAGCAAGGTACTTACACATTAAAGTTGCTGTTGGGAGTCCTTTTGAAAGCAAGGTACTTAAACATTGCAATTGCTGTTGGGGGCCCCTTTGAAAGTAAGGTACTTACACATTACAATTGCTGTTGGGGGCCCTTTTAAAGCAAGGTACTTAAACATTACAATTGCTGTTGGGGCCCCTTTGAAAGTAAGGTACTTACACATTACAATTGCTGTTGGGGCCCCTTTGAAAGGAAGGTACTTACACATTACAATTGCTGTTGGGGCCTTTTTGAAAGCAAGGTACTTACGCATTACAATTGCTGTTGGGGCCCCTTTGAAAGCAAGGTACTTAAACATTACAATTGCTGTTGGGGTCCCCTTTGAAAGTAAGGTACTTACACATTACAATTGCTGTTGGGGCCTCTTTGAAAGCATGGAATTTTACATTGTAATTGCTGTTGGGGGCCCCTTTGAAAGCAGAGTACTTACACATTACAATTGCTGTTGGGGGCCCCTTTGGAAGCAAAGAACTTACACATTACAGTTTCTTTAAGGCCCCTTCAATGACGTTTGAAAGCAGAGTAGGCCTAATTACACATTTCAGTGGCTTTTGGGGCCCCTTTGAAAGCAGATTACCTTCAAATAGCAGTTGCTGTTGGGGGCCTCTTTGAAAGCAAAGTACATGTACTGTACCTGCACATTACAGTTTCTGTAGGGGGCCCTTCAATGAAGTTTCAAAAGCAGAGTGCTTACACATTTCAGTGGCTGATGTGGGCCCCTTTGAAAGCAAATTACCTTTAAATAGCAGTTGCTGTTGGGGCCCCTTTGAAAGCAAAGTGCCTGCACATTACAGTTTCTCTAGGGGCCCCTTTGAAAGTAAAGTACTTACTTATGATCTGCTTTGTAGTACATTATATGAGTGAATAATGAATTTTTCATCAAAAGTAAGGAAAATTTACATGCGTAACACCACAAGGGGGCCCGAGGCAAGTGCCTCGCTCGCCTCCCCTGAAACACACCACTGGAGACTTTGCAGGAGCTTGCCAAACAACTTCATGCACAAGTTTTTTAGCAAATTGTCAACCTACTTCATCCACAAGTTTTAGCATGCTACGCAAACTGTTGGCAAAAGATTGCCATTTCTCCCTAGGTAATATTTGGAAATATTTAGCATTATATGTAAATAAATCGCTTGAGTAAATCACTTTCTTTTAAAATGCTTGTGCACAAATACAACTTATTACTGCAAAATTTGTTAAAATCAATGCATACTTCTCACGATTTTATTGCAACAAAAACTTGCCCTAGTAGTTTTCGGACAACTGCGTGTTTGAGACCGAAAAAGTGTGGTCGGGGCGGGTGCGAGTTGGTATGGTCTGCGGGGCGGGTGCGGATTGGAACTGTGCGGGGCGGGAAGGGACAAAAAATTTTAACCCGTGCAGGACTCTGGCATGCACAGAGTAATATTTTACATATCGAATACACTGAGAAAACTGATGGTTAGGGCTTAGAGTTCAGTGTTTAGGTGTGTCGGGTTAGGGTTGGGATTAGGGTTAGAAAAACAAATATAATTGAGGTCTGACACTAAGTCCAATATCAGTGATGGAGTCTCGAGACTTGGTCTCGGTCTCGAGACCCATTTTGCGAGTCTCGGTCTTGGTCTCGAAGGATTCAGGTCTCGTCTCAGTCTCGAAGGTTTCAGGTCTCGAGACTTTGAATATTGCAAAAAAATGTTTTATTAAAATTTTTATAATTCAAACATTTATGTTTGTTGTATTTTCAGGAAAGAAACAACCAAAACACGTCGGAAAAAGGAAAAATGCCAGAAATTTGAAAAAATTCAAGTCAGAAGCATGGGCGTCCGCAGAAACTTTTCCAGGGGAGCAAACTCGATATTTTGCTTATCCTTTTCATGTTGCTGACGATACAATGCAAATGCACGTTCACAAAACGCTTTGCCCTTTCTATACTATAACGAAAATGCTCCCTGCTACGCAGGGGTGTAACGAGGGGGCAAGGGGGGAACAATTCGCCGGGCTCCAAATCACTATGGGGGCGCCAAATCACTGCGAGGGGCGCCATAAAGTCCCAACAATTTCACAATACTTTCTTCAATACATTACATTCGCTTCCGAAAGATCTCAGGTTCGAACATGGGGGCGCCAAACCTGCTTCTTTCCCGGGGCACCATCTAACCTCGTTACGCCCCTGCTGCTACATCAGCAGTCGCAAAAATCGCCCTTCGTTGGTGCAGCAATGCTTCTTTTTCATTTTTTCTTCTCTTCACACTGCACAGTACAAAACTGCGAAGCTTACCACTTACCACTATTAGCAGTCACTGTCTCGCAGCATTTTCTGCGAATGATGTCTGCGTTCAACAGTCACATGCGGCAAACCGCCTACGACGGTAACTGAACCTTTGAAGGTTTGTTGCCATGTTATTCTTACACAATAAAGAGTAACAATCGAACAATCCGCTCACAAGCTTTGCAACCTGCATTTGCAGGCGAAGTAGCGAACATGAATAAACTGCAAGCTCACCGCTTCATGACACCAGAACAGTGAACCTACCTCTTGTGCAGTGCGTCATACAGGCAAATAAACTGCTATTGCAAGAATTCAGGGACCGAGTTTATGGGGGGACGGTGGGGACATAATGTCTTTTGTACCCCCCAACATTTTGTGATGAAAAGTAATGTAGTTGTGGAAATTTCATGGTTACATTACTGTTTGAAACGTGTCCCCAGCATAAAAACAGGTGTTACAGGCAAGTTTGCCTGAAACAACTCATCTTTGTACCGAAAACAAACATGCTGAAAAGACCTCAAATCTGAGGCAGCCAGAACAAAGATAAAATATTACAACCAATCAAAACTGACTATCAGTCAGCTGACTGGACTGAAAACTGCTATCCTAGGACACTAACCTCAAGTCACCCCAGTGAAAACGTCACCAAACATCAGCAGAAGTCACAAGGCAATTAGCTAAAATTAGCTAAAGATCAAGGCAATTAGCTAAAATTAGCTAAAGATCAAACACGACCAGGAAATGCGTAAAATAAGCACGAACTTGGGGGCGGCATTAACTCAGTGGTAAAGTGTCCGCCTCCCAGTTGGAAAGTTGGGTGTTCGATCCACAGCCACTGAGTGAATTGCCGTAGCGCTCCTTGGGCAAGAGCGTTCACCTCAATTGCCCTGGCAAGAAGCACAATTCAGGCTTAGGCCTGCCGCCAATTGCCGTCACCAAAATTAACAAAAAAAAGCACGAACTGATGACGAGAGGGTGAAAACCCAAGCACCTACAAGCACCTGAAGGTTCCAGAAGCTTTTGAAATCAGCCAATCACCAGAGGATTCCACAAGAAGCAATCAATAAGGACACCTAGAAAAAATGGGTGTTGACAAACTTTGAAGCAACCCTCAAGTATAAATACAGCCACATTTGGACTAAAAATCAGTCTTTTTCAAGACTCATTCCGCCGTTAAGTCCAGGGACTGCGGTTAAGTCGTTGCAGGAGCCTAAGCACCAGCAATGGTCAGGAAAAACTGGCTTGTCCAGGTTAATCCCTGTCAGATCAAACTGTAAAACCTGGCTTGTCCGGGTTAATCTCTGTCAGGCTGGATGATAGAAAGTGGCTTGTCCGAGTGAAGTTCTGTCAGATTATTTTGTGAAAAGTCAGATTGTAAAAGGGAAGTTCTGCCAGTTTGATTTGCAAAGGCTGTATTGCACAAGTGTAGTGTTGTCAGGCAAGATGTTCAGGATTAAAACTTATTTTTGGCTAAATTATATCTCTGTTAATTTGCTGTGTAAGCCCAAGTTCAGTCAATTGGCTTACTCTTCGCTGTTGAAGGTTTTACCTTCTTCCGCCACCACCTCGGGATGCCATATAGAAGGTGAGCAATGCTCCCTTTTATGCCGCCATGGCCAAGCCACACGTGGTTGAGAATCACTTGTTTCTTCTCAACACGCGTGTACATCTTGGTGTGCACCCGTTCCTGCTCGGCATGTCGATTGCATCTCTTTGCAATCCGCTTGGGTTGAATCCAGCTTGGCAGCAGTCATTAAAATACGTTTGATTCTTCTTCGAATCAACCCCTCTTGACTGAACTTACTTTCAACTAAAAACAGCAACATTCAAAATTTTAATTAATGATAAACTTCCGCCTGAATTATCATTTCTTGCCTCGCAGAACGAAACACAACTCGCTAACAGTGAAACGTGAGCATGACGATATCAGTTCAGTGTCAGCAGATTGAATTCGTACGTACCCACTGAATGCAGTTATTTTAATGTAGTACGCACTTGAGTGAAATATTTAATAACACGTATATTTAATGTAATCGAGTAGTTTTACCAAGTGAAGATTATCGAGACCTAGAAACTTGAGTCTTATTTGTATAAGCAAATCGCTTGAATAGGGGAACGGATCCAAAGAGATTGTTGATCTCCTTATCGTAAATCTTTAAAGAACAGAATTAAAATACGAAAGTTATGTGAGCGTTGTAACATGTCGAGAAGTGCTTGAATATTACGAAAGTTCGTACTTTGGTGAGTACAATTTCGTTTTACTTGAATATATATGTCATGACGAATAAAAGCCATACTATTAAGAATAATGTGCTTCTTTGATGTTTACATTCTCTAGTGTGAACCGTTGAGGAATGAGTAGTAAACGGGCAATTAATAGGGTCTGTTAACCAGACATAGCTTCTGCGAGAACGGTCCCAGATTCAGTAATGAGAACTCACGCATTAATGATATCTACTGGATCTAAAGCATTACGATGCCACCCTACAGGGGTCGCATTATATGTTACACAGGGAATGAATGAGAAAAATGAGAACTATCACTGGATTATCTGTAGACAGAATATAGGCTACAGATTTCCTACGTAAACTAAATTCTCGTGATTGTTGAAAATCGTGTTAGTTAATTTGATATTATTTGTGATGACATGCATTGTGACGGTTCAATCACAATTATGTGGAGCCTTAACGTTTTCATCAACGATTTTCCTTTACCTTGCCGGCGAGTAAAAAATAAATATTTTCAAAATATTAGACTCCGACCTGCTGTTCACTAGCTCCGTGTTTCAACTTTCATCTGATGTTGGTTGCCACCCTATCCTACAGTAAATCATTTGAAATCATTTAACTGCAACAAGAAGGGTCAGCAGCAAAATCTAACGTAAGTGGCAAGATACTTTTCATTTTGCAAGGGCTGAGGGAATTGACACTGCAATTACTTGCAATACTGAGATAACTTGCACAGGGGTGGATGTTAACATTTAGGGGCAAGCTCTCAGAAAAGGACTCCAAAACATTGCCATTGCGAAAAGTACTATATAGATGTGGGATTACGTGGATAAAAGAGCTAAATTTCTTTCACATTTCAATTTATGAACTAAATTCAAGAGCATAAGATACATACGAAAGGAACAAAATTTTGTAAAGTTTTGCAGCTACACAAATGAAAGCTGCCTCCTATGGCACATTTTCCCATAATTTTTGCTTTATTTTGAAAAACATATGACTTACTTCAGAGCTTCTTTAAATCTGGATCTAGAATGGTTCATAACCTTTTTAACTAAACAATGGTGCAAATCTCTCAAGGGAGGGCACGCTATCTCTGAAAAAGATGGGCCCGAGGCGACTGCCTCCTCCTCATCCCTAATATCCATCCTTGAGCTTGCAATCTGTCTTGTTGGCAAAGCGCATGTGACTAAAATGAAACTAAATTTCAATTTCTTCCCATTAGGGCTTCAAATTCCGCA
>Ga0210059_1016084_pt1 | contig 10825 bp, 8 predicted proteins | sample Ectturendosymbi2_FD_188042 | JGI IMG/M metagenome (GOLD analysis project Ga0210059, IMG submission 188042) | Ecteinascidia turbinata endosymbiont from Florida, USA - Sample 2 (SPAdes) (version 2) | ecosystem: Host-associated > Tunicates > Ascidians > Unclassified | place: Key West, Florida... | reverse complement strand
CAACTATAGCTGCAAACGATCATCCATAGATTCACCTATCACGTCCTGCAACAGAAAAGACATTCGTTAAAAAATGGGTTTTTTATCGAACAAAATATGGGTACGCATCTTTCTGGGTCACCCTGTATTACTTATTTTTCCCTCCAAGTGTCAGTGTAGAAATACTCTTGATGTAAAAGCTAACGAAGGAATCAACAACCTCCCACTTGCCCGTCTTTGTCATCATCGAGATACTTTTCTTATCAAACACGAAATCTCGTCAAAAATGAAGTGTTTGACTGAGAATGGCCACGTGTTAAATAAGAAAGAATTTAGATTATAATTGAAGCAGAAAACAGAGCTTTTGTCATAGAAAAAAATTAGGATAAACTTTGAGAGGACCTCTTACAAGTTAAGCTCCTTTCTGCAAAAACCGCTGTCAAGGCCGGCCTTAAGCCGATGCAACCGATGCAGCTGCATTGAGCCCCTCGCTTCTGGGGCTCCGCGCCATGGTGTTTGGGTAGATTGTTCATTTTTGCCAGATACACCTTGCGCTTGAGAATTCAGTAGAAACGCCATATAAATTTCATTGTTAACAAAGAACGCTCTCGTCAGAACTAGCGAATTTGCTCTCGAACGTTAGTAAAGGTGGTCAATTCTCGTATTAGTGCTTTACTGTAGATCTGCGCTCTACCCCGATCGTAACACGGTTGACTAAACACGATGACGTCATAAAGTCACTGCTCAGAGGGGCCCCGCGCCTAGGTCTTGCTTTGGGTCCGCACCTGCTAGGGCCGGTCCTGACCGCTGTTATTTTGTCACTCTATCAACTACAGCGATAACGGAGGTTCAATGGACTACTATAACAAATTGTATGCAATTAAAATTTTTCTGAGCTTGCCATGGTGCAGTACACAAGCTACCCGTGTCCGTGGCAACCAACTGTAGCAAATATAAAAGTTTCAACAATTTATTGACAGTTTTCAGTTATTCGCTTTCCTTCTATTTATGCTGACCACGTGTTACTACTCCATGTTTGACACTTCGCTTCAACTTGTTTATTTTGCAGTGCTGTCCAGTACTTGTGTGAAGAAGCACTTTACCCAGCGACTTTCGTATGAGTCAAGAGTAGGATTATTTCATCAGTTTGCTGGATTTTTGCTTCTTGAGCTTTTCTGTCATAGCTTGGAGTTTCAATTTCTGTTTTCGCAACTTTCATAGATATTGATGCTTTTGCAATGCGACAGCGTTTCCTCAGTGAGTTAATAAACTGCACAATGAATTATTGTTTGCGATTTGTCGATTAAATACATGATTTGGTTTTAATTTAAATGATGAATATTCGGATTTTATTCAGTCTTCTGTTTCGCATTCATGACAATGCGATGTCGACTTTGCAAATGTTTAAGGCTCTGTATGAACTTTAAAGTGTATTATCTGAATGATACCCCTGCGGACGTCTGCGCACCAGGTAACTGCGCACCAGGTAACTCTCCCACCACATCAATTAGATAATGTCTCTTCATCTTGCGGAGTACTGAAAAGTACTCATCGTATGGATACAATATTGGATCTTCTAAAAGTGGTTTATCAAAGATGCATAACATCAAGAATGATAAAAAATGAACCTACATATAATACTTTTACGCGTTTTCTTTACTTTTCCAGGTTGTTATGTCAAAGTTGTTGGCTTTTGAGTAAAAGTCTGTATTTGGTTATCACACGGAAAATATAAAAGATGGTGGAATAACTTAATTTACTGCAAAATGGAAAAGGCTGGATTGGTTCAAGACGATGTTGGAGAGCATGGTGACGTAACACAAAACGATGTGATGAAAGAAACAAGTTTTTCATTGAAAAGGTGACACAAAAATGCCACGGACGTAAAGTTGTCACTCGCACAGTGTCAGGTTGCAAGTTGTCACTCGCACAGTGTCACATTGCACTTTCAAGCAAAATTAAATGACGGTTTTATCGTTTCGTCTCAACCAGATGAAAGTCCTTATTGTTTTAATTGTTCAGCAACGACTTCGATAGTGCTAAAATTTGAAATTAAATTTTTGGATAAATCCGTTTAGCTGTCATGTGTTTTATTCGACTGAAACTGACTTGTGAAAACAACGATGAAATAACAAATTTTGGTTCTCACCATCATCTCCTCATGAATGGAAAAATAATTATTTTCTTTTGAAACGTTTCATCGACATTTTAAAGTTTCAAATTGTGACGCCAATCCGGTCAGTTCTAAGTGAATTTTTTCTCAAAACCGTTATTACATTGCTATCTTTACATCTTCGTAAAAAGTACTCTTTTACTGATCTTTAACCTGAAAACACGTGCTCGTCAATGACCTTGTTTTCAACTGCTCGAAAAAAGACTTCGCGCACGAAGATGATTTTCTGAATTTGCAGTTCTTCACAATTTGTAAAGTAAATGTCGTTTTAGAAAATCTTCTTCATCTGAGAGCTGCGCTGATGAATGCAACGTCCAGGTAGTAGCAAGGTCAGTTTAGTATAAGTTGGTGTTTGTACTGTTACATTCTTTTTCATCATTTTTGTACTTTGCAAGCAAATAAAAAGATCTATGCAATCTTAAAATGGCATCACAAATGTTTTTCAACATTGGACTTGTAGATATGAAGTGTGCATCTGCGGTTTTGCCAACTGATGATCCCTCTTCAAAAACATACTTTTGATCTAAAATAGAAAACTGCACTTTGAACACCTTATTCCCTACACTCCAATCCAGGTTTGCTGAGCAGCTGGTGCCTCTGCGTGTGATACCCCGGTCACTAAGAAACCATCCACAGCACTACACTCAACGTTCATCCGCTACAGGACACTTGCATGACACACCAGGTGTCAAGTTGACACACCAGGTGTCAAGTGAAATTTCTGACTTGCGGAATCGCTGACTCCACGCCATCTGCGCATGCGCAGAGTGATATTCGAGGCCATGCATTTCGCAAGTGGTGGCTTTTTATTGAGGCATCAAATGCGCTGAGAAGTCATGATTAGGATTAAAGTTTGGGGTTAGAAGAGGAAAACTAATTGGTGTCTCAGAATATGTCGAATATTTTTAAGTGGTTAGTTATTCCCAAACTGTCGCTTATTGTGGATTATCTGACGTTTAACCAAAAGCTTATCGCCAAAGTTGATTCCTTTGCTCTGAGAAGCGAAACAACTAAGTGCAGTTGAATGATTTTTAAGAGTGATTTTTTCGATAAAAGACAAACATGCAATATATTTCCTGTCTGTGTTGAACATTCAAGACGCAATGCAATCCACACCTGAGTTGACGCAATAATCCAATCGCAATAATCTCAATTTGTTGGCAGATCTTCCAGTTTCTTTCAATGCTCCGTCATCGAAATAACGTAAAATTTTCGCTTCATTATATCTTCTACAAAATATAAAAACAGAGATTTAATGCAATTATATTGTGATACGTTCTGAATAGTCTCCATCAACTTTTGATAAAAAAAGGCTCCACGCTGTTAAAGTTGAGTTTGGCTTCGATTTTTAAAGATTTGTTTGCTTTGTGTTTTGTCTGAGGTAGAAAGTTGTTTGCTCAGCGTGAACGAGTGCCTTGATCTGCACCTGTTCCAACGACTTTACTTTTCATGACAAAGATGGTCGCGTGTTTATGCTGTGCTTGATGCTGTGTCGCGTGTTTATGCTGTACTTAACGGACTTCGTTTAGGATCTTCACATGAGTTTGCCCTATGACGTAAGTTTGCCCTATGACGTAAGTTTGCCCTATGACGTAAGTTTGCTCTATGACATAAGTTTGCTCCATTCAACCCATAACCTGATCTCCTCAGCACCCGTATCTGATGGTCCTTGAGAAAATGTCCGTTGCTTCGGCAAGTGTGATGCGTGGATGCAGCTGAGGGGAAAAAACAGCAATGTAATGAAGGACTGTCGTTAGTAGCAAGTGTCGGACTTGACGTTTTGCGCTGAAATGCGTCCAGTAATCCTGATGGTTTAGCTTCAGGCCTGCTCATGTCACAAAGTCAACATTAGTTATCCGAATAAGGTAGTTCGGTAGGTCTACTCATGGATTTTTATGACTCATAAGTAGGGCCATTTTTAAGGCCTAAAAATCTTGATAATGACTTTATTTTTCAGAAAATATGACTTTATATGACCAAACAAAAATATGACTGAGCTAGAACATACAACCACTGTCCAAAGAAGCATCACCACCGACTATAGGCATAAGCGATGGTAGTCTCATGGTTGGTTAACGCCCTAATAAAATAAACGGTTCAAAAAGTGAGCAAAACATATAGTTCGGTTTGAAACAAATCGAAAACATGCATGGACATTGCTTTGTTTCTTTGGGGCAGCAAGAACATGCTTTTTAGGCTGTGCAATAATACATTTCGTCCGGATAACTTGGTTCACCTACATATTTGCCAACATTCGCAGGATGCCAAAGTGGGTTCAGTTTGCAGGATACAGCTTAGACCTAGTGTTATAGTAGTTTCACCTGTTCTTTTGAGATTGTTTTAATGGTTTCCTAATTGAATTAGGGTGAAAATATACAAAATATGACTTTATGACCTAACATGGAAAATATGACTTTTGATGGCTTTATAACGTTTGTTATAGACTTGGTAGGGGTGAGATTTTTGTTTTAAAATTCGTTTCACAGCTTCCTGAAGCACAGAAAAAACAATATGACTTTTATGACTTTAAATGGCCCTACTCATAAGCGATATTAGCCATGCTGCCTTCCGGCAAGAACAAAGGCCTGAACTTCGTTGACCCTGCAACTGAAACCACACTGGTTATGTAGCCTAGAGGGGTAGAATGCGTGACATTATAGCTGGTAAGCTGGGTTCAATTCCCGGCTGGGCAATGACGAAGACTTAAGGTACTTGTCGCCTGTCCAGCTTCGTGCTCGTCATTCATTTTGGTTGCAAGGGAACAGTTCAGGCGCGGCGCTGACACTGACTCGTCACCACATCAACATTCACTGCGAAAGCAGCCGCGTGGCCCACGGAGCAAGTAAGTGGAGATGGGCCCCGCAGACCACTCGTGACACTCCGAAGCGAGAATAACGAAACCTTCTTTTCTTTTATTTCCACTGATTCTGCAACAAAATGCCTTCAAATTTGGAGGTATATTTGTTGCCATCTGCAAAACACCCTTGATAGTACTTTTCTAGCGCGCCGTTTGTGTTCCGGTTAAGCTGCTTAGAGTTGATACCACTTTGGTTGCTTTGTTTCGGCTGTTTCGGGAGCTAAGGGGAAGGTGGGGTACAGTTGACGCCTTTTTGCATTTTCAACCACTGATACTTTAATTCAAGTCTAAACAAGCTCAAAATTTGTCACACAATAAAGCAACTCTATATACACAATATCATGCAAAAACATGAAAACAACGCCCTTCAGAAAAAATTTTTACAATCAATCTAAAAAGGGTACTTTTTCTGTCGAATGCGCTCCGTGCCTGGGGTACGCTTGACGTGATCATGGGGTACACCTGACCGGTCAATAAAAAGTTGGGTTGCATGCATTGCATAATGTTCACTTGACATCCCATGCAAAATAGGCACTTGCTGATTGCATCTCCACCTTTTTCACATTCTAATTACCCACTATCACTGCATGGCAAAATAAATTTGTATGATTGCCAAACAAACCAATGTAGTACGAAACCAATGTAGTATGCTGAAATTCATGCCTTACCATTCAAACATAATGTGCCTCTAAGCACATAATAAACCTAAAAATGCTCATAGATTAGAATTATTCTGTACTGCATTTCAATATAACCCCTCAAGCGTTACCTTGTTTAGACTGACTTAGTGGCAATATGTTGAGTGTGCCCCATTATTTTTTGGCAGATGTGCCCCATGCAAATCTAAAAAATAAAATGAAGAAGTATCAACTCAACATAAAAAGAATTTAAAATCTGGCATCATCAAATAAGGTTTCACTGCCCTGACTACAACGTCACAAAAACTCAGAACAGATGTTTATTTGGGAAAAACCCAAATCTAAATGCGGTTTTACAAATTATTTTTGGGTAGCAAAAACACAACTTGCTCTGTAACTGGTAACAATGGCTGCCCATCAAGGAAAATTTCACTTTAGTACTACGGTTGGTATGAGACTAAATCACCATGGAAACTTTGAAGTTCAACGTTTTCAACTTTTTGAATAAATCAAAAAAGACGACTTTGTCCCTAGGTCTACTGTGCCCCACCTTCCGCTATATGACAATACAAAATGACAATGGCCATTGCTTGATGCTGTTGCTCAATACGTTGGATTGGAAAACATAGCTGCTTTGTGAAGGTATACAAAGTATCCAGAAAATCATATGTTTTGAATCAAAAGTTCATTTAGATTTTCAAGTTCCCAAATTGCAACGGAAACCAGTATTTAATCATTCTGCAAATGAAATTGCAAAACATTACGGAGTTTTTCTATGCTCGGAAATCACACAAAAGTTACAACTCTTTTCACAGGCAAACATATTTTGTGTAAAAGACAATAAAACAATCGATCACCTATCAACAGCAAAAGAAATACTGCCACCGTTTCCTTTTCTCCTCGTTTCTTAGCACTTTTTACTCCGCTCTGAGTGGTTTTAAAAAAAATAGGAGCTAAAAATAGTTGTAAGGTGAGACAATCTGAGACTTTTGTAGAAAGTTGTTGATTGAAACTTCTTTTTTGCAGAGTCAGACCTCTAAATGAAAGTGAACAGGAAAAAAACCACGAGGTCGCTATTCAGTTCCCTGGTGATGGGGTTGTTTGGGTCAGTATGGGGTTGTTTGGGTCAGTATGGAGTTGTTTGGGTCAGCCTTGATACGCCTCGCTGAACATTTCCTTTGGTTTTTATCTTTGCTTAACTAAAGTTTTTTTCATCCACACTGAACTAAGTTAAAGTTTAACGTCAGTCACTTTAATCAAATTTTCAATTTAAACTTTGTGCTGTTGGTGGCGACAACTCTGTTGATGATTTCACGGAAATGTAGTGAGAAATTTCAGTCGTTTTATCATTAACCAAATTTGACAAACAATTTTTTTATCTTCTGGTTTTGGACATAATCTTGTGACTTCATTCTTCTGTTTCTAAGCAAAAATGTAGTTGATAACCAAGATTGAAAGGAGGATGATTCGCAGTTGAAAGTCCATCGAAAGGTTGCTTGAAAAAGCAATTTTCGAACCTGTAAAGGACTATAATCAAAGTTTGCCAGATATCTACGCTTGCAAAACTATTTTCTCGATGGATTCTTGAACAAATCCTTTCTCTGTTTCTGGGTTCGACACCGATGACACCGAATGACTTCCTAAAAATACCATTTTTTCATAGATTGAAAATCAAGGAAAAACGAAATCTTTTTCGTTCCACGGTGTTTTCAATCCAGATTGTACTCAAGAAAAAGTTTTCCATCACAGCGGTATGAGAATTTTTATTTTGAACCTGTGCTAATTGAAGCCAAGGTTATTGTAGAGGAACCTTGTTTTATAAGCACTGTTGAAAGACATTCATATTGATAAGAATGTATATTGCTTCACCATTGTTTTAGACAGAGTATATGTGCGCTACTGATCAACACTGGTTTTCACGGTGCAAGAAACCGACTTTCATTTAGGAATTTTTTTAGGCACTTATGAAGTGGAAAAAAGATTTTGATGATGATCCGGTCGTTGGACGACCGAAACCACACGAGATTATCATTCAACTCTTACGCAGTGGCGTATCTGGGTATGGCAGGCATGGCACGTGCCATGGGCGACATTTCGACGGGGGGCGCAAAAATTGCTTGGCAAAAAGTAAAATATGTTTTTACAGTTTCTTGAACGTCTGTTTTGCGCTCCACACATTCATTAACTGCAAAGCTGCATCAACACCGCGCCCTTATCTCATGCAGGGCGAGTTGCGCAGTACCATCAAGCATTATGACAAGACTGTGGTATTGCGACACAACACGACGGTCACACATTGTGACAGAACAAAGAACGCTCGCGTGCCGTAGCTACAAGACCTCGTCCTTTCTCACGCTGTAAGAAAACTAAGAAAGTCCGTGCTGTTGCGATTCAGGCAAGAGGATTTAATCAGAATGTAGTTAAGACGGTTTTGGTGCCTATCGAATTACATAGAAACAGAAATCAAAAAATGCTCTAAACAATGCTTAAGGGGAAAACTAAGCTGAAAGGGACCCACTTGCCACTGTACGGGGCCCAATAGCCATCACCCAGAAACAAAAGTTGATACATGATGGCGAATACAGATGTTGATGGCTAATACAAAAACCCTAAATCACCGAAAAATATTCCGAAAAACGCAAAAAAACACTTACTGCAAACCAAAAGAACACTATAATATAAATATAAGCTGAGTGGGGCCAAGTATTTACATTTAGCTTGCCAGGGGGAGATCCGCTCCTCTTCCTCCTTGTCAGTCATTCTATTGGTTGCAATATGCTGTGTGATATGTGTAAGACTGACTTAAAATTTTGTCAGCCAATACTATTTATAAATTATGGTAATGTGATTACTTCGATGTATTGATATTTTTCTTTGAAAAGAGTAAATGAGTACAGAAGCATGTTATGATCCTTGTAGACAATTTATATTTTATTTACTGAAACGTTTAAAGTAAAAATAAACATATGTTTTCGGTTTTAAAACATTTATTTGCGTCATGGTTTATTTTTCGAAAAAGTGTGCTTCTATCTAATATTTAGAATAGGGCGCACATTTAAACTTTGACAGGGGCGCCATTCAGCAAAGATACGGCACTGCTTTTACAATGTCAAAATTGGTTGCATTTCTTTTTTTATTATTATTTTTTGTTGGCTGAAGCAATAAACCTTTGAAATTGACTAAAATTATTTGAACATTACAACCATTTTACTCTGCCTTTGAATCCAGAGAAGCTTTTGGAGAGAATTTTTTTTGTACAAATGTTTAATTGTTTACTTTATAAACCATGGCCATTCAATTCAATATTTTGTTATACGCTTTATACATCATCGCCCTTGCACAAGTCTTTCAAGTGTCCTTTCACAGCTTTACAGCTATTCCGTCAGACTTGTGTTGTTCTTCACGTCGCTTGCATCGAAAATCTTCAAATCTCAGCAACATGAGATTTTTTCCTTTCATTGCTATGATACAATCAGCTTCTCTAGATAAACCTGTTGTGCTTCACATGAATAGAAAGTATTGTACATGAATAGAAAGTATTGTAGAAAAATATCGACAATTCAACCGGATGACCATGTTTCAAAGTGAAACACATCTTAGTAACTTAATGTACACTTCAGTTGTCGTGAACATATTGGCAAGATCAATACAAACTCACAAAAAAAGAGAAAATCGTATGGAAGAAAATATAACCAGTTTTGGCGTGTTGAAAAAATGGAATATTCTTCAAGGCTAGACTGAAAATAAACAGTTTTTAGAACTCTTGAACAGGAAATATTTTCCTATTGCAGCGAAGCAGTGTGTGATCCGTACGTAAAATGCTTTCCTATAAATAGATCACTAATTTGAAAACTATTAAGTAAAATATATGAAATAAGGCGGGGGATTAAAATTTCTAAAAATCACTGAAATTGTTTAATTAAAAATCAACCCAAAACAACGATAAGCTTTTGCTATCGGATAATTTTGCAGATGAGAGCCCCAAAATCTACTGTGACGTCAAGCTTGTGTAAAAGCTTAGCACAGTGGTTTGTTGCAAAACATTGCTATAAGTTAAAATGGACTGAAATTTCCATCTTCTATCTTCGCGGAAAAGCATGTTGGCAGTAGCATGTGCAAGGGTCGCTTTTTGAAGACACGAACTCAGAATGCAGGGTCCGTGATGTTTCTGCAGCAAAAGTAATACGAGCTTCCCCGCTCGACCAGTTTCACTCTTCATTGCCTGCGCTGCACTCGGTGCACTGCGCCTTCTACCGTATAACTAAATGGCTTCCTATTGGCGCTGTGTGGTGTGACGTCACACATGTGACGTCACAAGAACGGAGGCGTGACGTCACATGAACGGAGTGCCCCAAGGGTCAACGCTTGCACCTATGCTGTTTAACATCTATACCAGTGACATCCCCGACACCGTGTCCACCCAATATGGCTATGCTGATGACCTGGCCCTCCTGTTTTCCCAGAAGTGTTGGGGTGAGGTGGAAGAGGTCCTTTCTAGAATTGCTGAATACCTATCTGCATGGAGGCTCAGGTTGAGCACAGCCAAAACTACATGCACTGCGTTCCACCTGAATAATAGAGAACCCAGCCATAAGCTTGCGGTCACTATCAACGGTTCCATCATCCCCTACACCCTAACTCCAACTTACGTTGGAGTCACGCTTGATCGCCAAGTCACCTTCAGCAACACTTGGAAGGCTTCCGTGGCAAAGTCAGAGCCCGTAATTGCCTGCTACGTCTCTTGGCTGGCTCGACATGGGGTGCCCTCGTCTCTGTTCTGCGAAATTTCAGCTCTGGGCTGAAGGTCTACAGTGCCGCAGAATACGTCGCCCCAGCTTGGTGCCGCACCACCCACACTAAAAAGCTAGATGTTGCGTTAAATGATACTTTGCGCATCATCTCTGGGTACCTGAAACCGACCCGTAGGGAGCTTTTTCCAGTGCTCTCGGGCATTCCACCGGCCCACCTGTGCAGGGAACATTCCACTTTCCAGGCACAACTAAACACTAACCACCCCTTTCATACCCTTGTCCATAGTGCACAGTGGCGCTGATCAACTCCGGCTTCAATATCCTGGAGTCATGCAGAGTGGCATGGGAAAGTGCCAGGCCACCGGCCCAGTTTTTGGTCACCCCTGCCGTTTGTCTCCCGTCTGGCTCAGAGCTACCCCGTAGTCTG
>Ga0210059_1016083_pt1 | contig 10827 bp, 7 predicted proteins | sample Ectturendosymbi2_FD_188042 | JGI IMG/M metagenome (GOLD analysis project Ga0210059, IMG submission 188042) | Ecteinascidia turbinata endosymbiont from Florida, USA - Sample 2 (SPAdes) (version 2) | ecosystem: Host-associated > Tunicates > Ascidians > Unclassified | place: Key West, Florida... | reverse complement strand
TACATATATGTATGGTGTGGATCTTCACGCACATCCCGTTCGTGGTGAATCACACAATCAACGCGGCACCACCGAAGATGTTGCAACAACATCCCCTCCTTTTTACAACGAACCGCACCGATCGCACGTTCTTTGTGTGAAGGCTGAACTCCTCACGACCTTCACATCCTTGTCACAGCACCATTTTGTTGCGATCGGAAATCCCGAGCGGCATATGCGCAGAGCTTCGCACTGTGGCAGCAAGCAAGAATAGAGTTCACATGCCATGATCACCCTATTATTGCTTGTTCGCGCCAAATATATGTATAGTGTTGTTCTTCAAGCACATCCCGTTCGTGGTGGATCACACAATCAACACAACACCACCGGAGAGGTTGCAACAATGGTATACCCGTCCTCCAGGTTTAGCAAAATTTTTCAATCCATAACCTTCAACCGTTTAACGACCGCAAAAGTCAAAAGATTGGCGCGTACTTTTTTGGTTATAACTCGCCACCTGCTGCAGCTAGAGAGGTGTTCAAACCCTCTACGGATTCAGCAAGTCTAGTAGTTCCGCATCAAAAAAAAACATTTTCAGTTTTGGGTTTGGGGTTCTCTTGGGGGGACGTCACAATTGGGGGTGTTTTCGCGTTTTTATGGCCTACTTTACCCTGCCCTGGACGACCATCGAATAGGCCCACGTTTTGGCCCAAATATGTTTACGAAACTAGGCTATCTTACGAGTCTTTAGAGCCCTTGATTGGCATCCTAGCATATCTGGATGAAAAATTATGTCACAAAAAACAAAAAGCAGTCAAAAATCCTACCCTTAAAAAAGGTAACCAGGTTGGAATAACACCCCTTTTGGATATGGCCATAACTCGTATGGCCATAACTCGCTGTTAGAATAGGCTAGAGAGCTGTTCAAACCCTCTAAAGATTCGTGAAGACTAGTAGATTAGACTGAAAAAAAAATTCAGCTTGAGATCACGGGTTTTTTTAAGGTTTACATATTCAGATGTTGTTCATGCATATTTCTATACATTAGGATAATGACGTCACTTCCGGGGAGTCGAACCATCCATCAGATTTGGTGACTCGAAGTTTTTTTGGATTTTAGGCTTCAATACGAGTCTTTAGAGGGTTTGATGGACTTTCTAGCATTTCTGGTTCAAAAGTTATGGCCAAACTTCCAGGTTTTGATTAGGGAGATCCCTGAAATTACTCAGCCTTGTCTTCAACGATTTGGGGTCTTTTGGCCCTAACTTGGGCACCAGAAACGCTAGGAAATTGATCTAGGCTTCTAAAGCTTCATATTCCAGCCTAGAATACAACCAAACTTTGAGCCAGAATTTTGGCCCTTTGTGGAGGTGCTGACGTCATAATGAAACAACCATAAAAAAGCCAAACCTACGCTTTTTCTAACCCCACCCACCGAAAACCCCGTCCCCAAATCTAAAATGTTTATTTTTTCAGTGCAAACTAGAAGACTTCAAGAATCTTTCGGGGGCTCGTATAGCTCGCTAGCATATTATAGCGGGGAGTAATCGCGGGTTATCGCGAGCTACTGTAACTGCGAGTGGGAGACTCATACATTTTCCGATTTTGGGGGTAAAATGGGGTTTTTGAGCCATAACTTTGGTTCCAGACACGCTAGAATGTCAAGCAAGGGCTCTATATACGCGGGAGATCATCAAGTTTCCAAAAAATGTTTCAACCAAAATTTCGGCCAATTGGATTGGCGTCCAGGGCCCGTCAAAATTGGTAAAAGAAACGAAAACACCCCCAATTTGCGAGCCCGTTCCATGCAAACCCCTCACCCAAATCAAAAATTTTTTTTTCATCGAACCAAGAAGACTTGCTGCATCCGTAGAGCGTTTGAAAAACTCTCTAGCTATAGCAGCTGGCGAGTTATAACCAATAAAGCACGCGCCAATCTATTGGCGCGCGCGGTCGTTAAATGGTTTTAAAAGCACAAGAAATATTGATTGATTAGCTCCAAACCAGACGCAATGTGATTATTGTTAAATGTCTGCTAATTTTTTGATTGAATTAACAATTCAGGCTCGATGTTCTTCATTGGTTTGATTAGAGCAGAACGAAAAAGTGCATCTGGGTAATGCAAGTGAAAAAATACAAAATGTACAAATGTGTAAGTGCGCAACGTGGCTTTCTTGAATTTAAATCCAAACATCTGTTTTAGAGATCTGCAGGCTCCACTGCACAAACTGATGACAATGGTATGGAACATTAACTTGTGCAACGATCGGAAAGATCCTTGCTGTGAAACAGAGAAGCATATCTCTGCTTGAGTTCTCTGATTCGTTAATGGTGCTTACTGTACGTCCAGGCTGTAGTTTTTATTGATATCAACTGATACTCGTGATGCTTGTTTCGTGCTATGTGCTGCAGGTTAGTTTACGTACACTTTTCAACAAAATTCCCTTTTTCGATCTAATTATTCCATATTAGCTTCACGTAAAATGTCTGGTTTTCGACGAACAGAGCTTTGACACACGCCAAGAGTTTGTGCATTCCAAACTTGCTTCCACTTTAGTTATAGTTCTATCTTACAAGTGCATCTATCTAAACTCGCAGCTGAAGAGACGTGTTATTAAAAGCGATTTCGATCATTCACATAGCAGTAGAGGTTTCTTACCCTCGGGTAAACGTTACCGCTCATCAGTTACTTTGTATCCACACTTTCTCAATCTTCACTAATTACAATTGTCACTTAACAACACTTGCTACCGTGTATTGCGCAGCACATTGATGCGCCTCTGACAGGGATATCCGCAATTTGTGCTGGATTCCTTGTTCGTGAGGGTTTGTATTCGTTTCGACGTCATTTCCCTTCCTAAAACGGCACACTCCCATCCATGCTCAGAACATACTGTCATAGTCCGCAGACATCATTGGCTGCTTTGTCTCATGCACGTTATATACGTTGTTGCTGTGTTTTTGTGATATCTGTTTCTTCCGCACATGTGATGCCTCTGTAATGTCGTCTCAAATCATTCAGTTTCATCAATTCTGTCTTGCTAGGTGTCGCAGAATCCCCAGTCTTTATTCCAGTACCTGCCACAAATTGTAATTGCCAATTCACTCTGTGCTTTCATTTTACTCTGTCAGTTACTTTTTTCCAACAATTCTTTTTGAGGCTTTAACCTTTTCTTTAGATGTCTGTTCAACACATGCAACTACTACTTTCACGATCGTTTTTTCAGCATTTCAGTTACAATTTCACTTTCAACGTGCAATTTTACAATCAATCGCGTTGCAAGCCACAACTGACGATCACGTTTTTGACGCTTTGGATCGCAAATTTTTTCTGCGATTCGACGGCACAGATGTTCTCAGTTTGTTGTCCTTGTCGGTTGGCATTTTTCCTTTAACACATTCTGTGCGTTGCAGTTGAACACATCTCTGCGCATTCTTCTCGCTTCACCAGCAGCCGTTGCATTGCATCATGTCTTCTCACTTACAGTATTTGGCCTGCATGGAAAGCAGTGTAACACAAATACGTTCTCTGCAGTATGGCTCGAGGTCTGGTCTTTGATCATTTTCGCTTGTCAGGGCTCATGGTCGAGTGCTTGTCCAGCTGTACTCGGGAAACATCGTCTTCCTTGGCCCGCCTTCTCTCGAGGAATATCAAATGCATTGACTTCAACGTTTCAACATTCCAGCAGAAATTCAGTTCAGCTTACAGGTATTTACATTGCCACACAGCTCTGAGCTTACGCGACCACTTTCAATGTCATTACAAATGACCGCCCTTATTTGACTGCATCCCCAGAACAGCCGTCTACTCTTGAGTACTTCAAAGTCAGCGAACCCACTTCGCCATCCTCACACGCTAGATGTAAGCGCCCCACCTGCCACGAACTCGGAAAACTGTTTCTTTCGTCGAGGACAATTCTTCATCATCTCTATAAGGTCATCGAACTTCGGCACCATCGCTGAAAAGTTCTCCATTACTAAGGTCTTACAGCCCCCTGTCAAAAACAAGGCGGTTATTTAACTTTCTTTCTATTCCTCTCTCTTCACCATTCTCACTGTTCCTACTTATTTCTGAGTTTCACGCTTGACTTACCTTCTTATCTTTCTGTCCCCCAAGTTAGTGATCGTTTCGTTTTCCGGTACGAGCATTTGGTTTTGGGGCTGGTTTTCTTCAGTTACGTAATCGCATAACACAACTTTACAGGGACGCCAAATCTCACGCGGGGAGGTAGAATCTACTGTACAGTTCAACCTAAAATTGTCTTGTTACAGACTACACTGATCATATATCTGGGATTGAGTCTCATACCGTTGAATGAAGCCTAATAGTTGGGTTAACCTCCTGTCGGTTTGCATTTTTGCTGCGTTGCAGTGGCGTAGCCAGCCCAAAAAATTTGAAGGGGGGCCAAAATCTTTCATTTTAGGCGAATAACAATATTTTGTTTGGAAAAACGCCTCTCAAAGCACAAAATAACTATATTTTCTAAAAATTTGCGGAGGGGGCATGGCCCCTTTGGCCCCCCTGTCTACGCCTATGCTGCGTTGCTGCGTGATTTCATTCTTGTGATTGTACCTGTTTTGTTGTTACAATCGCCATCTACACGCTTTCATAAAAATCGCATGAATCATCACTTATTGTCATATGATTTCCTTCTGTTTGGTCTTTTTTGCCTGACACGTACAGGTAGTTTTGCAAATTTTTGTGTTTCCTTGGTGCATCGTCGGTCGCCAATCTCGCAGGTCAAATCGTGTCACAATTTAATTAACATAAAACCAAAATGGATGAGCAGTTACTTCGTCCTCGCGAGCTACATATTGAACCTGAGCAGCCTGATGCAGCTAGCGTGTTTTACTCCTGGTTGCGAACAGTCGAAGATTTCATCTTTACTCTGCAAGAACTCCGAAGAGACGACAATCCTGAAGTCAACAAAAAGCGTATTAATATTAACTGTCTTTCTCCTGCAGTCTACCTTCACGTCGAAGAAGCAGAGACCTACGATATGATCGTTCAAATTCTGAAAGCTCTCTATGCCAAAAAGAAGAACAATGTCTATGCTCGGCATATGCTAGTAAGTCGCCGTCAAGGTAGCGATGAGTCGATTTCAGAGTTCTTACACGTTCTTAAAGGCCTCGCTAAACACTGTGCCTTTTCTGATGTGACCGCTGACGTGTATCGCGAGGAACGCACTCGTGACGCCTTTACAAATGGTCTCGGTTCTTCTGCTGTTCGTCAACGTTTCCTTGAAAAGGAAGAACTCTCTTTGAACCAAGCTTTTGAATTAGCTGATAACCTTGACAGAGCTCATCGCTATTCTAGCTGCATGGGCCCCCTTGTCCCTGATCAATCGTTGTCCATGATGACATCTGACTCGACTGCTAAAATTATGATGCTGCCGCCTCTACGAGGCGATCATCTACTACAGTTGTTAAAGCTGTATCGTGCTTCTTCTGTGGTCTAGACACTCACCGAAAGCGCTCGCTATGTCCTGCCCGCAATGTCTCCTGCCATATTTGTGGAAAACGGGGTCATTTTGCTCGAGTCTGTCGATCTAAAGGTTCATCAAATGATGTTGCTTCGGCTGCTTATCACTGCGCCTGTCCCGTCTGTGCACCGACCCTTCCTTGCGTCTGCTCCATCGAGTTTAGGATCTGCCGTTGTACCTGGGACGTCGAATGACTCGCCTGTGCAGGTTCTCATTGACTCTGGCGCGTCTGAAAATTTCGTAGACTTTGGTGTTTGCCATCGATTAAACTTACCTATGGATGGAGACAGGTCTTCAATCGGCATGGCCTCGTCAGAAATTTCTGTTCAAACCTTTGGAAAGACCACGGCGGATTTAAATCTTCTTGACCGCACCTACCCGTCATCTAATATCAGAGTCCTGAAGAACCTTTGTGCTGATGTCATAGTTGGTCAAATGTTTCTTAGACAACACTCTTACGTTACGTTCATGATGAACGGATATAAGGAGGCCTTAAAGATAGCTACTTCAGCCGAATCCCTTGATGCTGGTCGCCCAGCTGTCGCTGCTGCTGATTTGCAACCTCCACGGTTATTTGAATTCCTTCTCCCTGATTACAAACCAATCGCTGCTTCCTCTCGGCGATATAGCTCTGAAGATACGACGTTCATCAGATCTGAAGTGCAGCGACTATTGGATGCGGATATTATCGAACCAGCCAGGTCTCCTTGGAGAGCGCAAGTTCTTGTTGTGAAACAAGGTGAAAAGAAAAGATTGGACATAGACTATTCTGTTACTATTAACCGCTTTACCTTACTCGACACATACCCGCTTCCTAACATAGAAGACTTGGTTAACCGAATAGCGCGAGACAAGCACTTCAGCTCTATTGACCTTCGATTGGCGTATCACCAAGTGCCCCTGTTAGCTGAAGAACGGCACTACACCGCCTTTGAAGCTGATGGTCAGCTTTTTCAGTACAAACGCTTGCCGTTTGGTGTTACCAACGGCATTTCTGTCTTCCAACGCTCCATAGACGAATTTATTAAAAGGCACCGTCTAAAGAAAGTCTACGCTTACCTTGACGGCTTGACTGTTACTGGCGAAACTCTTGAGGAGCATGACAGAAATTTAAAATGTCTCCTCGACGCCGCTGTTGAGTGTAATTTAACCATTTATGAAGAAACATCAAAATTTCGCGTAACTGAACTGGAAATGCTTGGTTACCTGGTAGCCTACAAACAAATCAAGCCTGACCCTAAACGACTGCAAGCTCTGCTAGACCTGCCTGAACCGACCTGTGCAAAAGAACTGAAACGAGTGTCTGGTCTGTTTTCTTATTTACGCCAAATGGATACCTAACTTCTCCAAAAAGCAGGTCCTCTCTTGCACTGCAATGCCTTTCCCCTCAGCAACGAAGCTGTGATTGCATTTGACACGTTGAAAAACGATCTATGTAACGCCAGTCTAGGCTCCATTCAGGACGGCGTACCCTTCGAAGTCGAGACGGATGCGTCTGACTTTGCGTTGGCTGCTGTGTTGCCACAAGATAGCCGTCCCGCTGCGTTCATGTCGCGAACTCTCTGTGCTTGTGAAAAGCGGTATTCCGCTGTCGAGAAGGAAGTCACTGCTATAATTGAGGCAGTGCGTAAATGGTTGCATTTTCTTAAAGGAAGCCATTTCGCAATTGTTACTGATCAGGAAGCTGTCTCGTTCATGTTCTCGCAAACGAACCGTGGTAAAATTTAAAATGCTAAAATTCTATCGTTGCGTTTGGAACTGAGTCAACTGCATTATGACATCCGCCATAAACCCGGTGTCTATAACGTTGTACCGGGTGTGTTATCTCGTTCGTGTGCCCTCGCACCTTGTATGACTCTTTGCCTATTGCATGAATCACTCGACCATCCTGGTTTCTCTCGACTTTACCACTTTGTACGACAACGTAATCTGCCTTACTCCATCGAGGAGAAAAAACCGTTTGTCGATTGTGACGAACGTGCGCTGAAATGAAGCCGCGTTTCTTTAAGCCGCCTGTTCAGACTCTGATAAACGCTTTACGGCCGTGGGACCGTCTCAGTCTCGATTTCAAAGGTCCGGTTCGGGGAGCATGCCCCTTCCTTCTGGTTGCCGGAGACGAATATTCGCGTTTCCCTTTTGTTTTTCTTGTAAAAATATGAAGTCGAGCACTGTAATTGCTTGTCTGTCACCTTTGTTTTGCGTCTTTGGTTTTCCTAGCTGCGCCCATAGCGATCGGGGTTCACCTTTTGTCAGTCAGGAGACGCGGCCATACCTCTCCGCTCACAGCATTTCACGTCCACCGCCTATTACCCCACTGGGAACAGCCAGTGTGAACGGTTCAACCTAACCATTTGGCGCACCATTAAAATGTTTGTTGCACGGGCGTGGTCTTCACGAAGATAGATGGAAGGAGGTGTTGGCCGAGGCGTTTCACGCTGTCCGATCGCTGGTGTGCCTGGCTACTAATGAAATGCACCACGAGAGGCTGTTTCGTTTTCCTCGAAGATCCATTAATGGTATGGTGCTTCCTTCATGGCTGTTGACGCCCGGAACTGTGTTGCTGCGTCGACATGTCCGAAATAAGGGCGACCCTATTGCGATCCAGTGGAGCTTGTGGAAGGGAGTCCCACTTATTCGATTGTGCGTTTACCGGATGGCAGAGAAAGCACAGTCTCTACTTCCGATCTGGCTCCGTGCCCTCCTGCTGACAACGACAGCACGGACCCACCAACCACTGACTCCTCCCTCCCAGAATCTGACGGTGTGGGCGGCGTTGACTTGGGAGATGTACCAGCGGACGAAGCTGACGGCGTACGAGGTGAAGGACAAAATGACGAAAGCTCTGTTCCAGAGGTCATTGTCAGTGACACTGAACCGGCTTTGCCGCGCCGGTCTACCCGTAGACGCAAACCCCCTGATCGGTATGGTTTTAATGTCTCTTCAATTTGAATGGGGGTGATTGTGGAGATTCGTGTGTTGTTGCCTCGCCCTTACTTTGTTTCGTCGCGGAACGTTGATTGCTGCCACGACAGCTCGGGGCAGTTTGCGTTTGTATTTCACGGCGAGTGTTGAGCGAGCCTTCTTGTTGTTGTCGCTATTATGTGTTCTTGACACTGGTCTTTGTTTCTGCAGATGGAGACTGGGATTTTATGTTAATTCAAGCCTACCGTACTAGAGTCGCCTCGCAGGTCAAATCGTGTCACACGTTGTAAGGTTTAATAATTTTTTTTGCGTTGTTTGAATTTCAGTAATTGTTGATATGCGTAAGATTGAATAGTGCTTCATGCCGAGGCGCTTTGATTTATCGCTTTTGCGTGTTGAGAGTGCGTTCATTTACTCCGTCACTCACTCAAACTGACGACTGAAGAGGGAAAAGTGAACTCCTGATCTATTGCCGACCTACGTCAATTTTTGATTTATGGATAACTGTTTTAAATTCAAACTGCTGCTACTTCATGTTAACACTTCGTATTGCTTTTCAGCAAAAACGATTATCGGTGAAAGACTTGAACTTACGTCGTGATTTCCATTTTGGCCAAGCGAGCTTTGTTTTCTAGAGTACAAAAACGCTATATTTTCTCTGACTTTTGCTTGCACAAATACATCAAGTAATTCCCCAAATTTTGTTTGATTTTTACGAAGAAAAAGTTGAAAAATACTGCTGTGACTGTAACAAGTGCATTTTCTTCAAACAGATTTGGACCAAAAAGCACTTACTTTCGGTAAATATCGAGTGTTATTTTAAACCTCGTTGCGTATGTGGGGCATGATGTTCAGCGTCGTAGCCAGAGATGAAGATGTTCAAACAATGCTGAAACCTGGCAATCGATGTTCGTTTCTGAACTTCACCATCGGTATATTTTAAAAAATTTGCAGCATTACCAGATCTGCTGTTAATCATTTTAGTTCAAGATAAGCACAATCATTTTTGACATGTTCAATGTAGTAACGCAATTAGTCGTTGTATTCTTGAAAAACAATTATGTTAATAAGGCAGTTCTGCCTTGTGGACGTGCTTCTAGATTGGGAGGAATTTCTATGTACATTAGTAGGTGATTTACATTCAGACAAGTGGTTCTCAAAATGTTTTTCATAATACCCCCTTCCAAACTCAAACGCTATAAATTCCTTCCCAACAAAATGCCAGAAATACAACTGTAAACGATTCACACTACCAACTGTGAAGAAAAAATATAAGATTACTCTTTCATAACGTCACTCACTGCAGTTAAAGCAGCTTGTCCTTGAGTACCTGTAGACAATCCCGTCTAAAACAACCTTGCTGTGCGTTTTTTTGTGTTGAATAAACAAATAATAAAAATTTAAGGTTTTTTTCATTCCAAGCATCCCCCCGATTCTTCCCTGGAGAAAATTTCCTCCCAGGAATTAAAAATTTGTGCATTGGCAAGCCTAGTGGCACTCGTTTGCGAACCACCGCCTCAGACGTTTGCACACTGCAGATTACCAAACCCCGCCTCCTGCCTTTTTTGCAGCTTCTTTACGAGCGTGACAAGTGTCATTCAATAAGAATTTATCGCTTGTTTGCGCTGAGGCGTCAGTTTCACTGCCAATTTAGTTGAATTTCAAATTCACCAACAACTGATTGATCGTGTGTTTCACACAGGCACACCTTTTTAAAACCGGAGTTATTATTCCGTATGTTTATAGTAGTTGCTACAAGCCTGGTTCTCTTTAGACTTGCTACTAAATGTTCACAAGAGTTATATGCCGCCATGATGCTACGCAGATAATAACACAAAAATAAATACAACATTCAAACATTTTCTGAAACATTTGATGTTGCCTGTGATCATACGCCTCAGAAAATAACTTGCAAGGTTCTCAAAAATTTTAGCATTTACATTTGATATGTTTTTTAAGCTTTGGTGTTTTTTGCTGATGGAGCAAGATTTTAAATTGTCTTGATGAAAAGCAACCAGTCGGCGAGGTTGAAAAAGGGAGTAGGTACGCTGCTTCATCTTAAAACGAATCATTCACTGGGCAACGAATTTTTGGTCTTGTTTTTTCTTATTTTGATTTTTTGGTGCTTCTTGATGTTTTTTGGTGCGCTGAGTCCGAAAATGATGCTAGTTTTTTCGTAGTGTCAGCCATTTTTTCTGTAATTTGAAAATTCCTGAACTTTGGAAATGACATAATTTTCCTGGGATTCAATATGCTTTAGATAAACTTCAACAAGTTTTTATGAAAACGCAACTTCGCATGTCATTTTATTTAATCAAAATCCTAACAGACACCAAAGAATCACTTGGTACTGTTATCTAATCCTCCCTCGCCCCTACTGGCGTGTGAGCCAGCTGGTGGCGAGATCTGGGAGGTAGATTTCGAACGTGTTATAACCATGATA
>Ga0210059_1016082_pt1 | contig 10827 bp, 3 predicted proteins | sample Ectturendosymbi2_FD_188042 | JGI IMG/M metagenome (GOLD analysis project Ga0210059, IMG submission 188042) | Ecteinascidia turbinata endosymbiont from Florida, USA - Sample 2 (SPAdes) (version 2) | ecosystem: Host-associated > Tunicates > Ascidians > Unclassified | place: Key West, Florida... | reverse complement strand
TTTTACTGTTGGTCTCCATTGTGTAATAATAACATGGCAACATATCTTATAATGTTCACTTCAAGTTACGATATTAAGCGTTTTGCCGCATGTGACTGCTGAACGCAGACATCTTGGCAGGTAATTCAGTGAGAGAGTGACTGCTGATAGCGGTAAGCAGGGATGCCGCAGAGCGGAGGCATTGACACCTGACCTTTCGAAAGGGGGACAACGGTGCGGAGGTGTCTTTTTCATAACAGCATCATAGGTAATTTTGTGGTTTGTCAAGGTCGAATTGAAACAAATTTTTCTATGGTTTCTATGGTATTATTTTTGAGGTCAAATTGTTGTGGAACAGTAGCAAGCATTGGTAACGATTTTTTGGCTTTCATAAGTTTCCATTGCCCTCAACATCTTCACTGCCCCCCCTGCTCTACCGATGTTCCGGTGTCTCTGAGCATCTCTTTAACAAAAATGGGTCGGCGGGTCCAGATGTTTAAAAAATTTGAAAAAAGAAGTCATATACATCTTGAATTGTCTAAGTTGGTAGAGTTTATATTTGTTTACCTGGTGCATCAGCTCCCGTTCAAAGATTTTTTTCTGTCATAAATAACATGTGGTCTGATAACAGAAGCAAAATGCTGGAGCAGAATGTGAAAGCCCTTATCACCTGCAGACGTAATAGCTATTGACTTTTCCTTCTGTGATTTTTACGAGAAAATAAAATCGAACAAAGGCTTCTTGGAGAAAGTTGTCTACACAAAATTATGATTGGGCAAATGTGCAAATTTACGAATGGTTGAACATTGTTTTGTTTTTTAGTAAAATGCATAATTTTAGTTTTTCGTGGTGTCTTAACTGTAGGAATCCAAAATAGCTAGATACTCCAAGAAATATATTAACCACATTTAACTGATAAGGGTTGTTCTGAAGCGTCCCGGTTTTCAATCACAACAATATGGTATGCCTAGTTTATTGAATACTAGAGTGAATCAATAATATTCGAGGAATTTTTAAAAAATACGGAAAGCGAATACACTGACTATAGAAGTGACGAATGTAAATCTATTCATACCCGACTCTATTTATACTCGCGGGCAAATAAAAACGTTTCGCATCGTGCAGACGCCCGTAGCCAGGTTAAAAGATTGGGGGGGGGGCAAAATACATTTTTAGTGCGGCAAATTTTTCTTTTTATTGTATGTTTTATCAGACATTTTCTGGTCACAACAAAATGTGGAGAGGTACAAAAAATTGGTGGCAGTGCGTGATTGTCTAGTCATGCGTCATTTGACGCATGATTGTCTGTTCATGCGTTATTTGCGTGTTCGAATTTAACGTCCAAAACGGATCTGCTGTTCTGCATGGATGATTAGTTAATTTCACCTTAAAAATACACTTGCAAAGAAAGATACACTTCAATAAATGAGGAATACCACACAACAAATTGTTCACAATATTTGAGGTTTGTTTTGTTTTGGTGAAGTTCTTTCTTTTATGACCAGTTCAGAAAGCCTGTTTCTGTTATTTCTAATTCGAAATGAATGATTTTTGCAGGTTGTAGTTGTGACATCCACCAGTTGTACAGTTTCCTTCAGTTGGATCCCGCTTTAAATTACACAACTTCACTTATCTTTCGACTCCGGTGTTGATATGCACTTCGACATGGAAGACAAGACACAGTCACCAAGGAAACGAGTTCGAAGTCTTTCAGAAATAACACTGAATAGTCTGACGCGGATTGATCTGAACGAACTCGTCACTGACTGGAAAGAAAGACATTGCAATTGTGGATGTCACGCTTGCCGTGCACGTGAACAAATCACCAACTGAGTTTTAGTATAAAATGATGCAGTATTATGAACTGTATGGTTGTGTATTTAAGCTTAAATGCATTGATTCACTTGATGTTGATTGGACGTATGTTATTTAAAACCTAATGTATACCTTGCCAGCGAACTTATCGCATGAATAATCCCATTCTATTTTGTATTTTGCCTACTTCTTGTTTTTCTCGCGCTCGCGTATTGGGAAGTTACCAGAATCACATTCCCCCTAAAAATTCCCCAATTGAAAATAACTTGAGACGATACAAAGTGTCGTTCTCGTAATTCAACCAACTGGAAACTGCCAACAAGAAATTTTTGGCAAGTGGCACGTGGCAGAAGTCGTTTTTGAATGGGTGGAGCTAATATCACGACCAATAAAAATACATGACAAAAGCTACTTCAGACACCAAAATCCATACAGAAGTTCAGTTATTTGCTGTGATCCCCTGGTCAGGAAAGAAGCTATCCCTAGAGCTTTCCCCTCTAATTCACTGACTAGAGATGAAGTTCCCTCTGGAACTTACAGTAATTGTCCAACCAGATTTGGCTGTTGTACAGCGACATGCTGCCAAATTTTATTCCTTGTTTACAACCTGTCATCTTTTATTGTCAGCTTTGTGTTAAGATTCCTGGCATCATGGGCGTCCGCAGTGGAGGGGCAAGATGGGCATCTGTCCCCTTGAAAATTGAGACTAAGAAACAAAATTTTCTAGAAAACCTGAAATCAACTGCTTGATTCTGCTTAATTGATTTAGTTCTGGCTATGACAGTATACTTGCTGGTATGACACTCACAGTATACTTGCTGCCCTTATATTTTCTAGCGCTCTAGTACTGAAATAAGTTCCTCTAAATGCAGGTAACTGAAACACTTCTTAGAACTTCCTGTATTGTTGATAGTTCTGAAAGACTCTTAGAAATTTTTCGTTTTCGGCTTTATAATTGTTTTGTTTCTTCACTGGATTCCAGTCCTGAATCTCGATTAGAATTATACTGGGAATTAGTATACGAAAGTGTAGCAGCGCGATGGCTGCTACATGCGGCGCGCTAAGTATAACAACCCCAGTAGCACGGAAGCTACTGGGAGCTCCCTTTAGCCTAGTGCGTAAGTGCGCAGGCAAGCCCCTTCTTTAAACGGTCCCAACAGATTCGACAGTATTATATTTCAAAAATCAGAGATTAAGCATTAGAGAATTTTGATTTTGATTGAAAAATTTGATTTAATCTAATTGCACACGAATTGGCCTATAGTTTTTCTTGAAATGACATGACTGTGGATGTGTCTCAGAACATATCCGTTTTCACATGAATTGAAAATTTGTACAAACTCTCTATACTCTAAAGTATTTAGTCCTGCAAAAAACGAAAAACTTCTTCAAATAAAAGGATGACTTCTTCCTATCAAAAAGAGTCGTGAATCATAAATCTGTATGTCGAGTCAGGTTTAAAGTAACCAGCCCGCCAAGTCCATGTTTAGTCCAAGTCTTTCACAATTAAACTTCGAATCAAGTCCAAGTTAGGTTTTGTAGATGTTGAGTCAAATCGTAACACATAGTCTAATCATTCGAAATCTTTGGTTTTTGCTTTCAAGCCATTTAAAAAACCGCATCCATGATGAAGTGAGGAAAATGTAAAGGTTGGTGGCTAATATTTTAAAAGAAGGAGGAAGCAGTTTTGTCAAAATTCTAAGTGAAATGCTGAATTTCTTCTAAAATATTTTTTTGAAAATTTTCTTCTGCGTTGGACTGTGGAACAAGAAAAAATTTTTTTGGGAAATTGCCCCAACAACATTTCGAGTCACTCGTGATTTGGATCAAGTCATTCCAAGAAAAAATGATTGGAGTAAAAGGTGTATTTTGGAGATATCAAAAATAAACCGAGTCGAATCTTATTTGTTTCGTGTCTTTCTTGAAGTGAGTTTTTTTTGCGAAGTACACACAAGACAGCAAAATTTAAAAGTGAAACACTTGGATGTCGTCTGCGAATAGGGTTTTCTAACCAATCAGGATTCAGGTCCGTTATTACTTGGAAGACTGATGCTAGTTGCCAAATCAAACAAGTGCAGCACAGTACAAGTAATGAAGAGAGTACACCGTTTTGGAAATAAATAGTCTCTTCGCATGGTAAGTTTTGTTTCAATCGCAATCCAGCTTGCTCTGAGAAAACTGTTAATAATAATGTGGTGTTTTTAGAACTTGTTTCCAGCCAGAGAAGTCAGCCAAGTTCATGATTTCACCTGCCAGACAAGCCTTCCCAAAGGAAAGGTTCCGCAACCAAAACCTAGTCCAAAAGCACTCGAAGTGATTGTGTAATGAAGATATAAAAACGTGCTTCGTGATACTGTAGAAAATTGGATTCAACAGTAAAAGAATTCTGACTGAGGTTTGCATAATAAGCACAAATTTATTTGAACGCGCGGCTGTTTGATTCATTTAAACACTGCAGGCTTGTGTCAATGTGAGTTCACTCGGTGGTTTTGCCATAACTTCGTAACAGCCGACATTGTGTTGTCATAGATTAGTCTGATTAAGCTGATAGTAATGTGCTCGGGTAGGGCTAATATTTTTCTGATACTGTATGAAATATATGAATACCTGTACATCAAGAGTAAGTTTGTACTGACAGCAGTTGAATGGAAAACCCGCATGATGCCGAAATAGCTTTTTGAGGCTTATAATGATGGCAGCTGCAAACAATCAACCAAACCCTTGGTTACTGTTTCTTTTGGGCCGTAGAATTTTTCCAATGTCAAGGAGAAGGACTATAGCAAACCTTGGAACCTTGCAAAGAAAATTTAACTTAGCAGTCTACACTACTGTCACACGAAGTGTACAGTATTGGGATACCCATAAGGTACATAGCTTTAAATCTGAGATTGTGAGTACAGGTCTAATTAGATGTTAACTGATTCAGTGATTGGGTAGCTGAGTTGCAGCACTACCAGAGCCTGACTTCTTGCACTTTCAATGTAGGCTTATAAAAATGGCCTCTTGGGCGACTCATTCGAGAAAGTTTTGTTGTCAGAAAATGGGTTAGAAATTTGTTGTAATGATTTTGATGCCGCATAAAAGTTTTTTCTTGTGCTGAAGTAGAATTACTTCAGCCTGCTGCAGCAAGACAGAGCTTTGTTGTGTGATATGTATGGCATGTAAAGTAAGATTGTTTGAAAACTAATTTATTTGTTAATCAGGCTGATTGTAAACGTGCCAAAATGAAACTTTAAAAACATTTTGCTAAAAAGTCCATTGCAATGTTAAGAAGGGAATTCTTCACAACAAACGTTTGTTGATCATAAATACACACAGTCTTCTATCAGTATTTTCTGTTTTGCAATCAGTCATAAATCTCAAGCTATTGCTAATGGGCTACAGACATTTATTGTTTGAATATTTACAATGAAGGATGCAATTTAATCTATACAACGAAGGATGGAAAATTTGAAATGTTGGATTTGTCTTTTTTGCAACATTTTCTAAAACTTTTTATTTTTCAGACGTTATGTGTGGAGATCAGATCTCAGGCTTTCACCGTGGGGAAGTTTTGACTAGACTTGATTGGCAATCAGCATTTTAACCCTTAAATGCCTGAACAGGTTACAATTGACCCAAACTGAAATTTAGAGTCAACCTATTACTCATAATACTTGATGGATTACTTTCACCCTCCATGTATTCCTCAAGTTGCCTTCAGGCATTGTCATAGACACAAAATGCTGATATTTGCAACTTCTTACGCACATTTTTCATTTGAAATGCACGATGTTAAAGAGAACTTTTTGTATCTGTGATTTCTAAGGTCATCATCTTCTGTAGTCTGACATTTATCAACACTGAACAAGTATCGTGGACTCTGAACCAACAAGGCCCATTGGAATTGATGTAAAGCAAAACCAATCTGGAGCAAAAATATGGAAGTGCAAAAAACTTTTGTGAGGCAAAAGAGAAAATATTGAGAAGGTACAGAGTGTGTTTTGGAAACCAAGCTAATAGCGTTAGCCTTTTTCTTTGTATATTCAATAATGATTAAATACAAATTTGGAAATATTTTTGGTTTAACTCCCAATTATTTGATTATGACTCAACATGCCATGTGTAGCTATGCCATGAAACTACATGAAATATTTGATCTTCATCAGTTGATATTAGAAGCAAAGCAAAAACAGCTGAAAGGTGCAAAGTTCTTTTGAGAACTAATACACCCATTTTTATCGGAAAATTGTCCTATGACAACTGGACAACTGCCTACCAGACAGTTGCCAACGGACAACCGCAAACTGGACAATTGCCAACTAGCAAAACTGTCCACGGGAACAACTACCAACCGCACAATTACCCATGCCCTGCAAAAAGCTGTCATACAGTTTGTTTTTTCTCCAGCAGTTAAGATATATTAAACAAAACATGCCGAATGGCCTAAAATTTCTGGCGTGGAGAAAATGTAAAAATGTATGAGTGTTTGAAAAACAGATATATTGTCTGAGCATTTGTTTGCTATTGTTCGCTTTGGCCACAAAGCTTTTATTTCTTGAGCACTGCTGCGGTAGCGTTCAGAAGCTTAGGTCATGAACCTGGTATGGCTCAACAATAGAACAGTCGTGCAGCTTTGTCTTTGGCATACACATTAAAAGGAAGGGTGTACTGATTAGAGAAACCATTTAGAACTATGCTTCACAGAAGCTGTTCTCCGTTTGGCAACCACGCTTTAAGAGGCTGTTGTCAGGTTGGAAGTTTCTGTTGGCAGTTGTCTTAGTTGCCAGTCGCCCTAATTGGCAATTGTCCGGTTGGCATTTGTCCTGTTAGCTTAAAAAACGCATGTTTTTAAAATTGCATGAAGCAAGCACTGTAATATGGCAGTAAAATTATGTATTTTTCAGAAAGTCAAATGAAGCAACATCCTGAAACTGACCAACAGAAAAGTTTTATAAATACCTAGGGCATGAAACTGTCCAGAGTGAATGTTTGTTAGAAGTAGCTACACCTTGAAATTGGCCAACTAAAATTTCTAGGAGATGGAGTTAGACCTTGAGATTTATTAAAATCGAACGTTTCTTAGAACCAGAATTAGCTATGCTCTGACACTGGTCATGTTGAATGCTTATTAGAATAAGCTACACCTTGAAACTGGCCATTTTGAATCTTTGTTAGAAGGAGCTATGCCCTGAAACTAGCCATTTTGAACCTTTATTGGAAGAAAATACGCCCTGAAACTGGCCATTCTGGATCTTTATAAGAATCCACACCCTGAAACCGGCCATTTTAAATCTTTATTAGAGGAAACCATGCACTGAAATTGGCCTTTTCGAACCTTTATTTGAAGAAGACTCGACCTGAAACTGGCCATTTTGAATCTTTATTAGAGGAAATCACGCCCTGAAACTGGCCATTTTGAACCTTATAAGAGGAAGCTACGCACTGAAACCGGACATTTTAAATCTTTGTCAGAAGAAACCACGCCCTGAAACTGGCCATTTTAAACCTTCATAAGAGGAAACTACTCCCTGAAACTGACCACTATGAATCTTTACAAGATGAAACCACGCCCTGAAATTGGCCATTTTGAATCTTTATTAGAAAAAAAACACGCCGTGAAACTGGCCATTTTGAATCTTTATTAGAAGAAACCATGCCTTGAAACTGGCCATTATGAACCTTTATTAGGGAAAAGCACGCCACAAAACTGGCCATTTTGAACCTTTATTATAGGAAGCAACGCCCTGAAACTGGCCATTTTGAACCTTTATGAGAAGAAACCACGCCCTGAAACTGGCCAGTCTGAACCTGGCCATTTTGATTGTTCATTAGAAGCTACGCCCTGGAACTGGCCATATTGAACCTTCATTTGAGGAAGTCACCCCCTGAAACTGACCATTTTTACTGTTCATTAGAAGCTACGCCCAGAAACTGGCCAGTTTTATTGTTCATAAGAAGCTGCGCCCTGAAACTGGCTATTTTTATTGTTCATTAGAAGCTATGCCCGAAACTGGCCATTTTTATTGTACATTAGAAGCTGCGCCCTGAAACTGGCCATTTTTATTGTTCATTAGAAGATATGCCCTGAAACTGGCCATTGTTATTGATCATGAGAAACCACGTGCTGAAACTGACCATTTTTATTGTTCATTAGAAGCTACACCCTGAAACTGACCATTTTTATTGTTCACAAGAAGCTACGCCCTGAAACTGGCCATTTTTATTGTTCATAAGAAGCCATGCCCTGAAACTGGCAATTTTTATTGTTCATTAGAAGCTACGCCCTGAAACTGGCCATTATTATTGTTCATTAGAAGCTACGCCCTGAAACTGGCCATTTTTATTGTTCATTAGAAGCTACGACTTGAAACTGGCCATTTTTATTGTTCATTAGAAGCTACGACCTGAAACTGGCCATTTTTATTGTTCATTAGAATCTATGCCCTGAAACTGGCCATTCTTATTGATCATTAGAAGCTACGCCCTGAAACTGGCCATTTTTATTGTTCATGAGAAACCACGTGCTGAAACTGACCATTTTCATTGTTCATTAGAAGCTACACCCTGAAACGGGCAAGTTTTATTGTACATTAGAAGCTTTGTCATGAAACTGGCCATTTTTATTGCACATTAAAAGCTACGCTCTGAAACTGGCCATTTTTATTGTTCATTAGAAGCTACGCCCTGAAACTGGCCATTTTTATTGTTCATTAGAAGCTACGACCTGAAACTGGCCAATGTTATTGATCAATAGAAGCTACGCCCTGAAACTGGCTATTTTTATTGTTCATGAGAAACCATGCCCTGAAACTGGCCAATGTTATTGATCATTAGAAGCTACGCCCTGAAACTGGCCATTTTCATTGTTCATGAGAAACCATGCCCTGAAACTGGCTATTTTTATTGTTCATTAGAAGCTACGCCCTGAAACTGGCCATTTTTAGTGTTCATTAGAAGCTACGACCAGAACTTGCCCATTTTCATTGTACATTAGAAGCTGCGCCCTGAAACTAGCCATTTTTATTGTTCATTAGAAGCTACGACCTGAAACTGGCTATTTTTATTGTTCATTAGAAGCTACGCCCTGAAACTGGCTATTTTTGTTGTTCATTACAAGCTACACCCTGAAACTGGCCATTTTTATTGTACACTAGAAGCTACGCCCTGAAACTGGCCATTTTTATTGTACATTAGAAGCTACGCCCTGAAACTGGCAATTTTTATTGTTCATAAGAAGCTACGCCCTGAAACTGGCTATTTTTGTTGTTCATTAGAAGCTACGCCCTGAAACTGGCCATTTTTATTGTTCATTAGAAGCTACGCCCTGAAACTGGCCATTGTTATTGCTGATTAGAAGCTACGCCCTGTAACTGGCCATTTTTATTGTTCATGAGAAACTAGGCCCTGAAACTGGCCATTTTCATTGTTCATTAGAAGCAACGCCCTGAAAATGGCCATTTTTATTGTTCATTAGAAGCTACGACCTGAAACTGGCCATTTTTATTGTTCATTAGAACCTACGCCCTGAAACTGGCCATCATTGTTATTGCTGATTAGAAGCTACGCCCTGTAAATGGCCATTGTTATTGTTCATTAGAAGCTACGCCCTGAAACTGGCCGTTTTTATTGTTCATAAGAAGCTACGCCCTGAAACTGGCCATTTTTATTGTACATTAGAAGCTACGCCCTGAAACTGGCCTGTTTTATTGTTGATTAGAAGCTACGCCCTGAAACTGGCCATTTTTGTTGTTCATTAGAAGCTACGACATGAAACTGGCCGTTTTTATTGTTCATTAGAAGCTACGCCCTGAAACTGGCCATTGTTATTGCTGATTAGAAGCTACGCCCTGAAACTGGCCATTTTCATTGTTCATTAGAAACTAGGCCCTGAAACTGGCCATTTTCATTGTTCATTAGAAGCTACGCTCTGAAACTGGCCATTTTTATTGTTCATTAGAAGCTACGACCTGAAACTGGCCATTTTTATTGTTCATTAGAACCTACGCCCTGAAACTGGCCATTGTTATTGCTGATTAGAAGCTACGCCCTGTAAATGGCCATTTTTATTGTTCATTAGAAGCTACGCCCTGAAACTGGCCATTTTTATTGTTCATAAGAAGCTACGCCCTGAAACTGGCCATTTTTATTGTACATTAGAAGCTACGCCCTGAAACTGGCCATTTTTATTGTTCATTAGAAGCTACGCCCTGAAACTGGCCATTGTTATTGCTGATTAGAAGCTACGCCCTGTAACTGGCCATTTTTATTGTTCATAAGAAGCTACGCCCTGAAACTGGCCATTTTTATTGTTCATAAGAAGCTACGCCCTGAAACTGGCCATTTTTATTGTTCATTAGAAGCTACGCCCTGAAACTGGCCATTTTTATTGTTCATTAGAAGCTACGCCCTGAAACTGGCCAATTTTATTGTTCGTTAGAAGCTACGCCCTGAAACTGGCCATTGTTATTGCTGATTAGAAGCTACGCCCTGAAACTGGCCATTTTTATTGTTCATTAGAAGCTACGACCTGAAACTGGCCATTTTTATTGTTCATTAGAAGCTACGCCCTGAAACTGGCCATTTTTATTGTTCATTAGAAGCTACGCCCTAAAACTGGCCATTTTTATTGTTCATGAGAAACCATGCCCTGAAACTGGCCAATGTTATTGATCATTAGAAGCTACGCCCTGAAACTGGCCATTTTTATTGTTCATAAGAAGCTACGCCCTGAAACTGGCCATTTTTATTGTACATTAGAAGCTACGCCCTGAAACTGGCCTGTTTTATTGTTGATTAGAAGCTACGCCCTGAAACTGGCCATTTTTATTGTTCATTAGAAGCTACGCCCTGAAACTGGCCATTTTTATTGTTCATTAGAAGCTACGCCCTGAAACTGGCCATTGTTATTGCTGATTAGAAGCTCTGCCCTGAAACTGGCCATTTTTATTGTACATTAGAAGCTACGCCCTGAAACTGGCCTGTTTTATTGTTGATTAGAAGCTACGCCCTGAAACTGGCCATTTTTATTGTTCATTAGAAGCTACGCCCTGA
>Ga0210059_1016081_pt1 | contig 10827 bp, 6 predicted proteins | sample Ectturendosymbi2_FD_188042 | JGI IMG/M metagenome (GOLD analysis project Ga0210059, IMG submission 188042) | Ecteinascidia turbinata endosymbiont from Florida, USA - Sample 2 (SPAdes) (version 2) | ecosystem: Host-associated > Tunicates > Ascidians > Unclassified | place: Key West, Florida... | reverse complement strand
CGGTAATGCCTGTCAGTAAAAAGGGTTTTGAGGAAAGAGCAGCAACTGTTTTCGAAAAGAAAGTCGCCAAACTGTTCGACAATGTTGGTAATCAACTTTGCAATAAGTTGAATATATCTGGAATCTTCTTGCTTTTAGTTTCCCCAAATGCCTCGGAAAATGACTAAGTTCGTTTTGAATGACTTGTTTGAAGATATTAAACTTTTTCTGGAAAGGGCAAGTAGTAGTGATCAAAACCACGTAGGCTATGTTTTTCTCCTTGAAGTTTTACATTCAAGTCGTTGAGGTGTTACACTATGTCAGCCAAAAATTCAACAGTTTCCCTTTATTATTTCCTAAAAAAGCTGAAAATGCCTTAGTTTTTCTTCTCATCTTGTTGAATTCCCGCAAAACAAATAAAAATTATTTCCTAAAGGACCAAAATCACTGCAAAACTCTTTCCTTACTCATGCATCTTTCATAAGTGTGCACAAATAAATTTGTGTAATTGTATTGTTTGCGGAAGGAAAAGGTTTCGTTGCTATAGTATAGTCTTGGATCCACTATTTTCACCAGGATAGACATTGTAGTGACGAGCTATTGTTGAACAATTATGACGAAACAATTACTTCGAACCAAAAAATCGTAGCTTGCCCAACTCAGGTGTGCACTGCAATTTAGCTGAACAACAGCTTAATCGACATTCGCACAGTTGGCGAGGAGTAAATGCTTTAGAAGTACGACCAAAAGCGCAAAATTTTGGAATAAAAATTTCTGGGTATAGAATACACCTTTGAGAGGCTGACGAGGTCCGACCGTCGCCATCCAAAGGTCCGGATTCGGACCGCGGTCCGCCATTTGAGTAGCCCTGGTCCAGGCCTTTTTTAGTTTTCTTTAGTTCAAAATTGCTAAAAACGACTTTCAGCATTAGATCAGTGGTTCTGGATTTCTTTCACTACTGATATTCGGAAAATGTTAGATCTTTACGCGTAACGCGCACCTATTGTTCGACATTAACCTAAACTTTACGAGTACATGTAGATGACATAATTTCAACAAGACAAATTTACTGATACGGATTCTCGCAACTTTTGCACCTTTTAATGTACATAATCTTGTACGTCGCAAGCATGACATCACACTCGACTTTGAAATGCTTGTTGAAGTTTTGAAGTAGTGTAGTGCCAAAACCTACGATAGGGCTAATATTTCTTGTTATATTTGTTTAAAATTTGCATCTCATTTGCAAATGTCTTCACATGCATTGAAGCACAACTCACGACATACATTGCGCTAACAAAAAAACAAACGCATACAGCAAATGTCACTAACAGTACAATTGGTACTTAGCACCGCTGTATGTTGCTGCGATAAGGCCCAAGTAGACCCATTCGTAACTTTGTATCTGGGAGTGCGAGGCTTTTAAGCAGGCGCGTAACCAGAAATTTTGATAGGGAGGGGCAAACAACAACCAAGTCTCAATATTTAAAACCACTTGTTTTTAAAGCATCATCCATGAAACGGGCATTTTCTGGCGTTTTTTCTTTCTGAATAAGTTCAGATTTAAGCCGCCAAATAGAAACTCTATTTTCATTGAGTTTAAAAGTTTGTTTTTAGTAAAGTTCCTAACTTCTACTCTTGATCAAAGCCACCATTTGCTCGTAAAAATTTCCTGCAAAAACGCTTGTGAAAATCTCGATGCCGTAAGTGCAAAATCTGCAGTATTCTTTTTGCAGCCAATATTGCAGTTGAGCAAGAAGTCATCGTGCCCGCCATTATGATTGCGCTTCTTATATTTACACGCTTCTGATGTACACAAGCACAAGTTCAATCGAAGCCGAGTGGCGACTTTGCGCTAAGACATTGCCCCGAAGTAGGTCTACAAAACTTGCGCGCGTGCAAGACGTGGATTTTGTCCAATCTTCCGCAACTGGTTCACGTATGCAGTTGACAACGTCAAGGCTAGAGTTTATCTATGCGTTTGAAAAACTTTTGGATTTTAGGTCATTAAACGCTGTGAAATGGAACTGCGGTAGCATTTTTGTGCGCTACTCGCACTAAGCTAGCTTCCCAAATACGATTAGGTAGGCCTATTTAGCATAGCTGTTTAGAGTTAACAATATAATTCACAAATATGATAAAGGCAATATCGTAAATTGGGAAAAGTTCACATGTTCTCTAAGCAAATTTGCATATGTTTGATGCACTCTGCACAAAAAGGTTGGGCATTTGCGAATACGAAGGCACAGTCGATTGTCACCACGGCTCCACTCTAAAGTTAGGAAATACAGGGTGTCCATAAAGTCTCTTTACATTTTAAAAAAATTATTAAAAAATGAAATGATGAGATATCGCAATGAGGTTTGTTTTATGTTAATCAATATTTCATAAAGTTTTTATTGACACTAAAATTTATTGTTTCAGACAAAATTTCTTAATTAAAATTTCTTATGTGTAATGATTGAGTTATATGAATCAAACCCCCATAAAATGACTACTTCTCAAGAAAAAGCGCAATGTGTATCCTGGTTCATTGAGACAAAATGTTCAGACCCAAAATGTTCAGAGACAAAATGTTTCAGACATCAGATGTTCAGACCCAGCGAAACTACAGAAGTAAGTATGGAAGAGACCCACCATCACGTTCTTCAATTCGTCAATTCGGAAATTGAGTACCGTTTAGATGTGCTTCGTGCAACTAATGGTGCCCATATAGAAGTGTATTAAATAAAGTAATGATATTTTTAATTATTTTTAATTAAATGTTAATAAAATGTTTAGAAGTGTATTTAATGTGTCAATAAAAACTTTATGAAATACTGATTAACATAAAACAGACCTCATTGCGATATCTCATCATTTCAGTTTTTAATAATTTTTTTAAATTGTAAAGAGACTTTATGGACACCCTGTACGTTTCGCCACAGTTAACGCAACGGTTGATTAAGCTTATTTATCCCAGTGGTTCCCAAAATATGGGTCGAAGTCCAAACAAGAGTGCGAATGGTCAAAAAATTGTCGCGCCGGGGTGATCCAAACCGGAGTTGTGTATTTTCAACATTACAACTGAAATGTTGTCTGTGTCTGTCTGCTTGTCTGTGTCTGTCTGTAGTGTAGCTACATGAGAAAAGAGTAGATTGTTGATATTGAAAATGAACTTAGTTGCGTGGTGTTCATCAAACTCAGATTTGGGTAGCGCTCAAAAAACTTTGGGAACTGCTGATCTAGCCAGTCTAGCGTAACTGGTTGAAGTTTTTTTTTAATCCATCAGTGTTTGAATAACAAAATCGAATCGACTGGGAACAAATTTACTTCAGTTCAGGGGTGGGCAAACTACGGCGCGCAGGGCAACCACACGTACATATATAGTACATATTTCGGATCTACGTATTTTTATCGATTAGATTAGAATTCTCGAGATTTTTTTCCACACGTTTCATTAATAACCACATTTTCACTCAACTCAACCGGAAGTGACTATTTTTGCCTTCATTTTGTGCTAGCTAATGTAAAAAAAATATGTTGAGTTCTTCAAGCGCTGATAAATGAAAGATATGCGGCCCCGCTAACAAAGTTTTCAATGTTGCCTGCCATACGAAATGTTTGTCCATCTCTGCTTTAGTTTCATTTTTATCACATGCACTTTATCAAGAAAACAGTTGCAAGCTATCTATAAATTATGTCAGTGTCGTTTTTGCCTTCAGCAATTTCAAAACAAAAAAGCATCTTCCTACTTGATTTCAAATTTACTGTAGAGTGACAACCATCTGATGAAAGTTGAAACATTTTCAGACTGCGCACAGGTCGGACTCTATGCCTACTTGAAAAAACTGTTTTTTACTCTCCGGCAAGGTATGTGAAATCATTGATGAAAACGTTAAGGTTCCACGTAATTGTGATTGAACCGTCACAGTACGTGCTTAATCATCACAAATAAATATCTAGAATGAATGCTATTGTTGCCAAACAGTGCCTATGACCTAACTGCGAAATAGAAAGACTTTTAAAGTGGATTACTTCTTAGCCAACGTTTGAGCTTCAAGGCATATAAAACGTATATCACCGCTATAGTTTTAAAACTATACAAAAAGAAAAATCTACGACGTTCATTTAAGGCTAGGCTGATGCTGCAGACAAGGTTAGGTTATACAGTATTTGCAGCACTAGTACGCCAGAGATATCAAAGAGGAATTTTGCGATGGTCTTCAAATGAAGTTTACATCACCATTAGGTGGGACACAGCAAACCGGTACGCCAGAAACAGCTGCGGAAAGCGTTACTCCTTGTTTTTACTTGCGGTTGGTGACTACAAACGCTTAGATACAAGTTTATATTTCATTACCACCAACTTTCACACGGAGCTTAAACCTCAGGTAAAGGTCAGCCATGATACGAATTCTCCAGCATTTACACTGTGCACAACTTTTGACTAATCATGGACAATTGGTAAACCACATTGCTTTGATAGGTTCCACTAAAAGCTGAAGCAGGATAGGTTCCACTAAAAGCTGAAGCAGGATAGGTTCCTTAAGCAGTTTCGTTGATTTGCACTGAAGTATTTATTGGACTTACACATAAAGCTTGATTAACCTGAAAAATTTTGCCTCAACTTTCGGATTGGGGGGGCAATTGCCCCGATTTCATCCCCCTGGTTGCGCGCCTGCTTTGAAGGACCAGGAGTCATCTGGGCAGCAGTCGTCCCAAAGTGAAAGCTGTCTGTATTTTGAAGGAAGCAGAAGTTGACCAGAATACGTAGAAGTCTGTTGCTCTTGAGTGTAAGGTTTTATATATGCGTACTGCGTATATACCATAAATGGAGAGCTGCAATGTTAACAAAATGTGTTGCATGCAATGATGCAAATCCAAGTTTTAATACTAGTCCTATGCTTGCAATAGTTGCAGATCCATAATGCAGTTTCTCATAGCTCGCCTGTCCAACATCCATTCAGTGCAGTTAGCTACTTAATAGCATTCTAATGCTATTTAAATGCCCCATATAATTAGAAAAACTTTTCAATTACTTGCACGTGTAAGAACTTCATTTGGGAAACCCCAAAATTTTTTGCTTTAATATGTTTAAATGCGTAATAGTTATATGTGGTCCTGATGTTTGTTCTGGGTGTTTTTTGCCGATAAGCACACATCAAAATTTTAAGCAACACAGCTCACCCTGTTTGTGGTGCACTGATATAAAACATGTGATAAGTCCATGCGGAAAACAATGTTTGCAGCTGCACCTTGCGTTATCTGCAGTTTCATTACCTCTTCAGAGTTGTTTCTGTTTCTATCTTACCATGTATTGTTGCCGTTCTCTAAATCCTCGAAAAGTTATGCCACTGTTACATTCACTGTGCGTAGAAAATTGACTGTCACACTTCCATTGTGATTTAATAGACAACTAAACAACAGTTGGCCTAATCCAGTTTAGCGTTTTTTTATTGATTTGACATATCCGTTCCTAAATTTCTGTGTCGGAGTCGGACAGCGAGGGTTCCTGATTAAAAGGGTGAGATGTGTTGGGAGAAATCCGTTCCTAGCAGTTTCGTGTCGGATAGCGGGGATTCCGGTTGTTCGGAGTTCGGATAACCAAGGTCTGCGTCTGACTGTAAATTCGTGAGAGAGAGACTGGCGGTCGAATTTCCGTTGAAGTTATTAACAACACTTTGTTGCCTTGTCTAGAAGCACTCTGAGCTGTAAGACCATTTTATTAGTTACATTCAAATAAAAATTCTCGTTTGGTAGCAAAGAAGCAAGTTTTCAAACGTGGCTGAATGTTTTCTAGGTACTGTGCGTACACGGTTGGGGACCAAACGGCCATGAATGAGCTCATGCAGATCCACGGAACCGGCAGGCAAGACCCCCTCCTGGCTGGAAAGCTTGACTTATTGATCGCTGAGTCTCGCGAACGAAAAGCTGCTTCTATGAGCGAAGTGACGTGGAGGAATAGGACTGTTAGAATTAAAAACAACAAAGTAAGTTTTCACTGTTTTAATTCTGGATTTAATAGTCTTGCAGTGGACTTACCCACGTTCGTGGTTATAATAATAATCATAACTGTGGGAGATAATTGCAGGCTTGAACCAATTAATCGCTCAAACAGTTAACTTTAAAAAAGTGGACAAACATTATGAATTATGATCAAAGCGGGAAAAAAGTTTTTTATCAATTTGTTTGGGCAGTTTTGTTACTAAAGCAAAAGCATGCTGTATTGCCATAATGCAAAATGAGAGTAAAAAGAATACCAGTTTTAGAAGCATAATTTTGTGGTTCTTTGCTTTTGGGGCAGGCAAGACCAGAAATGAAAAAATTTGTATATCCCCAAAACACTTCTATTATCGTATATTTGTGTTTATGGTCAGCTGCCCCGTACATGTGCACTTTTGTTTTGGTTGGAATTAAATTTTTATTTTTGTTGATATCGCTCTATACAGGTAAGGTTGTTTTTAATTGGAATAAAAGACTTCGACAAGGACATTCAAAACCTGAACGAAGGAGAGAGGGAGGCTCAAATAGAAATGTACGATCGAGTTTTATCAGAATGTAAAGACGCTTTGCAATACATTAGGGAGGATATGCGAACAGATCCTCATTCAAAATCTGGCGATAAAAAAGATCAGGTTTGTAGAATTTCTTCAAAAGTCTGCCGTTGGTTATTTAACGATTTCGCGGATGATATGCAGAGTTGCAGTTAAATCGATTGATTTTTCAACTTCCATAAATTGTTGGAAACAAAGTTTCTAAATCCATGTAGCGGAAAAAAACTTAACAATTAAAGTTGTGTCTTCAAATTGATTGTTAAAGATCAGTATTAAACTTGTTATCGGTGAATTTAAAATCCTGGGCCATGAATTTAAAAAAACACCAGCGATACTTATTGACGGGCATGTAAAAAAATGATACCGATCCAACTATTTGATAAATGTGTTGATGCAAGAAAACATTATGTTTCGTTTTTTTGTTCGTCCTGGGCCAGGATTCTTCGAGATGTACTAAAGGAAAAAGACGATTCCGCTTGCTGCCAGCAAATTCAAAACTTGCCAGTGTGTTGAATGTAGCGATACTGTTGCTGAAACATCACTTGACATTTCTGAACAATACATGTGGTACAACACACAGCTGAGATTAAATATGGCATATACTAATTGTGAAGAAACTAATGAAAGTCTCCTGCCTCCAACTTTCAAAAACACATTAGTTTTCAAATTGCAAAAACGTGTCATCAGTGATGTAATCTCAAGAAATATCCCAAGCATAACTGCCGTAATCAGCAAATAATGGATTTTGTTCATTCTACAAAGACCTTCAAGTTTACCAGAGAGGATTACATGATAAGAAACTCTTGTGTTGTAGCTCATTGACAAGCGTTCTGGTCACAAATTAGGGCCGGTTTATTGTAACACTACGCAAATGTGCTATTGTAGGAATTCCAATTTTGTCATTACCCGGATTGGGAGCCACGTTGGCCCGTTGTTCCATCGCCGACAAAGTACTTTTCAATCGTCAGTAATCGTCGAAGTTGGTCATATCTATGGGCTTAATTTTGTTAACGTAAATATGGGAGACACTACGGCTCGTTGCGCCAGAGGTTCTTCTGGCTATTCGCAATTATATATTTTTTAACTTGATAAAACTAATCCAACTTTTCGTGACGGTTCTAAAAACACGGGTTTTCAACTCTTTTGTGGAAATGTGATGAATTTACAATAATCGCTGCTGAAATTCAAACTAGCACGAAAATAGCATACTACAGAATTTTGGCAGGATGTCCCGGCTTAGTTCCGAGTTTTCAGGATGTCCCGGCTTAGTTCCGAGTTTTCAGGATGTCCCGGCTTAGTTCCGAGTTTTGGATTTGTTGAAAAAGTAGATCCCCTAGTCGTAGCCTCCCGATTGGTCTCTGGTTGTAATCAAAGCATTTATTGGCATTAATGCGTTTCAACCTTGACGAGACGCTTTTCAGCCTCTACGCTAGTCAAGAATAAGATTGCTACATTCTGAAAGTAAAGAGAAAAAATTACGTATCGTTTTTATCGGCATAAGGGTTATTAGTGATTTGACGAATGATGCTTTCAGACCAAATGCCAATTCAAAAATTTGCTAAAATTTGTTGTGTAGGTTTCTGATCTGCAGTTCTTGCATTCATACTTGAGTTACTTGCGTCTTACAAAAACAATTCAGAGAAATTTACTTCTCATTGATGATTTGCTTTCAAAGTCACCACCACCGCGGATCGCTGGTGAAGGTACGAGCTGATCAGATGATTTCTGCCTGTATAAGCGGATTTTAATTTGCCTATTGTGAGAATACAATGTGTTTTTTAACATTTGGTCGTAGAATCTCGTGCTGTATTTGCGCAACGTGATTTGCAAGACTGGCTAAGCTCTCTAAGCTTTTATGTTCATACTTCTGTTTTTGAAATAGTTATAAATCAAAGGTTTTATGTTTATGAGAGGAAAATATTTAGAATCATGTATAAAATGTAGATCTTTTTATTTACGTCCTTACCAGTGAAACTAGCGTGATGCATGTCTGGTGGTTCACAGAGATCTACGACATGCCAGGCTTTGTTGCAGGTTGCAACATTTCTTATCATTGACTGAAAACTTTTAGAACGTAGTTCTCGGCCCAATTTGATCAAGCTTTTGAAAAACTTGATAGTATGAAAGCGGTTGCTCCAGCAAAGTTTTAGTAGAGTGCGAAATGTTTTACCTTTATTTGTTGATTAGTTTTGGTGAAAGACAATTTTTTGGAAGTTAGTTCAGTCATGTGAGTGACTTAAAACTTTCAAAGAGTTGAATTTCAATAATTCTTGTTGGCCACCCTAATCGAAGCACAGCTTATCCAAATTTTTCCACGCCGAGTTTACTGTGACTTTTAGTGCGGACAAACACGAATTGTGAAAAAATCTAGTTTTTTCAGTGCTTGAAGCACTAAGATTAATAACAAAGCGCAAAACTGTTGCAAAAGTTGCTGTAGAGATTAGAGAAGACTAGTTTTGTAACAGTAGCATCTGTACAGATGAACTGTGACCAGGTATGTTTAAAAATTCTTTACTGGACAACACGACTCTGGCGGAGAATGTCCTTAAAAATTTTTTTCGTGCAGATAAATATTCGATGACTATGCGGTGTATGTTTGTGGTGTAAACAGGGCCGGATTTATACATGTGGATGCCCCAGGGCAGCCTTTGTGTGGAGGCCCTCAGTACCTCGAGGAAATATTATTCAAGGTCAAGCAAATACTATTATCAGTTAGCTGTGAATATGTAATCATAAGTAAAGTCGTACATTAAACTTAGTTAAATGATTGCACAGTTGATGAATGCAAGATTCTAAAAAAACATATTGTTTGTTCAATTTTAATAAGGTTAAGAGCACATCAAACGTATTATTCTGTACAAGTACATAACTAAGTAAATGAAACAACCTTCAACTGTTGATCCAAAAAAGCATAATACCAATATTTACAGGCCAGGCACTTTACGAGACTTGTCCCTTGCAAATTTGTATATCAGCTTGTCAGTGTCAATATCTCTGAGGATGGCTTGCTTAATGCTCATCAGTGCCAGTGACTGAATCGGTCATGATGCATTGTTGTACGTAGTCCAGGGTTTTACAAGGTGTTTTAGGAACCCGAATCGGGTCCCCAGAATTGAAAATCGGGTCCCTAAAATCAGCGAAAGTTGTCATCGGGTCCCTAGAATCAGAGAAAATCGGGTGCCTAGAATCAGAGAAATTGGGTCCCTACAGGTCCATACCGGGTACCTAACATTTCACTTAAAAAAAACCTGTCGTCTGTTTTTAATATACTTTCATTTTACTGAATGAGCGTTCTCCAGAGCAGCAAGTGACCGTGAGGTCCAATTACATCCGAAACATTATCTCCGCATTGGAAAATGTATCCACAAATTTCTTGTCCAGCGGCAGTTTATAAAGGAAATGTTCCCTCCCTTTCCATCTTCTTCATCCTGAAATGGAGTGAAGAAAGCTGCGAATTGCACAAGCTTCGTTCTGTTGGTTGTAGTTTTCCGTCAGTAAGAAAAGAAAACATGACAGTAATTTCAATAAATATAATTTTTTCTTTGTTTCTTATAGTGTTATTAACTATTTTTATGATTATTCACATTAAATATGTTAAACCAGCCTTAACCAGGGGGCTCACGGTTCATGACTTGGAGGCCCCTGGACAGGTGCCCACTTCGCCTTCCCCTAAATCCGACCCTGGGTGTAAAACTATCTCTTATGTGGCATGAGTACTGAGTATTTGTAATACACTGCAAGGTAGGGTGCATCAGCTCCCCCTTACTTTCTAGTTTCAAGCCTACCTTTTTTCTACTGGTGAGGTTAGCTTAAAAAACAACTTCTGCAAAGTTTGAGATTGATAGGACCAAATTGACCCCCCCACACGGCCTATTTTTTAAGGGGCCGACAACATTTTTTCATGTTTTTTGCCGCTAGAGAGCGCTGTGTTCAATAAACAGAAAATATTGATTTCAACAGGTGCCCGTACTTCTTTCACATAATTTGAAAAAAAAGATTTGAAATATGTTGAGAGGAAGCCAAATTATTAAAAGTTTTGTATGTTTATTTTGCTCAAGAGCGCCACTAGTGGTGATAACAAAACATGGAATATCTCAATAAGTACTGATGCAAATCAAATGAAACTAGTGTCTGCCCCTCTATTTTCAGGGATGAGGAATTCGTTTTTGCTGTTACTAGTTCAAGATTTTACCACTAGAGGGAACTATGAACAATTGAATACTATTCTGACCCTTACAAAGTTTTTGGACAAGAAGTTAGTAGCCAGTTGGTTTGTGCCAAGTTGTTGCAACAAAATTTTGACAAAGCACGA
>Ga0210059_1016080_pt1 | contig 10827 bp, 7 predicted proteins | sample Ectturendosymbi2_FD_188042 | JGI IMG/M metagenome (GOLD analysis project Ga0210059, IMG submission 188042) | Ecteinascidia turbinata endosymbiont from Florida, USA - Sample 2 (SPAdes) (version 2) | ecosystem: Host-associated > Tunicates > Ascidians > Unclassified | place: Key West, Florida... | reverse complement strand
GTTCTTGCTGGACTGCATTCATGCATAACATTAGCTGCAAACACATTCAAGGTGTTTTGTTCAAGTTTGTATGTTAAGAATGTTCAGTTGTTCTAGCTTTACAACTTAATATAGTACAAAAATAAATTATATATATAAGACAAAAAAATATACATACCCTCTAGCAACTCCTTGTTCATTTCCGCAGTGGCACTTTCATTAGCACTCATAATAGCAGCACCACTCCTCTGATTGCTCAGGTCATTTGTATCAGTTGATGGTGAGGTATTGGAAACACTGACCTCAGGCTCTGATACATTTTGATTTTCCACCTCACCTTTATTGTAATTAATATAATTCAGAATTACTTGAAGTTTCATCTGGCTTTGTACATGTGTTTTAGCATGCATTTAAACATCAACAAAGCAAACTATTTTATGGAAAGTGGCATCACAGAATGATATTAGCTATGAATATGACATGTATAGCTATTGCATTAAAACTATTGTTGGCCGAGTCTTAAGTCTTATTTATAGCAAGGTAGCGGATACTAAAATGCAAGGGATTACTCCGTTTTAGCCAAATGGGGTTTAGAAGGTTATATATTATTTCAACTTGGAATGTCAAGTAAACTTTGTTGGACCTCTAAAGTAACTGTTTTAATAACATCGTCATAATTTTAGCCTCCCAAGCTAAAATTACACCTAGTCGTAATTTTAGCCACAGCCATGAAAGATAGTCTTCCAGTGCTGGACGACTAGCCACTGCCTTAATTTTAATAGCAGTCTACTGCTGTGCTAATTTCAGGCATACTTACCAGTGGCAGTATTATTTGAATGCTTGGGAGAAGTATCATTCCTTGATATGCTGTTAGAACATGTAGGATGAGATGTACCAACAAGAAACCTTTTAATCTGACTTTGGTTGGTTATTTGCTCAAGGGCTTTCCGCTTTTTTCTTGCTTGCGATCCTGATGGGTGCTTTTTCATGACTGGACTAGTATATATACCACCAGCAGGCAAACAGGAAAAGTAATAAGATGTTCTCAATGAGATATACTAGGCTGTAAGCTATATTCTGCATCAACAATAAAACATAATGATAAAAGTGGAAATAAAAGTAGACTCACATTGATTTGAAGGGATGCTGTAGCCTGTAGTGTAAAAATGTATATTTTAAATTTCAGCTTATGTATCAACAAGAACTTCTAGTTCAACAAACCAATTCAAGTTTTTAATCTGTTCACTTCTAAAAAGAGTTTTGATTTGATTAAACTTGAAAATTTTTAGAGTGAGACTGCTTTAACCCTAACTAGCTACACAGGATGGATATTATATTACGATATACTAGTCTTTAGTCTCTGTCACACATTTTCTAACACTGTAAACTGCTAAAAACCTATACATCTGCCCTTGGGTTATTCTATTCACCTGGACCTAACTACTTGAATAAAGCAAACGTTTCTCCTGATTCCTGAAGCTCAACAACACAAAACAGTCAAAAAAATTCTTCAAGAAGAAAACGTGATGCAAAATGCAAACATTCCCGGCTGTAAAGATCGAAATCTTGACGGATAAGCAGATTTTCCACACATAAAAGCGGATAAATTGTGCGAGTAGCGTATCCGCTTTGGATATTAATTGAATTGATGATTTTATTTTTACATCTAAGGCAATTTATGAAATATCAAACACGTCAGAAGGAAAATCATTTCAATGTGACTTTACTGAACTTCAGTTTCCTGTCTGAGGCAAAAACGTGCCCCCCTAAAAACAGAAAAACGAAAACTCCCCGGATTTCCTTTACAATCTTTTGCAGGTTGGGCCGGTATCCCGATTTCCCCCCCTGTCAGAGGCCCTGCTCTGTAGTAACAAAACGGGAACATTCAAATACCCGCAAAGCTGTCAGATTATAATTGGTCTTTGTTCCGATCCTTGCCTACCGTCACGAATCTTGGGTGATGCCTAAAAGAATGCTATCTCAAAAAAAACGGCATAGATGGGATTTCTGCGAAAAGTTCACGGTGGGACACTTCGCGACAAAGAGCACTGCTGGGAAATTCGTGAATCCCTGAATGTCGAGCCACTTCTGCGAACCGAGAGATCTCAGCTACGTTGGCTCGGCCATGTGTCCAGAATGCCCAAGGAAAGTTTGGCGAGGCAGATCCTGTTGGCCACATCCACAGGAAAGCAACCCAGAGTTCGTCAAAACATCAGTTGGAGTGACTACATTTCCAACATTGTTTGGTCTAGTCTTCATGCATGCAGAGCCAGGAGAACCATCGGAAATTGCTCGTGACCGTGAGGCATTTCAAGTTCTCCTGGCGCGGCTGTTCGCGTGGCAATCCTGACAAGAAATGTGGTTATGAAAATGAATAAATGAACTAGTCTTCCTCAAATTTTGACCTGTCAAGAATGAAAAAAAGTTTTATTAGACTCGATTTCTCTTGCCTTTGAATCGTCGCGAGTGATCAGCGGGCTAGGCCACTCGGCTGCTTTTCTTCAGTGTGACGCGTCAAGGAAATGAACCCAGCCTTCCTTCGTTGGCGAGATCACGTTTTTCAAAATAGTTGAAAGAAAGTATTAGGGAATGCTTCCTCTCTTGCATCGCATCAGACATTAACTTTTCTGTAATTTGATTATATTTGTAGTTATAGGTGTAAAATTACACACTTGACAGGAAAAATTTTGAGAGATATTTGGTAAATAAGTTCATGTAACTGCATCTTAACTTGATCTCACATTTAGACAGGAAAATTGAACTGTTTTTCTAATTTGTCTGGTTCGCTTTTTCATTCAATGTCTTCTTTAGGTGCTAAAAGATTGTCTACAGAAGTTCATCGTCAACGGAAGGAGAATCAAGCAATTCTTCAACTTTTTCTCATAGCCGGTGCTTTCCTTTTGGGCTACTTACCCAGAACAGGTAATTGGTGTCAACTAACATTTTTTCAGATACAAAGCTACGTATTTCAAGTTTTTAACTTTTTTAAAATAGCACGAACACCTATGAAACAGAAGATGTTTATTTTTTAGTTAAGAAAGTACCAAGGGCAGAAATGGAGCTGTTGCACAAGTTTTAATGTTGCGAACAGCCACCGTTTCTTTTAGCTGTTTAGAATGCAGTAATAGTTGTGTTTGCAAATCGTGTACGTCCTCAGTAAAGCAAACCTTACCACTGTGTCCAAACTCTTATGAAAGTTTCTTTGGTTGAAAATCCTTGCTAGGGATTGAACATAACCTTGGCGTTCTGCAAACCATTCGAAATTTGAAAGGTTTTTATATATAGCAACTCATATTCTTTTGATTCTTTTGTTCAAATATATATTTAACATTCAAAATTGTGTAACCCGTTTTGCACAGAAAACGTTTTCAAACACAAACGTGATGCACGAAAAACAAGTCATTTCCTCATTCACAATTTCTTTGGCTAATAGAGGTGGTCTGCGCCAACCTATCTTGAGATGGACCAAATATATTTGCTTTCGACGGAAAAATATAAGAACAATGAGAACTCGAAGAAAATGAAAAACAAAAATATGCAAAACTAATCAAAATTCAAGTTTTGTTTACGCTGTGGTGTATGTGCGCGGTAGATTTATAAGACGGTTTGTAAAATACCAGCAGTGTATTCAAGACGGTTTGAGAAGTCATTCCCCTTGGCATGATTTTTAACAGATTTGCTGATGTGTCTTGAGGTTGTGTTAAACTGCAAATGAAACTCAAATCATTTCTTAACTGCATGTTGCTGTTAATAGGACATTTTATCTTCACGATGAACAACAAATCACCCCCTCCTGATGAATACGAACTCATTGGATGGTTTCCAATGGCCGGACACATTTGCTTAAGACTAAGCAAAAGCCTTAATCCTATTTTTTACAATATTTCTTCAAGGTTAGCAAGTTTTGTCTTGCTTGAAATAAGTTTATTGCTAGCCTGGTGTACGGATACCGAGAATTCTCAGAGTTGACCAAACTTTTAAGACAGAAGTGCTTTATCTTGAACAGCACGCCTAATTTCCTGATTTTCATTTCGTTTACGTTATTGTTGTATTGTATGACGCTCTGCTTAGAAACGGCGCACGTTTCAATGCAAAAGTTTTTTGAACTAGTGCAGAATCAGGCGCAATTTTCTGCGTGTTTAAGTAGCAATTTCGTTTAAAAATAACTGTCTGATTCGATGAATAGGTGCTTTTGATCATTATCATATTTTTGTGCTAAGCTTCAAGTTGGAATAAATCAACTTAAGTATAACGAAGCGGAAATGTCTAATAACAACCGACGTAGGTTTAAAACTTGTTCCTCCAAAGACTAAGTAACACACTATGCTTTTGGTGCTTTGTTATGGGACAGTAAGTAATTAAAAACCAATTTGGGTTTACGAAATACATGGCTTTTCAAATCTATCTTTGAATGACCACTAGGGCAACCAAAAGTCAATAATGTCAAAATTTTTCTGCCTTCTTAAAAGTTTACGAAACGTCCACAAACCAAATTTCATCCTGATACCATGAGCCACTCAAAATTATTAGGTCAAAAAAAGTCAAAATTTATCATTAGGTCAAAATTTTCTTGCAGCAGCGTTTTTTTGTCGATATCGATATTTTATTAAAGTTACAGCAACAGATTTTGATATAATTTTACAAGTTTAGTTGCAATTTTGAAATTGTAATGGGTTTGTTGCGACTTTTGACGTAATAAAGTTTTTAGTCCACTACTGGATGATTGAATATTGAGTAGACTAGCCACGGTAATGCAAGAAACGTGGTCTTTTTGGTTTGGCAAATGCTCAATCCATTATGCATATAGCCTACAGAGTTTGACCTTATGATATTCTCAAATCTGACTCTACGATTTTTATTAATGCACTTATCAACACATCATGTCTAAGGTTAAACAACCAAATTCTTCAAAAGTTCAAATATACTGCATGAACATGCTTCTGAGTTTACCTCAACACCTAAGGTGAATTAGTTTGCAAATTCTGTTGCTGCTTAGTGAAAAGTGATAAAAGGCTTATGGTGGAAGCACATCTCCGTAGTGCAAAGCATGAACGAGGTTCGTTTCATGAAACTGAAAGTAGCCAGAAAATTTTTAAAACATGTTATGCCAGATTTTGCAGATAAGCTACTTTTGTTTCATTTCAACAGAACAAACATATCGGTTTGGTTTCTAATACTGTATATGAATGCGCTTTGTATTCCGCATTTCAGTTTGAAATGAAGAAAATTGATGGGTCAAAATGAAGTCAAAATTTGTAAATTATGAAGTCAAAATTTTAAGTTTTTAGGTCAAAAAATTGGTTACCCTAATGATCACTTATGTTTCGCAACAAAGGTGGAAATGCAAATATTTATTAAACATTTATTCTAAATACTTTCCGTTTATTTTGACATCAAAAGTAGCATCTACTTTGGTGCGAAACTCGACGCTGCAGTTACCAGCAAATAGATTTTCGAAGCGGTTTCAAATGATTTTGTGTTGTTTTATGCACGCATGTTCGTCTTATGGTTTATCACTAAGGTTTCCCACAAAATGTTTTGTCCACGCTTTCGATCAAGACCACTTTTATGTTTTTTGTTCAGCTGTATTTTTTGAAAGGTTTGCTGTTGTACATTTTCTGATCCAACTTTAAGATAAACAATCCAAAACACACTTTGTTCATTCATTTCGTTTGACAGAACGATGAGAATGGAAACGTCCAAAATGCTGATGAAGTTTTTTTGTGGAAAATGTTCAAAGAAAGCTACTGACGTTACGGAAGAAAATAGTCCTCGAAAATGCAAAATAGTAACTGTTGAAAATAATGCGTTGTAAAACTTAAAAAGTAAAATAATTAGCAGTTCTCTCTGCTTGAGTGTGCTAACAAGCGTTCTTATGTCCTTGATGTTCTTGTACATTAAACGCATTGGCTGATGTCTTTATAATACAGTATGTTTATTATCAAATGCTCTGAATTGTCTTTATTCATACGTGTTGTGAAAAAATGGACACAGTGTCTATCACCTTATCACTTTTCCTTAAAATTTGTTTGTTCCAAGAGGCGTAACTCAATTACTACCGTTAGGGGGCTAAGTCAGTTCTAACTTAACGTATACATCGCTCAAACGCCTTTACGTAAACAATGCATGCATTAGTTGCAAAAATTAGTCGGCAAAAGCGCTCTTGGTAGGTGTTGAGTTATGACATGATTCCATGACACCTATAATTTGCTGAAGGTTTGTTTGGCCTAAAAAGCCTAAGTGTGGCGGAACAAGTTCTGGTTTGCATATTTATGAAATCTAATTCAGCACTAAGCATTAAAAACGCTCATCAAAAAAGCTAAATGTACAATTGATATACAAACTAGTTGGCTTTTCTAACTCAAAATTGCCTGGATCTTTCAGCGCAATAACCGCATTATTTCAAATCCACACATTACATTTTATTTTGTTTAGACTATACAAGGTGCTTGTCTACGCACAAGTAATCACGAATATTGTAAGCATCAAAAATGATCCTTACACTCTTAAGCAGTTCTGAGCAATCGCTTTAATAAACTTGTAACTTTGAAAACAAGCTTTGATCACTGCAAAACATGCCCTCAGGAATGTATAAATGTCAGAGTCTAAGTTAACCTAAATATACTGCTCATGAAGTTAGATTCAAAACTGCTTATCCATCCGCTGTTATAGTGGATCCAAGATTCTGTTACGGATGTGCTATTGCTCTAATCTGCTTTGTGAGTGTTTCCAGACTGTACAAGTATTGTATGGTTGACATTACAGTTTGAAATTCTGTCCCAATGCAGTAATAACAATGGTTTGCTAAAAATGTGGTTCATTTTCTTTGATGGCCTCTTGCGTCGGTTGACATTTACTGTTAAAGGTGTTTCGCTGCGAGATCCGTGTTTTTACTTTTCTGTTCAGTTCTGTTGTGACTGCTCTTGTAAGGGTTGGATACATTTAACTGAAATTAAATAAAATGCAAGAGTTTAATTGAATTTTAATAAACTGCATGCAAAGTTAGATTCGAAACAGCTCATCCATGCGCTGTTACAGTGGATGCAAAATGCTGTTAAGTCATGCAATTGGTCTAATCATGCTTTAGGAGTGCTTCCTGATTGTACAAATATTGCATCGTCAGTGAATTTGAGTTGACGATTCAATTTGAAATTCTATTCAACTTCTCTCAAACAGTAAATTAAGTTTAGTATGCAAACACATTGGTTCGTTTCCGTGAATGGCCGTTTTGCTTCTGTTGACATTTGCTGTTGAAGATGTTTCGCTGCGAGATCCTTTTTTTCTTTTCTGTTCTCAGCTGTTTTGTGATTGCTCCTGTAACTCGTGAAAATTTTTCACACTGTTGAATTTAATGGGTGTTTACTATGTATTTGAATATATCAAAGGTGTGTTGTTCAAAACAAGAGTTATTTCTAAAGCGTCTGAACATGCTTAAGAGGAGTGAGAACCATTCAACGGCCCTACAGCTGTTAAGCAAACAAAACGCTCTGGATCAGTGAAATGACGAGACGGGGTTTGAGCTACCATACAAAGACGAGTCTAATTTCGTCAGTTGGTGCGATAGTAAGAGATGATTGTGACTATCTGAAAAACGTTAAGCTAGAGACAGAGCATATCATTTTACTAATCCATCTCAAGGACATTTGACCACTCAGTCCGTCTTTTTATATACGATAGAAAATTTGGAAACATTTATATACGATAGAAAATTTGAAAACAAGGGAACATGGCTACGAAAATTTTAAAAATAGAAATACTCTTATTTACCGATCGACTTATTTCGTTCTGTGGCTTGTGAAGGAAACAGAACAGAAATTTATCAGACAAGCTTGTTGAAAACGTTGTTTGACTGCGGTCTTGCCGGAGGAAAATTCAGATTAGCAATGTTTTTTGCATGCGTGAAAAATTTATCGCCGATATATAAAACGAAGTCTATCTGAAACAAAACCTATAAAGCGATTGGCAAAAAACAATGATCTGGGTGTTTTTGCTCCAGCCAATGCAACCCAATAACTCATTCAGATCGTTGCATTCATTTAAAGTCAATATCAATGTTCGAACTTGATGGATTGCACTGGGCATCGTTGAAAAGTAATTAAATGACAAAATATGATTTTCTGCTTCACACTAAAATTGCATTTTGTCAAATACTTTTCGTAACCCACTTTCTTGTAATTTCATTTTGTTTGAAGCCTTGTTTACATTTTTGAAGCTCGCTGTCAATAAAAGTTGTAGAACTAAATTCGTGACAAAAAAATATCAAAATAAGACTCGAAGCTCGAGCAAAGCAACAGTTATTTTTGTTTGACTGAATTGATGATTGTTGCTTTGTGAAATCATCGAGTGCGACTTAAGGTGCAGTGCGAGTGACGTCGTTTTGAGCTTCACCTGTTTGCGCGTTCACGTCATTGGAAATTCGGATACAAACATGCTTCACACGCAAATTCTGTCTGGAGTGGGTGAACTTCTTCCCTCGTCGTTGACAAATCACTGCAATTGGCAAAAATGTCTTCGAATGAGATTGTCTGCATTCCAAAAAACTGTCATCCGAAAAAAGTGTTACCGTTCGTAGTGTTTTTTTCCAAAGTAGCATCGGAGTAGAAGACGCATTCCTTACGCGACACTGCCAAAGCCCTTTGTACTGTCGAAAGGTAGATATAATTTGATCAGTGATATAACCGAGACTGTGATCTTCACAACCAATACTGGAATCTTGTCAACGTTGATACCGAGACTCAAGGCTTATACATTTTTTGTCTGATATCTGAAATCTGACTCAAGGTTCCATGCAGAAGCAACATATCTCGCTAGGGCCGGATTTTTTCTGGGCAGGTTTTATTGAGAACTAATGAAAAGAAAATGAAAAAAATAAGATATTCGATAGTTTGGAATGGATTTCACCAATGCTTTAAAAGTTTTTTGTTCCTTTGGTATATAGGACCAATAGTAGCAACATAATTGCTGGAGTTTCACAAGGTCATATTGATAAATCATTCCAAGTAACCAGGTAAATACAGAGAGAGACCTTTCATCTTTCAAAGCTCGCAAATGCTGGTGTCGAAACTTTATCACTGAGTATGATTGCGACGGCTTATGTAAGATTTTGAAATCAATAATCATGACGGTAGAGATCATGAATAAGAAGTGACTTGGATTTTTTATTGTAACTTGTTTTTCTATAATGTGTCATCTGTTACTTTTTTTAAATAAACCTCGGCCTTTCAATGGTGAAATTTTGAAGTGGAAAATAAAACGTTGCGGTAAAGAATATGACGCATCAAAGTTCTCAAGCTTATAATCACTCACGAACCAACTATAATACCAAATTTTTGGTGATGGTTGAGTTTATGACGTGTCAAAAATGCCCAGCATGCGATATGAACCTGTCGCGAAAAAAATTTCTTTCCACATTTTGGAAAATATTTTTGTGCCGAAATGTTTAGGAATTTAACGTGTATTTTTTGTCTTAAAAGACCAGGAATTTAAAGCAAAAAGACCTGGAATTTAAAGCAAAAGACCAGGAATTTTGGTGTGTTTTTTCGAGGTCAAAAGAATGTAGTGTGTTTCAATACCCGCGAACAAATTTAAGAGCAGATAAAAGAGCAATTTAATGTGTCTTGTTATTCTCATAATGCCTATTTAATAAAAAAGTTTTTGAAAGCAGTAAAGGTTTACAAGTTAGCTTGCGATAAAAAGTGGAGAGGATGCTTCATTAACCCCTTGTGAAAAGGTATTTCATTTATTTATCAAATTTTATAAGTTAAAATGAAATTTGCCAGTTTTGAGGTTGTCGGAGTTATCAAATTTTTCGGAAACGACTTCTTCAGTAAGTAATTTACACTTTCATGCGCTTTTTTGATAATGTTGTAAATTGAAACCCGTTATTTTTGCCTGAAGCGTGTATGTAAATGTATTAAGTATTTATACGTGGGTCGCACGAAGATATTTTAGATTCTTTGATATTATGTCTCATTACTTCCATTTCGGGTTCGCGTGATCTTGTTGTCAGGCTATTCTTAAGTTGTTGCGACTTATTCCTATGATCAGCCGTGGGAAAGAAACGAAGAGATACGAAGGAAATGCAACTTTCACACGCACGAAAGCTAATGCATAATTGATTAGACAACCAAATTGAAATTGTTTCCGACGTTTCCACATATTTTGACCAAAGCTGGCATTCGATTCATACTTGAGTAGAGAATGCAGGAAATGTTTGATTAGAAGCTACCTCAGTGAACTGTTAGCTTGCTACTTGTGCCTTTTAAGCAAAATTGCTTTAATGAAGGTGCACCTTATATTTCTAGATTGTAAGACGGTATGGCGAAAAATCTCAAAATAAACATCAATAGGTTTTGAAGAATTTAATATATTGTTTATGACAACGTAACAAGATAGTATCTATACAAAACTTCACTAGTTTCTGATCGAATCTTTGGAACATCTTCGAAATAACACAAATAAGTCATAATTCTGGCTCCAGATGTGTTAGAAAGTCAATCAAGGGCTCTAAAAACGCGGATGATTCCAAAAAAGCTTGAGCCAAACAATTACTTGTTGGGTTGGCGCTCAGGGTCAGGTAAAGTTGGCCAAAAATGTGAAAACATCCCCCGATTATGACGTCACCCACACAAAACCCAAACCCGAATAAAAAAGTTTTTTTTCAATCTACTAAAAGACTTGCCGAATCCGCAGAAGGTTTGAACACTCCTCTTGTTCTATCGCGTGGCGAGTTATGCTGAAATAGTTCAGGACAATATACGGTCTTTTGCGGTCTTTAAAGGGTTGTGGCATAGGTTCAGATGATCCGTCGCAGTGTGTTCTTCTGCCCTCCTGCGGACGTATTATCGT
>Ga0210059_1016079_pt1 | contig 10828 bp, 5 predicted proteins | sample Ectturendosymbi2_FD_188042 | JGI IMG/M metagenome (GOLD analysis project Ga0210059, IMG submission 188042) | Ecteinascidia turbinata endosymbiont from Florida, USA - Sample 2 (SPAdes) (version 2) | ecosystem: Host-associated > Tunicates > Ascidians > Unclassified | place: Key West, Florida... | reverse complement strand
TAAAATTGGATTGCTTCTTAGCCAAAGTTCGAGCTTCAAGGTATATAAAACGTATGTCACCGCCTTAGTTTCAGAATTATGCAAAAATCTACGGTGTTCGTTTAAGCCTGCGGCTGATGTCGCAAAAAAAGGTAAGTTTCAGTATTTTTAGCACGCCAGAGATTCTCCAGAATTTACACTAAGCATAACGTTTGATTAATCATGGACAATTGGTAAACCATACAGCTTTGATAAGGTTCCACTAAAAGCTGAAGTAGGATAGGTTTCTTTCGTTGAATTGCACTGAAGTATTTCTTTGGCTTACACATCAAAAGCTTGATTAACCTGAAACATTTTGGTTCAACTTTCCGATTTTTTTGGGGGGGGCAATTGCCCCCATTGTCCCCCCCAGGCTACGCGCCTGATTCACGGAGACTCATTTGTTTGACTTTGTATCCGCTCCGACTCTAAATGCTTGCTCCGCACCCGCTCCTCCTCAGCAAATCATGAAAATGATCAAATCCGATTTTACCGATTTGTTAAATGGTAGTGTAGGCTATATTTTGCCGTCAACGGTGAAAGCTCTCCTGGGACTATTCTGCTATTCTAACTGTATCCAACTTTGTCCCCATATCACGTTGAATTCATATTATTAGTAGCAAGGTGAACGTAGTCGAGTTGTTCGTGTCTATGCCTGCTGTGCGAGTAGTCAGTTTTTGCATCTCAATGTACTCCACTTTTATGTTTTTAACCTAGGCTAGCAAGTAAGGCACATCGAGAAGAAAGAGCCGATGTTACTTTAAAATTCCTTTGTGGATTTATGGAGACCTTGGAAATTTTCCAACCGCAGGATTGTGTCTGGGTCCCGCTGAAAGAAAAAAACAAGAGAAACAACAACTGAGTCGACAGTCAAGTAACATGAACTACTGCTAAGCAGCACTTCCTGGACTCCCCTGTTTAATAAACTTTAATAAACATTTTAATCACACAAAGATCGGTACAACGAACTCAATCAGTACAATACATCACGATAATGTAATCACAAGTAAAAACATTCTACTTAAAGTGACAACAATATTAAGCTGTACACATCTTATCGTATTACCTCTTCACACATTCGGTTAAATATTTTGTACATGTACATGGTGTCATATGCAAAATGCGTGTACGGCTATGTCAATGGCGTGTAGCCGTTTAGGGCTGTGTTTGAACTATGGACTTCGTATTTGGAAACAAACAAATAAAATAAAAAACAAATAAGCTCTTGAGTTCAAGTATACGATCAGTGTTGATCATTCTAATTAGTTAAGAACCAACAAGACCACACCAAGAGTTTCGCTCAAGGCACCGCCAGGGTGGGAAGAAAGTCAACACCTTTTCAACGCAATGCGCCAGAAGATACTCTGTACGTCTGTACTTTCAGAAGGCTTACATCACAAGGTTAGCTTCGATCACAAGGCTTTGCCTCGTTTACCATTCTCAACCATAACTTCAGGCGCCTGCGCATAACTTCAGGTTAATGCAGGTTTTACGTTGTTGTCGCTCTAACGATGCGTCAAGTCGCATCTTATATTCTCTTTGCAGTGAGAAATTCTAGAATCAGCCAGCGGTTGTGCTGCTGAACACTCCATAGGTAGGCCATAGAAAATCTGAAGATTTTGTCTTCGTAAATAATTTTTTATACAGGTCATTCGTCACATGATTCTCGTCATAATCTTCTCAACCTTGCCTCACGTGATAAGAAACGTCATCATTTCTTTGTTTCAACTACCCAATCATATTGCAAATTTCCTTCGTCTCAAACACCCCAGCTGGTCACATGTTTGTCGCTGAGTTACCTTGGCCGCTCTGCAGTGCCAGATGTGGCTTTTAGGGGCCCTGAGGCACAATTTTTTGAAAACTTCCCATCTTTTCAATAAAAACCAATGTCGCAAGGTCTCCCCATAATACTCGTGTTCATCACGCGAAATATCACAATCTGCAACATCAAATGAAAAGGTCTATATGCAATGTCTATGGAAAGAAATCCTTTCTCAGCACAGAATCACACACCAGATCTTACAGAGTATATATTTCGCCTGCAAAGTAGGCATCATCAACTCTGCGAAGTGTATGAAGTGTAAATAGAATAAAATAAAACCAACAAACTGTAAAGTCACCAAACAAGAAAAACTAAAACTTAATTTGACACTATTTAGATATGCAATGCCAAAATGAAATATGCAATACTAAAATAAAATATGCAATGTGAAAATGGGTAGATATGCAATGCGAAATGGGTAGATATGCAATGGGTAAATGGGTAGATAGATATGCAGGTATGTAAATGAGTAGATATGTAAATCCGATAGTTAGATATGTAAATAGGTAAATATGTAAATGGATAGATATGTAAATGGGTAGATATGGTAAATGGATAGATATGCAGGTATGGGTAAATGGGTAGATAATGCGAAATGGATAGATATGCAGGTATGGGTAAATGGGTAGATAATGCGAAATGGGTAGATATGCAATCGGTAGATATACAATGAAAAGATAGACTAATGAACACTGTTACGGCGAGTTTTGATACAACTGTGAGAGAAATGACCGAAATGTTTCAGTGACCAAAATGTCTCAGCAAAAAAATGACAAACGTCTCAGCGCAAAATGGCCAAGTTGGACACTCAAACTGTGATATTATTAGGGTTGCCAGATCACTTGAAATTTTTTCAAGGACATTTTGTCGTTTTGTGATTATATTGAATTTTACTTCGTGTCTACTTTGAATACGTTTTAGATATAGAGGTGTAGCGCATGTTTTCAAACAACCTTGCTGAATAACAATGGGTAATGAACCACATTTATTAGGAACGTAACATAAAGATTAGATGTACATTGTACACGTTATTCTGTTCAATTGCATTGTTTAAATCTTGATTCTTGAATGTTCAATGTAATCAACAGTTTAATAATGAACAATTTCTCAATCATTCATGAACTTTCAAGGACGCCGGAAAATACTCAAGGACAACAAAATGATTTTCAAGGATCAAGGACATAACCAGTTTTAATATCAAATTCAAGGAAAGGTCTTCACGCTCAAGGACGTTTGGCAACCTTAAATAGTACTATAATAGTACTTTTTAATGCCCTGCTCTTTTCCTCTGTGTCGTCAATAAGATGCTATCCAAGCTATAACTGTATTGAATGCCAGTTTTCATGTTGGGGGCACCTTGACTGCAGCGGCCCTGAGGCCCGTGCCTCACGGGCCTCATAGCTAATATGGCACTGCCGCTCTGTTGCAACACCTTGTCGAAACTCAACCAGATCATTCGCGCTGACGCACAATCATCGGAGGTGTTCTTGGAATTTCGTCCATTCGCTAGGTCAGTGCTTCTTAACCTTTTTCGGTTTCGTTCACCCCTGCTATTTATTGCTGTATTCCCATTCACCCCATTGCGAATGCATGTCCCATGTGACACTAATGACCTAACTACTGTATATACAATGTTATTGCTGAATTTGATTTTTGCATAAGATCTACTTAGGCTAACTGATTCATTTAAACCAGGCATGTCCAACCCGCGGCCCAGGCGAAGGTTTTGTGCGCCCTAGTTTACGGGCATACTGACAACTACATACTGACAACCTGTCGTTATTTTGATAATCTTGAATTTGACATTTTTGTTGCAGGTGGTCTTCAGTGCCACTTTATCACGGCTGTTGCCATTGCAGTTAGGATTCGAACGCTTTCAGTACATTATCTTAAGCTAAATTTAGTTTGCTAAGGTGAAAGAAAGTCATTCAATATGAGGCCCTCATTAATATGTCATTAATGTGGGGCCCTGGTTAAGATATTGAGATAATTTTTTCCTCAGTAAGCCATTTCGGTTGGACATAGCTGATTTAAAGGTAGCCGAATCAGCATCGACTGTTAAGAAATGGGAGGCTACGAAAGCAGCAAATGTGGTCAACCGATGTATTTGAATGAGCGATGACACAGAACCTGAAAACACCGGGCTCAGTGAGAATCAAACTCCAGAACTCTGCAATGCAGGCACAATAAACTATAAAAACTATAAATAATTGCAACAGAAAACCATTTACTAATGACTGCACAACAGAAAAACAATGACTCTTGCATAGTTTATCCGCGTTGGTAAAATTAGCATGTTTCTGTTTTATTTCAGAATCCGTAGTCGAGCACTAAGTTGCAATTTTATTTTTTCTGATTTGTAGCAACGACCGTTTGTGTCGATCACCTTGTCTCCGTAAGAAATTTCTGTTGGAATAAAAAGTTACTGGAATGCGGTTTCACGAAACGTGTCAGCTTCAGAAACAAGCGAGAGGTTACTGACCCGGCAAGGTGTAAATTTCAGGCTTCGGCCTGCCGCCAATTGTCGTCGCCCAAAATCAAGTTTGAAAAAAAAGTCGCATTGTCTGTCAGCTTCAGAATCAACCAAGCCTTGCCATCATCAGTAATCACATGTTCCTCACACGTCGCAGAAAAGCTAGCGTCAGCAATATGCACTACACCAGAGGTTCTCAACTTGTTTTTTCAACCAAGAGCCCCAAATGAACAGACATTGCAATTTTTTATCAACTTTTATTTTGGACATGGCAATTGGCGGCAGACCGGAGCCTGAATTTTTGCTTCTTGCTGGGTTTGCGGTTATGGTGAACGTTCTTGCCCAAGGAGCGCCACTTCGATTCACTCAGTGACTGTGGATCGAACATCCAAGCTTTCTATTTGAAGGAAGACGCTTTAACACTCAGCTATAGCTATCTCGTTTTTTGCAGAATTTATCCCATCCCTTTAAAAATTTTTAAACCTTCACAAAAACAAATCAAATACATCTCCCAATAGATGTTTTTGTTGTTTGATATGCAAACTGTTGTTCACAATTAATCGATATATATTGGAAAATACGGGCTACTTCCTTTGAAAACTTAAATTACTTTCTAAAAAGATCAGTTTGGTCACATAGCACGCCTTCTAACAAGAGGTAAAAAATTATATTCATATCAACTTTTCTGCTTAAGAGTGAATAAATAAAGTAAAAACACAAGCATTTTTATTTTCACTTTCAAGAAGCGCAGTTTGCAATCATCATAAACCCGCTTTATGTCTGACACCATACATCCGTTTTGAACATGTCAAAAAACACGATCTCATCATTTTGTAACTTCTCACGTTTCACTTTGTTTTTTCAATATTTTTACAAACTTGTTGGTACCTTTCTACTTGAGGTTTGTATTTCTCCCAGTCTTGCATGATGGCAATTACATGACCGTATTTCTCTGCATGTTCTTCACCCATTCTGCAAAGACACGAAGTATTTTGATTTTGACGCATTACAGCAGTGAATAGAAAAAGTCTGAAATATCTAAATTACAACTAATGAAAAAAGTAATAATCAATATCAATCCAGACTCTTTCCATGCGAATGTGCGCTCACGCGCCTCGACCAGAAAATGACGTCTCACACAGTTGCGAGTTTGTGCTCAGGAGCTCAGGAGTCTCAAACTCAAATTTTTCGAGGGTCAAACGAGGAATCATATAGTAACCCGAGGGCCGCATTGTGCCCATCAGAGGGTAGCATTATGACGCTGACGCAACAATGGCGGTACCTGAAACTTATTAGAAACAGCTTTTACATCTTATTTCCTGCGAAAGGTATAATGAGTTACAGACAAATCTTTTCTAGCCGTCTCTACGTTCGTTTAGAAGAAACTTGCTCACACGCTCACCGAGCATACCGGTTAATAAAGTAAATAATTTTAATGTTACTAATTTGAAAATTTTCAAACAGCATCGCGAACCGCACAAAATGCCTTCGAGTGCCAAACGCGGCCAGCGGGACCGAGTTTGAGACCCTGTGCTAACTGTTGTTTGTGTTAGGAATCCACTAAATGGGGGCACGCCCCCAAGGGTGGCGTCAATAGATTTCAAGGGGAGCACGAGCCTTATGCGTTCTGCAGCATGGAAAGCTTGATAAATAAATTAACCAATGCATACATTTATTTAAAAAACTTGTTTATTTTCAGGGGGCCTTGAAACAAAGATTGATTACTTAAAGGGGACGTGGTAGAGAAAAGGTTTTACGAAACACTGCACTACACTGCAACTGCACCTAAGTAAATTATGATTTGGTTGGTGCATCTGGAAAGCTTGTCAGAAACTTAAATCGGTAAGGGGTCCTGTCGACAGGTTTGTTTAGATACGGTAAATCTCAACTGGGCCGCTTAGCTGCAAAACCCAACCAGAACTCTTGTTCTTTTAACTTTAAGGTATATACCTCTCTCAGTATCCGGTGGCGAACTCCACCAAGCATAACATCGCCAACCCCAACAGAACATCGAATTCCCCGACCTGTATTACCCGGTTTGAAATATTTAACATTTACGTTCAGGTAAAATAAATTGATCTTGGACTTTGTTTCTTACCACCCACTTTTTCAGTTGCAAACCGAACAATCCCTGTTACGAACCGTAGCACAAATAATACCACGTAAAGCGAAAGTGCCATTTTTTTCTTTTGAAAACGCTGCACAAGCTCCATAATCCACAAGTAGTATCAACAGCTATTATTAAATTATTGGGATGAATTGCAAGTCTATAAATAAGGTGTGGGGATTTTTTATTTTTTTGTAATAATCAATAAGAATTACAAAGCAAAAGACAAGTAAAGTTTATGCGCAATTGCTTTACACCCCTGTTATCATTTGTTGTCAATAACTTTGGTGGTTAAGTTCATTATTTGCATTTCTTTATTTCAAGGAGTTCGACTTTTTGAAGATTTGTTCTTGTAGGCAAAAACAACTGATTTTTTCAGTAAATGGTGAATTGCGTCCGGATATAACACCATCAATTGACAGTGACATTTATAAGAGGGACTTATTTGCTAAAGAAAGTGTTAAGATAATTAGAACTTATCATGCATTAATCTTACCTATGCAGTGGTGTAAATGTATCAGTAGTTTGCACGTGTTATAACGCTGCACAGTGAACATATTTTATAAAAATCGTACATAAAATCTTATCAAACGTCTTGATATACGGTACCCAAAAGCGCAGCCATGGAGCTTTCACATCGATTGAATTCAGTTTAAATACTTAAGAAAACCAACTAAAATCTCTCGAGCAGGTTGTTCTTACATGAAAAAGTTGTCGACATTAATGCAACTGAATCGAACGAGTGACTTTCCTATTATTGCTAAATGATCGGTGCAAGCTTGAATCGTTGCAAGAGGATGGAGGACCAGGCAGGAGCTTTCCTCAAACAGCTGCCTGTAAAGCTAGAGCTTGTTTTGTTATTTTCGATAAGAGGAGGCAAATCCCAGCCGTTGGAGCTTTCCACTAATGTTGACATAATATGAAAAAAACTTTGAGAAACAGAGGAAAGACTTACGAATTGTTGCTTTAAATCTTTGGCATGGAAAAAAGCGAACAATGTTACTTGCGTCTATTTGTGCCCTAGCAATAGTGTAAACGTTATTATTTCTAACTAAAACCAATTTATCTGTTTTTCCTAATTGATTACACTTTTGATTACGGCCGAGACTAAGTTAACGCTAAATTTTCTGGACTTTTTCACTGCCCGTTACGGTCTGTTGAAGCCACGTGATCGTCTGAAACAAAGACCACGCGAAAGCAAAGGGAACGTTGTCAACCACAAAATAGCCGTTTAGCAATCGGAGTTCGTAGATTTGCAACCAGTCTAGTGGAGGAGTTCTTATTCGGCTTTATTCATTTAAAATTGCTAACTGCTCTTAACAACAGCACGTAGTTTTTCTAATTTTGTTTCATTGTCAACTTTCGCATAGGACTGAAGATGTGTTTAACACGAAACTAGTTTCCTTGTGCAAATAAATTGCGACTGATTCGCTTGATGTGTGGTCGCTGCTGTGACTTTGCCATTTTGCTAAATGATGGGTGCAAGCTTGAATCGTTGCAAAAGGATGAAGGACCAGGCAGGAGATTTCCTCAAACCGCTGGTTGTAAAGCTAGAGCATGTTTTAATAGCTCTTTTGCAAACAAGACTAACTACAAAATTAATTTAAGATATATTATCACTTTATGTTTTCTGCACGCACATACTCTCACAAAGCAGTAAATTGTACATTTGAACACGACATCATCACACTTACTGGCGCAATTCAGAATTGAGGTTGGAGCGTTTTTTATAGTCCCAGCTTGAAAACATTTTCCTCAATTTGAGATACGCTTCCGATGTATCCAATAGCAACGCTTCGCTCATCGCTTCCTTTGTTCTTTTGCGATTGGGAATTTTCGGATGATCCTGTTTTTTACGACGAGCGATTTCGTAAAGAAACAAGATGAAAATCTGGAAATCCCTATCGTTCGGATTTGCTGTGCTGTCGCCAAACTCAGTATCCATGAAGGTTCGGACCTTGGCAGAGAGACCCTTCTTCATGTACGGCTGCAGATCATTGTAGTATACCGCCACTAGGTCGTTCTGGTTCTCCCAGAATTTGACCGTTGCGCGGCGCTTTTGACCATGACGAGATTTCATCACTTCAATATTGAAAATTTTTTTTTTACCGAAGTAAAAATGGTAAATGTCACCCTTTACCCATCTGGGGTTGCTGGTTATGAAATACATTGTAAAAAGAACAAGCCGCCCTGTTTTTCCATTCAAGTATACCTTCCTTTCATCGCCCCGCACACTGTCCTGAAATCCATCACTGTCACTCCCAGCCATTGCAATAAAACCTATGTCGCGTTAATTGAGTAAACCTGTTGCAGAAAAATCGGTTGGAAATTTTGTTGTGGTGAGCGGAGAATAGATGATTGCCAAATCCACCTCCTACATTTAGCTTTGAGGTAATATGTTTTTCCCAGAAAATGCTGAAAAATGCTAAATCGTATCTCAACAAGCTCATGAATGCAACAATAGATACTACAGACAAGCGAACAGTTTTTAGTGCATCGTTTTAATGTATAGATGGAACTTTTTATCTCTTTTTTAGCGCTCTTTTCACTGCATACCTCTAATGCATACCCATTTTATTAAGTAATTCAATGTTGCAATATTCGAAATTTATGTTGACAATAAAAACACAGGTAAAAAATTGTAAATAACACATTTCATATCAGATACTGTTTGTGAAATTTTACATTTGTAAAACAACTACTTTATAAGATTGAATTTTCTTGTAACTTAAACTTAATGATAACAAAGAAATACTTTTCAGTGAACGAAAACTAGTATCTTTTGTTTTTTTCGGAAGCTGGCTTCAAAAGTTTAGTTCGCTACTCATGTGGAGGCACGTTCTAAATTATAACTGAAAACCATGCAAAAGACAATAACATGCCTGTTTCAAAAATACAAATACTCATCAGTGAGGGAAAGTTGATTGCTGCTGTTATCAGTTCAATGCAAAACATGTTTTAGATAGAAACATGCTGAACTAGGTTTTAGGATTGTTATTGATGCTATGATTTGATGTAACGTTTCTGTTTTACATCTAAAACATTTGCACTACCAAATGGCACAGTAACTTTCACGGTATACAACAAGCGCAATTATAAACAGTTAGCCTGATAAGCGCCTTTTCAGATATATGCGTTTATGCTGCAGTGAGTGAATACATTGCAATGTATTCCACAGGGAAACTACTTTCTTGTATTTAAAAACATATTCAGTTCTGCAAGCAGTAAAAAAACTTACTTAGCGAAATGTTGACACTGAACAAGAGTTGCGTAGAAAGGACACATGAACTATTGTTAGTAACACGAAGCAAGAGCGGAAAATTTAGCTTTTTTAATGCTAGACCAGGTTTTTTTAAGGCGTTTTGGGGACCGATTCGGGTCCCTAGAATCAGAGAAAATTATCATGGGTCCCTAAAATCAGAGAAAATCGGGTCCCTAGAATCAGAGAAATCGGGTCCCAACAGATCCAAACCGGGTTCCTAACATTTTCCTTAAAAAAAACCTGTGCTAGACCGTGCTAGAACCTTGCAAAACTCAACTGCTAACCAACCTAACGCCTAACAACGATTAGCAAGCACTTTAGAAGCCAGGATACACACCTGTAAAGAAAGCGTACGTCTATACACTGTGGCTTACAACTATTGAAAGACAGATATGTGCTTGTGCAAGTTTGAAGTGTTACAAAAGGATGAAAGCGGAGCCAAGCAGGTAGATTCCTCACAAGCTTGCTGCCAAGCTTTTTTTATTATGATGTTGAACTGAAAAGTACTTTCTTGATACATTTTCGCGATCAGCAACGCGAAGGAAAATTCTCAAGCAACACTTCTAGGTGTTTATCACACTCTGAATCAAGAAGCACCTTACGAACCTTTGGTGCCTGAGTGCACAGTGGAGTAATAAAATAGAAAGAATTTATGGCAATACGTTGCAAGTTCAGTGTAAAGCGCAGACCATGATGAAAAATCAAAACAAAAATTCTGCTCGAACTTAATGCATTTGCAAAGCATCGTCTCGTTCAAAGAAATATATATGACATGAAAGTTGAGATTGATTTGTTATTTGTTTCTTTTGCACTGCACTAACTTATAGTTTTCTTGCCGGTTGGATTTCAGAAAATAGGGAATGAACTAATTTACCTCAAATATTTTAGTCACCCGTTTTGCGCAAAGCAGCATTAGCCTTCTCTAAACTATATTTATGCGACTTTTTCTGCAGGTACAGCTACATTTACAAATTATATTTTCAGAACAACACACTATTTACTCCTGCTGTGCTCAGGGCGGGCGCAAGCCATTCCAGCGCCCTAGGCAAGATCCATTTTCAGCGCCCCCTCAGTTTATGACGCCATGCGATCAACCGTACCACGACCTTTGCAAAATTGCCCACGGACTGTACGTGGTATACGTAA
>Ga0210059_1016078_pt1 | contig 10829 bp, 9 predicted proteins | sample Ectturendosymbi2_FD_188042 | JGI IMG/M metagenome (GOLD analysis project Ga0210059, IMG submission 188042) | Ecteinascidia turbinata endosymbiont from Florida, USA - Sample 2 (SPAdes) (version 2) | ecosystem: Host-associated > Tunicates > Ascidians > Unclassified | place: Key West, Florida... | reverse complement strand
ACACAAAGTGAAACCATGCATCAACAGAGAGAAGCACAATTACAGTCAGTCACTTCACTCGAAAAAATTACAGTACTCACCGCAAGGCATAAATCGTAATGTTTTAACTTTTTTTTGTCGCGACACACAATTTTCTGATACAAAACACACGTCGCTGAAGCACAAACCACCAAAAAATCAGCCAAAATGAGAAACGGATACAGAAAATTTTGTTGGAAAGAATATTTTCAAGCTTTACTCCCTACACCTCAGCGATAAATGGTGTTTACAGCAAAGTGTGATAGACGAGATTTTATCAAGTCATGAAGGTATTTTACTGACGTTTGCCACTTTGTAAAGAAAACTGACGCATTGTTCTACATTGGTATTTTTCATGTTTGTAGTTTGCTCATCGCTGTTTGATGTGTTTCGAAAACTGTTGCATGTTGTTAAACCCCGAATTACTGTATTCCAAGGTGTTGTGAGCAAGACCCTCAGACGAACCACAAAAAATTTAAGACTGATCTGTGTACGGAGTTCTACATAAATATAATAGTTCTTGGGTAATAATAGCTCTGCTCACACGTAACCGGTTGCAAGCAATTGCGGATTCACAAACATATTTTAGACAAACAGCGTGTTTATACTCGTTGTCAATTGCTTGCCAATGACCAGTTTTATTTATTAATTTTTTTGTTTGCCATCGATGACCAGTTGTATTTGTTGTTTTCTTTGCTATATCGACGACTAAATTTATTTGGTTTTTATTTTTGTATGCTATTGATGACCAGTTGTATTTATTTTTTTGGTTTTGTTTGTCATCGATAACCAATTTTATCCATGTTTTTTTAAACTTTGTTGGCTATCGATTATCAAATTTGTTTATTTTTTTGTTTGCCATCTATGACCAGTTTTATTTTTTGCCGATTACGGGCTTTTTGAAAACCTTACGAAGCATGTAGACACTTCTTTTCATAGTCGAAAAAACAAATTTGAATGTATTCAAGACTTTAAAAAAGATAAATTCCGGCATTGCAGTGCATTGTTCAGTTTTCTTCCAGGCATATTTAAAAACAGAACCTTGTTATCTGCGACCAGTTTCAGCGACACGCTTATCGAAAGTCCGCTACGCAGTTATCCTGCAGTTGACTGCACCAGATGTTGCACGCTTAAATAACTTTGACTACTAGTTGTGTCTACGCATGCTATATGTGATTTGCGGTCTCCAACCTCTTCCATGAAGCATGTCATGTGTTGTACTACTACACAAGCTCTACTGTCGCGATTTGGTTGAGTTGCTTCTTCGGCGGCGTTGCGTGAGACAAGCGTTTCAACGCCGCCATTTGCAGTGGTGCGTGAGACAAGCGCCCCCATTTGCAGTGGTGCGTGATGGGTCAGGAGTTCTCAATCGCACGTTATATAAACTTACGTCAGTTTTGTTATACGATCCTTGTGGAATAAAATGGCTGATGAACACAAGTTTATCCATGCATAAAATGAAATTCTGTCAAAACTTTTGGAGGACAACCAAACGCGTTTGGTTGCATCTACAGCCAAGAATTCGGAGCCTTCGTTTCATTGTTTTATCTAAAATCTATCAAATCTTAGCACTGCTCATGCGATGAAACTTTTCATTCAACGGTAAGCTTTGAGAAGACTAGATTATTGGGTCAAAATAGTCACAAAGTAGAAGAGGAAACTGTGTTTTTTCGCCGAATTTCGATTTGCTCACAATATTTTTATTCATGCAATATGTGACAAACATTACATTAATCACAGCGCAAAATCTGAAGTGTTCCACGACACTACAAATCAGTTTTATTTTTTTCATCACGAAATTGCTTCTTTTTTATTTTCGGTCACACGTCCAATGGCCAAATATGAATGTGCATGCATCTGCAAGTGAATGGAGCAAGTGCAAAATTTCAGCTTAATCGAACGCACATCTTCGTGCACACAGGACACGGAATTACAGGCCCGTTTTTTTTCACCTTACTTCAGCCCACTAAACCCTAGATCCAACACTGATGGCACACTACGAAACATACAATACGCCTGGTGCTACGGTGAAGTACAATTATTAACACTGGAGCAAAACTTCTGATGTTTGCAGACTACCTAAACTGCACAATGGTTTCTCATATATTCGAGAGCAACAAAGGAGATTACCGACTGTTCTGGATTGCGCCAATATTTACGGCGCATGTGGCAACGAAACGTAATGGCTGCAAGTGTGGTATACTTCATGAGCGCAATGGCCAGGCGAGCCCTCAAACGGCCAAAGCTTCGTGCTTACGGTCAAACGTGATTTTATTTATTTGTATAAACAAATTATGCGTCGTTAACTATTTCCGACTATGCGTCTGAAATTCCATTCTCTGGGTTTGGTTAAACTGGGTAATTTCAATTGTCAGGAAGGGAAGCGTGCTTGTGAAAGCGCACATGGAGACATTTTGATGTTTAAATTCCGAAATGGAGCTCCACATCCACAGGCAAATTTTCAAAAAACTCAAAAATGGCGAAAAAAACAAACATAATTTTTACGGCCAAACTGCTTCTGAAAACGGCCAAATTGTGAAAATTTGGCCGCGAAGAAGCAAAGTTCCCATACCTTGACTGGGAGTGTTACTTGATGCAGACGATATCACGCACAAAGATGAAGAGATTTCATAAAGAAATTTTTGCAGGTTAAATGTCAACTCCCCTTCAAACTTGGGGTATAACAGCCAGTAGAAGTGGCGAAGCAAGAGGGGAACTTTGCTTCTTCGCGGTCAAATTTTCACAATTTGGCCGTTTTTTTCACAAATTTTCACAATTTCGGTTTACCCTGGGCGACACCTTCTGGGGGGCGGCAATTCGTTAAGAAATAATTTCGGAAAGTACAGTAAACCTCGGTTAATCCGGATCTTCGCCGAAACCAGATAAAACTGGTAGTACGAATGATTTCTAACGTTTTTCTTTACAAAAATCTTCGGTTTATCCGGATCTTCGCCAGTACCGGATAAAATCTGCTCTTTTCGCATCTCGTAATCCGGATTTTTCTGCACTTCCACGCTCTTGTGTTCTCAAAGTGCATTGACTGGTCTCTAGGAAAAATCGACTGCTTTCAGGCGCAACACAAGCGTGCTCACGATCACCAACGAACGTTTGCGGCCACAACTGCGCGCAACAATCGGCTAATCGAAGGGACGATTCTTACGTCACACACGGGCATAGCATGTCATGTTGAACACAACGCTCAAGGCACGTGGCCACACCACGGTTTCAATCTATTGATCAGTGTTGAGTGTACGTATATAGAGGAGTATTACCCTAAGTGTATTGTACTCGGTAACATGTCTTAGTCACTGCTTATGGACCAGTCGCAGAAATCTCTGCGTCAGACCAAAATCCCAGATTTTTTCGCAGCGAAGTGATATAAAACTGTGAACTTAAGATTTTTCGTAACTGCGTGGATATGGAGGTTACTAGTCTGTTGTACCATTGTGTATACTGCACATCAATAAATTAATTTTATTTCTGAAAAAGTCTGCTGTTGGGTCGTAAATGTGTTCAGTTTAAATAATTTTCACCGACATCTCAGTACTTAGATGACGTCAGGCTAGAAAGAACCATCTTCGGTTAATCCGGATCTTCGCCTTAACCGGATAAAACCGTCGGTCAAATCTAATCCCGATTAACCGAGGTTTACTGTAGTTTAAAAAGTTCAAACCTTTTTATTAATTAACTCTTTTGAGTGTTTGTGCTTAAAAGCCCTAGACTAGTAGCCTAAAAACGAGGAAATGTGGTTGTGAAGTGAGCTATTTGATATGTTTACCCAAAAGTCTGTGTCAAATCAAGTGTGCTAAAGTACTCCAGTGTTTGTCTTGAAATCAGGGCTTTTTCAACATACCTACTTGGGGGCAAGTTGTCCCCCAGTCCCTACACTTTCCTCTCCAGCCGAAGTCAATTCCCCACCCCAGTCAAAAGACCTTTGAACAACGGACAGACATGATATTCGGACGCACACAAGTCAGGGACACCTAGAACTCTTAGATATGCCTGACAATAGCATACATTACTGGTCCGGTAGCTCGAGGTTCATATTGCCCCTCCACTCAAAATCTGGTAAAAGGTCTTGCATGAAATCACGGTAAATAGTCGAAGGTAGCCTAATCCTTTTTCTCATGGCGTTCGATCCTTAGCAACGCTCCAACGGCACATCATTACATCACCTGGCACCAGGGGCGGATCCAGTGGAGGGGCGATTGCGCCCCTAAAACCTACGAAAGTAACTTTATTCACCGTTATGTTGTAAAATTCGGAAAACAACATTCGCGATATAACGCCATTTTGTTGTCCATTGTTTTGTCACAGGAGTGCAGTGAAGTATAGTGCATCTCTCTTGCAGTAGCGAAGCTGTTATTAACAAATATTACTGAAATCCGCCCATGCCTTGGTTTTATCCTCACTGATCACATTTTTCAAAATTCTTTCATGCTGATTCAACGCCACGCTGTGCCAGACAAAAAAAAGAAGATAGAAAACAACCAAACACTCAGTTATTACGAACCACACTGGCGCTTCACAAATTTTTTTAAATTTCGTTTCAGTACAACGTACAGGTTGACGAATTGTCACGAGCAACGAACAAAAACGCACGTGTGGGGCGCGAATGCATCATGCGGTATTCGAGCGGCCGCTCAGCAGTTGGCGGTCGATCAAACGCGGGGAGTGACTTCGCTAAAATCGAGAGCGCCGCTCAGCACTTCCTCCATAACATACGTAGCTTGGAGTACTCGTAAGCAGGCTTCGCGCTCGATCGAGGAAGGAGCGATGCGACGCTCTGGTTGGCACAAGACGCACGTGGTGACACTGTGGCATGGAAACGCGAACTGGATGCGGCAAACCGTTAAGTTCCCTGTCGCCCGTTTGGCTGTTACGTGAAAAACCACCCACCAAGACTCGCTTGTACTGTAGCAAGAGAGCACGGGACGGCCGTGCATATTTCAGAAGCAAACAGAGAGGGTGCAGTTCAACTTGAGCAGAGTTAATTGCGTCTGGAATTTCCGACACATCTATACAGAGTGAAAATGAAAGTTGTTTTTAACAGCTTTACGTTCATTCACCAAAGAAGTTCCTTCTTGAAAAAGCGAAAAACAGCTAAGTCAGCAGGCGTTCACTGAAAACACTATCGGTTCCCGAACAGCCGAATACATAATTTTGGAAGAGCAAAAATCGGTAATAAGGAGCGCGAACCGTGAGCTCCACGACCAAGATCGAACGACGGTTTTGGCAGGAAATTTACAGATTTGCAACCAACAGAGCTTTGGCTATATGCGTTCAACTCGCAGTAGATAAATCAGTTTAAACATCAGCAACGAAAAACGGAACTGCTGTCAATCATTTCACTTGAAAAGATTACATTTGTGGCGGCAACAAGCGGCTGTAGAAGAAATAGCAGCAGACTGTTTTAATCTTTTCAAACTGCAGCGCGTATCGCTGACGTCAGAGGTTCCGCGTCACTAAACCTTGAACCGAACTTGCGTCCGGGCCGACGTTTAACGTCTCACTGGCGGAAAGAAGTCCGGGGCCACTGCATGGTTGCATTACGATGGAATGATGGGCGCGCAAACGCGAACCATGCGATACAGTTGAGATGCTTGAAGATACAATCTAAGCGTGTCTGAGGATGCAGCACCGCATGAGGTGTGCCGGGGAGGAGAGTCAGGGGTGACGCAACGTGAATCCCCCTCGTTTTGACGCCAACCTGCTTCCTTTCATGTGTTACAACCGAGTGAGAAGTATGGCAAAAGCCTAGAAATTTCTGTGCAAAAAGGTAGTTTTGCTAAATTCCTAATAATCAGACCACTCCGAGACTACATTCCACAGATCCGTTTGAGAAAACGGAAGGGTCCATCAGTTTTCACAAGGGCGGAAGACATGCTACCGGGCGTCGTAGCGAACCTACTGTTAAACGTACCTTATCAAAGTCTTTGGAAGTCGAAAAAACATATGTAAAACATTATCGTTGGAGTTGAAAACCGCCATGGCTGAACGTTTCTGAATAGAGATTACCGCTGTTCAAGTGAGCATGGCATCCATGGACGTCGGAGGATTTTTTCCAGAGGAGGGGCCACTAGGGGATTTTTCTAAAATTTTTCTAGGGGAGGCCAAAAATAGCAAAATTTGTTTTTTTCCCACTCGAAACTAAGAAAACATCCTTTTTTGCTAAAGTTTTCAAACTCCAGGTGGGACCAAGGCCCCCTGTCCCCCCTTCCGATGCCCATGGTGGCAGTCACGAGACCAATTGCTTGAACAAAAATCAGGCATTCGACAGGCAGGACGATTTACGCAACTTGCAGTGGAAATGAGACTTGTAAGCAAAACAGGAGGTCGGCTCGTTGTCACATTACGAAACGCACAGTATTCTCTGATGCAGAGATGAGGGGCGATCGGCGCTGGCACTAAACTTTTAGCAATGTTAGACAACCTGAAACTTGCATAATGTTTTCTAATTGCTTTGAATGTGACAAACGAACGAGATTGCTGGCTTGCGCCTATTTTCACGACGTAAAATGTCTTAAACGATACATAACCACGTGATGTTTGATACTAAGGCTTCTTAACCATCAGGATTTTGACTTTGTCGACGGCCGTACAACCCAAACGTCAGTCACTACGTCGGACTTGAGGTATACCAGCCGGTAACGTCTTGGTGGGACAAAACGAAGGGCCTTGCTCACGACAGGTACTCTTCGAATGAGCCAGATTTGAGAACACGCAGGAGGAAGGAGCCGCACGTCGCGTGCTTGCTGGAAAACCTGCCTCGACCTGCGAACCTCCCTCCACGATCGGAGCCCGGTGAACTTTGGGCGTTATCGGTATCCACGCGAGATTTTCGTGAGTCGCTGTGGGAAGGATACTTGGGAGGGCGACCGCGCCGCCTGTTTCGTCCGCGTGATGCGCACGACGACTCTTGTCGACCCTGGGCGGTCAAATTAGCCCTCGGCCGGCCAGCGGCCCCGCTGGACGACATTCGTCGATGAGCGCTGCCGCGCCTCTTCGCATCGACGGAATCCGTCGAGGTTCCGGCGCTGTCCGACGCCGTCGAGTCGTAGTCAGCGTCGGACGGCGGCGTTCGGGAAGGCTCGAAAAAGCGCATGCGCTTTCCGCCACGCGACTCGGGAAGAGCGAGCGGCCTGCGCTTGAGCGACTGAGCGCTGCGGACAATGTCGGACGTGAGCGTCGAGGTGTCGGTCTTCCGGCCGTCGGACTCGTGCAAGCGAATCAGCCGTGGGGGGACGCGAGCAAGCATCTCTTCCGAGTAGTCGCTGTCGTCGTAATCAACCTGTCCGAGCTGGCCGCGGTAGCTGGGATGGCGCAAGCGGAAGAGGCAGTGGCGCTGAGCCTCCAGATCGGGATCGTCAAAGAGACACGGGATCGGGCGCCGAGCGGGCGACGAGTCGGCTGCGATACAACGCACATGGCAGCGTCACATGGAATATACGCAACCGGATAAAGCATTTCGATGCACTCGCGCGGTTAACCTCTTTTGCATCTATATACACACGAAAGACCTTCAAATTTAACGACGCATTCCACTTCTGGTTACCTGTGGAACATTTCAGTATCTCAGAGTGCAAACTTTTTGGAATTCGATGTTATCAGCAATTCACGGAGTTGAAAAAAACCTGGTGCAAAAATCACTTATAGAATTTTTTATGACAGCAGAGCACAGATCTTGGTGTGAATTTGCCCTTGTCCTTTACGAAAATCGTGAGGTTTTCCAGTGCCCCAAACGAATCGGACGATAGCGATGATATCGTGCAACAAGCCAGAAAATTTGGTCGGAGGCAACTCCTCCCCAAACTACAGATACAAAAGGTAAAGAAAGGATTCGCCTTTTTTGGTTCCGGATTGGGTTCGGTGAAACTATCTCGCCATGTGTTGCAATTACGACGTAACCTACCTTTTCGCTTCCGCGCGGTGGATATTTGCGGTTCGCTCTCCTTTCCATCGTCGATACTCGACGTCACGGTCGATGACGTGGATGCAACGCTGCTGTCTCTTCGACCGCGTGGCCTACAAAGAACAAGTGCGAAGAAATGAACTAGACATGAACAAAAATGAACAGAAACAACGGTTACGGTCTCTTCCTGCTGGAGAGACGCTGCTGCATTGCCTTCCACCCGTTCGGCGATGAGGAGGAGCAGTGACGTCTGTCTTCCTGTGTGCCTTGCTTCGTCGCTGTCCTGCGTAATTCTCCGTGAGTACCCATTGATGTGCGTGTGTGCGCGCGCGTTGGGTTACGCGCTGAGGCATACACAAATGCACGGCACACTGGTAGCGAAGCGACGGGATTCGAACCTTTCCCGTCAAACTAACTGGTGATTAATACATTTTTGTAATCATCGCCTGGGCTTAAAAAGCGGGTTGGAACAAACCAAGAAAATGACATCACAAAAAGACACACCACCTTTTACAAACTCATAAACCGAGGAATGAAAAGCGTATTTTTGTCGAGAGGCAAGCGTAACGGGCAAACTGTAAACAAAAAAACATGAAGTTAACATCAGCTACTCGTGTCTTTTCTGCGCTAATGCTGCTCGGTAACCGTCACAGGCAGACGTGCTTATCATTTCACTCATTGCCAGACACAAAAAGTTGGAAAACAGCTCTGAAGAAATGTCTGGTCAGCTGAGGCAGGTGGTCAGAGAACGAGGTTGCAAGCTACCGGTTAGCTCGGAACGACAAAAAAACAACGAAGCGTTAAACTGCGGTTTGCAGCAAAGCACAAAACAGCGACAATGTAATTTTTCCGACCGTCTCACATACACTGGTTGACAGTCTCACTCAGGCCCGTAGCCAAGTTTTAAGGTTTTGGGGGGTAAAATATATTTTTAGGGGGAGCAAGATTTTTGTTTATATTGTATGTTTAGAACAATTTTTTCTGGGCACAATAAAATTTGGAGAAAAAAGAATTGGGGGGCTTCGCCCCCGAATGCCCCCCGTGGCTACGGGCCTATTGTCACTGTGAAGATGGTGTGGATTGATTCACGCATAGCGTTCACACTTGCTGCTGTGCTTACCGCGGCTTAACCTGACTTGCTCGGATGGCCGCTCGCTTAGCCAGGAGAAACGGAGATATGAGAGGACGCGCTTGGCTGCCTGTGCCCACATACATCCAGTTCTTCACTTGCTCGATGTCAGGCTTGGACCCCATGAGATGCGAGAAGTGGGAGAAACTTTGCACATCGAAAGAGTTCTGGTCCGAGACAAAAAAAAAAGAAAATTCGCTGCGACTTTGACATTACAACATGTCACTGGTTGATGCCGCCGTGCTTTTCATAACAAAACATTGAAAGCTTAAAAATGCGGCTTATAACACAAATGAACATTCTGCAAGCGGCCATTGCTCAAAATGATGTACAGGGTGCCATATCAACAAATCAGAACAAAGGCAGTTTTTGAACACGCAGGTAAACAAACTGTATACTGTACGTGAAAAACTTTCCGTTAAACAGTCAAATGAAGTCCTGAGGTCAATGAAAGGGCAGTGGGCAGCAGTGATGTTACAATAACAACTGAACTAGTAAAAATTTCAGAATTTAACGGAAATTTCACATTCATGGAAGGAATTTTTTGCGAAACCCTAAATTCATAACGAACATTTTAGTATCTGACCACTTTCCAATCCATTTATGACATCATCGCATTTAGGCGAATTCAAGCCATTCTTACCGATTACTCACTGACTTGCTGCTGTATCAGGATTTTGTTGAATAACGATACTGATTTCATTACTTTGAGAAAAATTCTCAACACATCCCTTAAGATGACCTGCGCTCATAACACGCGCATTATTGCGTGCTCATCAACATAAAGTGCGACAAGAAAAAAAGTCTTTGCTGATGACGTCCTTCCGCAATTTTTTTCAAACACGCAAAGCGACTTCGTAGACTTTTTGCCAGAGCTGGTCAGTTCAACTCCATGTGACCAATATCACGCGTTCTTATCCTGCGCATTTCTCAAAACATAAGGCTACGAAGATGAGCGCGACAATGGACATTTTCAAGCTTTGGTTTTTATGTTTTCACAAACGATAGACTAACATAATACAGTGTGGCCCAAACAGGCGTATCCATTTCATTACAGCTATCGTTTCATGTCAAATTAACCCAGGGCTCTGTCTTCCATTTAAATCATAACTGGGCTCCAAAGTTTTATTTCCCTGCTTCAAATGACCCAGCAGCAAGACATTCCGTGCAGGAGTGGATCAAAATTGCAGAGGGCTATACGCGAGGAAATCAGTTGTCCAAGCTTAGCGATGATTTCGGAGAGACTTTCCAGACAGAAACGTTCCAACCAGACTCACAATAAAGTGCCTCCTGTACAAATTCAGCGAGACAGGAAGTGTACAGGATAACCCTAAAGGCCGCAGTGGCCGGCCACTGTCAGTCAGAACAAAAAATCACATCAGTATTTGGAGCAATCTCCAAGGAAATCCATAAGACATTTGTCCCAGGAGATAGGTCTTTCAAGGAATTCAGTCATGCACATAATTAACCAGGATCTTCCACCTGTTTCCGTATAAGACACAGATTTTACAACTTCAGACAGCTGCAAATAAGGCTGAGAGACGTGTCTTTGGTTATCCAGGGAACTTGCGGGGCTAATTGCGGTCGCGTAAAAATTTTATATGACCTGCATCAGAATTCCGCTTCCCAAGTTGGAGTACAACATCGCGCCAAACTGAAGGTACATGATAAGCAGGTACTTAGTCTGTAAGTCAAGAGAAGTCACTCTTCCTCATAGTTAGATAAAGGCAGAATTTAATTGATTTTGCGGCCCGCCAGCAATAATGCAGA
>Ga0210059_1016077_pt1 | contig 10830 bp, 5 predicted proteins | sample Ectturendosymbi2_FD_188042 | JGI IMG/M metagenome (GOLD analysis project Ga0210059, IMG submission 188042) | Ecteinascidia turbinata endosymbiont from Florida, USA - Sample 2 (SPAdes) (version 2) | ecosystem: Host-associated > Tunicates > Ascidians > Unclassified | place: Key West, Florida... | reverse complement strand
TAACCAGCCAAAACTGACGCTTCCTAATACACGCTCAACTCAAATCTGCACATTCCTCGAATTGCGGGGGCGCAGGGAATTCCCCTATCCCCAACCTGGCAACAACGAATTGCCTTGACTTTGTCTCGACACTTGACTATCCACTATCGAACACTACTGCCGCTTTGCAGTGCAAAACGACGTGAAAATTGGCAGCGTTCATGCGACCTGGCTGCAATCCCTACGAGCACAGCACAAGTACGTTGTTGTGTGGCAAGGAAACAAACATTGAATACAAAGTGTACGGTCAAACTCGGTCCGGCCAGCCAATGAGATTCCGTCACCAGGACGCAGTGGTGAACAACGACTGCAACAGGTGCCGATTCGAATCTTTAGTCAGCGAGCCATTCAGCAAACGGGCCACACAGCACAGTCAAGTCAAATATTAACAAAATGGCTTGTGATATATCAAGGAGTAGTTTCGATTAAGATTTTTGGGCCTGTCAACCAGTGATCTGAATTGCACTGTGCTGGAAAATTTAAGATAATCGCTGAAATTTTGAACACAGAGTAAGCAGGCACTTAAGGACATGTTGCAGCGGTCTAGAATATAAAACGTTTGTTAATAGTTACCACTGGTTTTACTTCACAGCCTTTCATCACCGCACTGATTCTTGCGAACGTGATGGCAAAACAACCTATCAGTGAAGCGAAATTACTTCGGGCTTTGCTTCCCGCGGGTGAAATCGCTTTAACGAGTTCCATGTCAAAACCTGTCTCTTTAAAGAATATTCCAAAGCTTTGGAAGAAACACTTTTTCGTAAGACTGGTTTTGCCAACGCCGTGCGAAAGTAACCTCACTTTACTTTTTCAAGAGTCAAGTCATCAACGCTTAAAACTAAGGCACGCTGCTTAAAGCGCAAACCATGTTGGAGGCTGTTTCTAATAAAACTGCCCGCAAATTTGTTTCACGGAAAAAGAGATAATGAGGCAATTGTCCTAGAACGTCCTGATGGCAGAGTTTCAAAGACTCTACCACAAGAAACTGAAAACTCCTTCTCCGCACGAACTAAGAGCTCTAGACTTGGCTGTGCATGCTCGGTTTTCCAATCTACAGCAACAATGACACGAACAAACTGCCCGTTACTTTGACGCAGCTGCAATTAGTCCAACTGCTGTGCAGCGAAGTATGGAATGACAACGCACTGACTTAATCAACACACGACACTCCTTAACCTTACAACCGAACAAATGTCAAGGTGAGCGAAATACAAACGCTTTCCCTTTCACACGGAAAAAAGGAAAACATCCGGGAAATGCACTGATACGTGGGCGTGGCGCAGTTGAACTGATAAGGCGAAAACCAACCAGCACTGTGAGACTATGCCGCATTCAACGTTTCAATATATAGGCGACCGATACAGGTTGAATACGGCGTTGCTTACATTTCGCTTTATGTTTGACCAGACTGCGTCACCAGATTCTATCCAAACAGTATCGACGCGCAGTCTACGCTCGTGGACCAGGTTTTAACGCTCAGGAATGAATCTGATACTTTCCCAACGGATCTCAGGTCCAATGTCGAGGGTTGTCAAATAACTATTGCCGTGTTGCTTATTAGAGTTCATTGTCCGTGACTCCTCGCACTGTGTCATCGAACATCAAACAATTGCTTTCGGAATTGAACAAATACGAGATTCAAAGACATGGCATATATACGAGGTAGAATGTCCACAGAAGATTATCGTTTAAAATTTACCAAGTTCGAAGGAATGATCCCCGACTAAGTTTTGCAAATTGAAGATACTTGCCACACACCAGTTTCAATGCGCTTTTCTATCTATTTCTATCTTTCTGTGCCTATTTTGTATAGTTCCACTGAAAGCAGTACAGCTTCATTTCTTAAAGTGTTTAAGAACAAGTCCGACTCACGTTCGCTACGTTCTTTCCAGGAAGTGAACCTGTTGGTCACGCTGCATGCCTGAAGACCGACGGGTTCGCACAACCAAGCAAGTCCATTGCCTTCATTTTGATAAATCCACTAACGTTTTGGTAAATCCACTCACTTTACTCCAAACAGTAAGACATTGAAAGAAGATTGAAAAGCTCAACTGTTCTACCGCTGCACAACAACCAATAGCATGAGGGTTTAAGCGTCAGCTCAAAGCGGTGGAACGCTGTGACGCAACCAAGAAGACGTGTATTGATCATAAAATGCACGCGGACAAACTTGCCGCTCTCACAATCACAAACGTTTTCGACGATGATCCGACCCAAACTGCGACAAACAGATGAGCAACAACTAATCACACCAGAGCACGTTTTCTTCAGGCGTGATGGCAATTAGAGCTTCATGCGCCAACAGCCGCAGATCTCATGTCACTGTTGCGATTGCAGCGTGACGTGTTCTGCCCAACGCTGCTGGTTCTTGGTTGCGCGCGTGATTTGCGCACAGTCGGCTTGGAGTTGATTTACAGGCGGCCAGGCAGGGCAAGCACTGTGCACATATATTAAGCGAAACAAGGTCGAGGTAGAGCAAAACGAACCAACGATAGGTTTCTCGTCCTCAGAACTTGGTGCATTGAAATGACCAAGAGTTTGAGCCAGGCGTGGTCAAAGTGCGGCCGCGGGCCACACGCAACACGTTAAGCTCTTCAGTTCGCCTGGCTGAACGTGTCCAAATTATGTTAATAAGACCGATTTCTTTTATTACATCTCATTTGCATTGGTTTTAACACGCACGATCCATCCATCTGCTTTCTGTCCGAACCGCTGCCCAGTTCAAAAATCATCGAATCGCAGTGTTTGCCCAGCCCTGGTCTAACCCGCATCCATCCAGAAATCGCTTAATGATGAAATTACACGAGATGTTTCAGGGGCGAAGTACTGGCACGTTTGGTTCTGGCAAAGTAGGTATCGACGAAAAAGGCAACATCGCCGGTGTGGCAATGTTCAGTAGCTCAGAGACTGTGCATAACAACGCGCTCATGTAGAAGAGCTGTTAAGAGGAGCACTAAATTTAAGAACTAGTTCAAGATCGCTTAAATCTGTAATAGTCTGGTGCACCGCTTCCAAATGTTATATCAACCCACATGACTTTTGACTAACAACGGCAAGGATCAGGACCTGATCAAACGCTACGTCGCTTTCGTTTTGCGTTGTTTACAAAACGCGCGTCTTTTCGCAGTAGAAATCTCAAGTCTTGATTCTCCCGTTTGGTGCCACACACAAAATTGTCAAAATTGCTTCTTTTTGGCTTGTTCTTGGACTCACTTCGAAATCGTCCCAGCCCAGTGGTCCTAAGCACATGCCACTGGCCCGAAGCGCAGGCCACTACGGTTGTTCAGCTCAAGTCATTCCACGTAACGACTTGCAAAAGCGAAAGCGCATCACCGATTAACATCACGACCGTGAGCTTCACGCGGCCAAAACGCTTTCTTTGTAGAAGCCAGTTTGTCTGACTGCGAACGACCTCAACCTTTGCGATAGCCAGCAGAAACAACTACGCTTTCCACAACCTGAAAAAATCGCTTTGGTAGGCAGGGATAACCGTCACTTTTCGTGAACAAGACCCTAGTCACATAACTAGTGCGTTTTGATGCACAGTTTACCTGCAGCTCGCCACAGCACCAGACCGCACGCGTATCTTACATCGTCTGAAGAACCAAACTACTTCTGATCTTCTTGGCAATTAAGTTTCACGCATCGTTGGCGATAAAAACAACTGAAGACTCACACGTACACTTGACAGCTCTTCCAACGAACTCTGGTGACAATCCTCAAAGTCACATCGTTTCGCGTAATCGACTCTTGACAGTTTTGCCGCTCTATGCTCGCTACTTTTGCCGAGGGCTTGGTGGGTAAGCAAGCAGTTGCTTCTGACAATAGCAATCTTAGCAGTGTTATCAGAAGCAAAGTTATTCCAAGCTGTAATCGCAAACACGTGACTTGCTCAGCCAATATCCGGCGTGTGGCCGACGCAAAGACGAGACACACCGACTGTTACGATTCCGCCGCTCGCTACCTGCAGGAGCAACGCGATCATGCACGTCAGCGGTCGTCAGCTGCAGAACAAAGCTCGCGCGACATTGACGCAGCGGCAAAGTGCACTTCCTGCGAATGTCAAGCCAAGCTCAGGTGCGCGGCTCGCGACGGGCAGCAACGGCTCCGAACTGTGGAGGTGACGACGCGCTGACGACATTCCAGTCTTCAGATAAACGCGCCAACCTGACTTGCACAAAAAGCAAACCCGGCTCCGAGAACGCATCTGTTATCTGCTAATGCGACAGCAAGACCAAAACAACTTAAATCTCACCTGAAATTCGTCAAACTGCTTGCTGCCGGACTACGCAAATGCGCCAGTTTGCCTGCAACTGATCTCAGTCAAAAAGCTTACTCTGAAAAGACGCCAGGCCTGGCGCCCAGCTACTGCCAGGCTGACCAGTGAAACAAATCTTCATAAAATGACGTTTTTAAGTAGCTACCGTTTCCACAAAGGTGAAAAACAAGAAAATTTATCAAGCGAAATTTTTAAAATGTTCGTGTCGTGATGCCGTTCAACCGTACTATGCATGATGCGAGCAACAGCGTGACATTACGCTGGAGGGCAACCAGCGCTGCTGGGTAAACGTACGAAATCTTCTTCAGATTGTGTTGCGCACTTACATCGCATCGCACTTACATCGCATCGCACTCAGTTGTGCGGTTATGTCGGTAATGTAGATATCGGGTCTTAAGTCAGATATCAGAAAGCGCAGCTCGAAAGGAATGCTGCCCACGGGGACTGATACAACTCTACTGTGAATGCGATCAAAGGCATTTTCTTACAGTGGCTTACAGACAATTCAACTTCCGAGTCTGCGATTTCAGACAGAACGCAATATTCTAACGGATGAAGTACTCTTGATTCTTTAACCGAAACGAAACAACCTGTAAGTTCAGTCGCTCGGATCATTGGCTGTTCCAGGAAAGAGTCGTCTCCGCAATAAAATGACACCGCTCGGTTCGTTTTCGCTTTTCATATTGTTCAACGCAGTAGCGTTCACGAAAACGTCGTAATTTCGGCTGCACATGCTGGACTTCGATAAAGCCGCTCTTACCCCCTTAGTACAAGCATTGACTGGGCTTAACGAAATATATCATAGACCGGGATGCATTGAAATTAACCTGACAATCAATGTGGCTCATCACATATGTGCGTCAGACAAACTTAAAGTTGCGCAGTTTTACGTTACGGAAATGGCCTCGCGAGTACCAGTGTGACCAAAGGTTCATTGTTCATACACAAAACACAACAAAAACGTTATAGAAAAAAAAAACAAACTGAAAATGTTCAAATACACTTACTGATGTTGAACTGTTTCGTCACAAGCAACAGAAAAGGTTTAAAGTTTCGTAGGTTTGCCAAAGCGCAACGGCAGAAACGTGCGTCACGACCGATACCTCGGGTCGTAACGTTCAGGTCGAGGTTTGAACAAACTGCATTAATGGCGCATCATGAACCCACGCCGAACAACTACATTGAAGGAATTACCGGGGCCTTGTCGCAGAAAGAATGACCAGGGTAGTGCACAACAGTTACTCGAATGCTTTCACTGGCGACGGAGAATTTTCGACATACTTCTGTTTTTTACGAGCTCCGGCCAGCGTTCAATCAACATCAGACCTGCTGTTGCTTCATTCAAATATTTGTTTAACATTGGTGCGCGTTTCCGAGCGGTCGTTTCATGTGTGTCAGGACGACATGTCAAGCGGTCGTTTGGTGTGTCGCGGTGACACGTCAAGCGGTTGATTCGTGAGTTCCAGTGACACGTCGAGCGGTCGATTCGTCAGTTCCAGTGACACGTCAAGCGATCGTTTCGTGTGTTACAGCGACACGTCGACCTACGGGTCAGGCCGAAATCGCCACACAATAAACGAGCAAAAAAAGAAGCGAGAAAATCGGCCGCAGCTCACCTGCGACCAGATCGCCGATCGTGAGGTCGATCTCGCGGCTATTCTGGGCGACGTAGTCCTTGCAAGCGATGAAGAGCAGATCGAAATGATCGAGCTCGATTTCCGCCACCGAGCCGACATCGCTGGGAGCTGTGAAAGCATCAGAACTGGTGTCGCAAAGATCGATGCCGTGACGACCACAGATCATGCGAAAGTTGTCGCACACAGAAATCACGTGACTTTGTTGATTCCGATGAGACTCGCCGAACAAGTTTCGGGGACCGAGAAAGGTTGGGGTGGGGACGATTTTCTGGGGGCAGCTGAGACGGAACGCGTATGGTGCTGCGACTTTCATCAGTTAATTTCAAGACAGAAGTTCTACTCACACGTTCTCTACCTTTTATGTCTGTTTTAAAATGTTATGTTCTGCATCTCCCGCTTAAGTAAATCCGTCCGAGATGTTTTTCAGCTTCAACTTGAATTTGAAGATAGCGCTTAGTTGCGAGTGTCGACAAATCAGCGAGAAACATTATGACGTTACAATGGGTATGACGTTGATCCAATACTGATGCTCGTGCTCTTAAGCCGAACAATTTAGAAATAGTACCCCACCATCAAATGCCTCTTCTCGCGTCTCGCATCTGTATGATGGGAATCAATTAATTGCTGCTGAACGAGCACACCGGCGTGCGGTGCGCCCCTGCTTTCAATTGCGAGAAAATGATGGCGGCTCTTCGGTCGTTACAATCCGGGTCAACCCGGCTGCGAAATGCGTCGCGTTTTACTGAAACTGAAAAGCTACGTCTGCTATGAGTTCTGTCGCATATTTCGAAACAACGCGTTTCTTATTTCTTTGCATTTCTGTCAAAGCACATACCTCGCTGCTCACCTCACTTCTTCCTTTTTTGCTCTAAGTATCAACAACTGCCATAAACCAGGGTGGCAACAGCGAGGCATGGTTTAAACGAGAGTGGCGTTCAATGGATGTGTGGAAAATCGTCATGGGTTGAGTTGGGTTTGACAGTCAAATATAAAATTCTTTGGGCAGATGGTTTCGCAACAAGACGCAAAAAGAACATCAGCGCAATTTTGCGAGAGTCGCATATCTTCCATAGGCACGAATCTTTGAACTGCATAGAGCAGCACGGGTTTCGCTCAACGAGGAAAATACAGTGAATGATTCAGATCATTCCGACGAGCGATGAATGCGAGAGGGCACTTTAAATACCCGAGCAAATCAAGCCCGTTGTGGAATGGACCTCGTTGCAAATAATAACTAACAACACTCGTCGGTATCAGACGTTTGCGAAACGATCATCGGCAACTGACAAAGCAATGGCGGGGCAGAAAATATCAACGTCACCCTACGTCACTTGTTCTAGACACGGAAGTGACAGTGACAACGGGAAACGGTCGGCGTGTGAGAATGCACAAAAACTCAGAGGCGATTTTTCAGCGAATGGCAAAAAGGTCAAGAGATCGCTTCCTCTCGATCGCTACCAGAACTGACTACGCCTGGACAATCGTAGCGGTTCAGTAAAGAGAAGTCTAGTCTTGTCACGAGGGCGAAGGTTTATCGACGTATCGTTTTCGTCAAAAAGCCGAGCAGCTAACTTCGGGGAAAAAATCAGGAAAACCATAATTTTTTTATTAAACTCACCTTCTTCGTCGGGCTGGTATCGATCGTCCGATATGTTGGCAACCATCGTAAGGGCGACAGGACGACCAGCACCTTCTCCCAAGTCGTTCGGGCCTGTTCGAACTGCCGGCAGGCCACCGTCGACCCTGAGCCACCAAGCGACCGTGTTAGTACTTGAAGTGAGATCCGGATGGTGGCGCACCACATCAACGAAGCAGATACGGTTTGAGACGGTTTGAGAAGCAAGACGTGCGAGGTCATCGCTTCATCGCACGACAATATATAGCATTAGGAACAAACGCGATCGCGACGATACCGTCTAATAACGCTTCAGCGCGCACGCGTGCTATTTCAGTCGCGTGCCAAAAGACGATCGAAATTTTCAACGGATCAACATTGTGGGATGAGACATTTGCCACAGCGAGTAACTGATAATCGTTTAAAAGCGATGAAAGGAAACTTGAAATTAAACTCGTTGCAAATCGCAACCATTCAAAAACAATTCGAAACAAAACAGCATTCAGCATGTCGAGTTTGCGCTGCAAATCTCCGCAGCACAACATTCTCGAAGAAGCGCTGATCGCGGATTGGATATTTTTAGGTTATTGATTCGAAAACGAAGCGCCATGGCCAACTGCCACCTTTCAAAAGCTTGTGTTGCCGGCTGCACTGTTGACTAAATATAAAAAAGCCATGACGACTCGCTGTTTCAGCGCACGTCCGTCGCAAGATAAACAACTGTGTAACGTCCCGCTGACGAATCACGTGTCAGGGAGTCTGAAAACGACGACTGCTCGCTGGCAAATAACATTTTGCTCTCTATGACAAAGCCGATTAAAACTGAAGTTCCGACACTCTAGCGTTAATAACTGCTCTGTCTCAATACGCGCGTGCGTTGGACAAGTAACACGTTCAACTGATATCCTGAAACGATGCAACTAAGGTTTAGTTCTAAATATGCTGTCTTTCAGGGGTACGAAAAATCAAGAAAACGACATGAAACGCAAAATCCGACGACGAATGCACGAAGTAATTTTCCTGGCGAAGTCGTGTCGTCGAAACGTGCGCGCCATTTTCATTGGCAGGGATTTTCAAGCCAGACGGAAACTCGCTCGTGCGATGTTCGTTGCGCTTATTTGCCTCGCTTTGGTGAACTGAAAATGAGGAATTTTATTTTTAGCGTTCGTTAAACGTGCATGTCTTCAATCAAAACACTATTTTTTAAAAGTATGCGTAGTTCAAGAAGATTTATCTCCAGCGGGATCTCCCATCAAATCAAACTGCTCTTGTCCTGCGGTTAGTTGCAAGAGGATGGAAACTGCTTTAGGCAAACTATTAACTGTTGATGATTAACGTTATTGACAAGCCATTTATTGTTGATACGGTCTGTTGTTGACTGTTGACGGTAAAAGTTGTTGACCGTTGACGTTTGATGGGAACTGCCGTTGACAAACTATCAATTGTGGGGTCTGTTGTTGACAAACTATTAACTGTTGATAAGATCTGCTGGTGGCAAGATATTAACTCTTGATGGAACTGTTGAAGACAAGCAATTAAATGTTGATGAGATCTGTTCAGTGGTGTAAGAGCTGGCGATTCAAGTGCAACCGGAAAAGCTTTGATTTTTGTCAAAAATTTGGGCACATTTTGTACGACATAAATGAAATTATACTTAATTGTTATCGAGTGTATGAATGAAAGTCTATTGCGTCCTAGAAAGCACATTAAACATATATAAAATCAAGAAATTGTTTCCAGTAACTTTGTTTTGTAGTTTTGTGGACGTTGATGAGTAACTGATTCAATTGAAAGTTTGGGCAAATTTTTTTACACGGCCGAGATTTCATATATGTGCTTTATTAATTACGCACTGATGAACTCGAATATACTGCAGCGCACCCACTTCATGTTAGTGGATTCCATGCCGGGCAAGTAAAGAAAAGTGCTTGCTAAGTTTAACAAAAGTGTTTGGATAAACACATTTTGCCATGCTGTTTGTTGCATAAGTGTGCAATTAAACTGACAATGTCGTGAGACTCATGACGTCACAGTCATGTGATATGAATATCACGATACATGCCGCATACATCCTATATATGTCTTCAGAGAAGGAAGCAGCTTTTGGCCTACCTCAGTTAGGTTTGAGGTTCTTTTCTGACAGTAACAGCTGGAACGTAAATGGAAAACTTCAAAGATTTGATGCAGATGCTCAAGAGTACTAGCGGAGCTGGCTTCTGACAATGTTCTTGCACAGCCCAGCATACCTTTTTCAGTTTGCTTATCAAGAACCGAATTTCAGGACCAATTTTTTTTAATTTTCAGGTCTATAGCAACAGGGTAGAGGAAAATATAATGCACCAGCAGCTACAGAAAATTTGTAGGGAGAAGGTTTACCATCAACTGTTGATGGTAAGGCACCATACTCAAGTATTATTGACCAATGCCCATAGGTCTTTTCTTTTCTGTCTATCGGTCGTTCCTACAAATGAGCTTTACTTGTCAGAACATGCTTCGAAGTGCACCACAGTGGAGTGGTGACGAGATTGCTCGTTTGAATTTAGCGAAGACTAGAGCTCGAATTCCACAAGATAAATAAAGAACAGCCGTTCGCGCCACTGACAAACAAAATCCCGACTCTGCAGCGCTACTATGTTAATCGAAACTTGACCTCTGGATCTTCAAATAAGCAAGACTGTGCGGGACACACTGATGTGTAATTACGACTGTTTATCTTTCAGTGTTGTTAGTTTAGGAGATAAGAGGCTTTTTCTCGGCATAGTACACTGGCCTGTCTGGAAACATAAACCGTACACAGCGTAAGAAAAGGTTATGTTTACGATTCGTTCTGAACCACTTGCAGCTGGGCTGGAATGTGTTTGAAATCTATGAAGTTAACAGGTTGTGCTAGAGTTAGTCCTAACGTTTCAAAACGGCGAAAAGCTTTCTTTTAGAGCTGTTTTTTTTTCGGTCACAGACCGAATTTTTTTTAAACGGCCGAAAAAATTAAGTCACTTCGGTCATGATGTCCGAAAACATAGACTAGAAAATACAGTTACGGCGAGTTTTAATACGTCTGTGAGACAAACGACCGAAATGTCTCAGCGAAAAAAAAATTTCAGAGATACCGTGCGTCGCTATAACGAACGGCCAGCTGCGCCACTTTGCAATCGAGAGCAAAGAGCATACGTTCCAACTGATGTTCACCTTGGATCGTCCAAATCTGCATCATTCAAACAGCATTCGAGCGACCCGACATTGCCCGAGATGACGTTGCTAAG
>Ga0210059_1016076_pt1 | contig 10830 bp, 6 predicted proteins | sample Ectturendosymbi2_FD_188042 | JGI IMG/M metagenome (GOLD analysis project Ga0210059, IMG submission 188042) | Ecteinascidia turbinata endosymbiont from Florida, USA - Sample 2 (SPAdes) (version 2) | ecosystem: Host-associated > Tunicates > Ascidians > Unclassified | place: Key West, Florida... | reverse complement strand
AAAGACTTCGTTTCGTAATATGTCTTTACACAAAAGATCTTCTGCTCCATCGACCAAGGCATCATTAGACTATTTTTTGTTTAATATATAGAAAGGTTAACTATTTCCCTATGACAATCTGGAAAGATAAAAATGAATAAGGTCATCGATAAAGGTTTTAGAAGCTGCCGCTTTGTTTCAACAATTGTGAAACACCCTGTATGTATATTTGCATTGAACAGAACCGAAAATACTTATAGGCTATTCAGCAGCGATTACTAAAACTGGCAGACAGTCAAACTTGTTGAGAAATCAGTTGCTGTTGGGGGCCCTTGATACTTGACGCAACAAAGGAATATAATATAGAGTTGTATTCTTGTATCGCTTCTAAATCACGAAATTTTTCAAACGAGCATTTTATTTGAAACAAATACATTTAATCACGGAGGCCCCCCGGGGCAATTGCCCCCGTTGCCCCCCCCCCCTAATCCGGCCCTGCCTAAATGCCTAGTTGGATAAGCCCAGAAGTTAGACTTCCGCTTGATCAACGATTGTTGTAAAAAATGTACTATATCTAGTAGTGGCGTACGCAGAAAATTTTCATGGGGGTTTCATTCAGTGGCTTTTGGTGGTTATTTGCATTTGGTGTGCGCTGTTTGTGACGTCACAATTTGACGCCATAGTCATGTTTCCAAACCAACGTTGTGGCGAAGTATCTTGATATAATACGCATATTTTTCTACATCCACTCCCTTCATTTTATGTGTCATTGCACTGAATACAAGCCACTAGCCATCCAAGTTAGGCTTTCTGAAGAAAATACGCTGAACGCTACGACACAGCAATTCACAACTGCAAAAATATCAGGTTGCCCGTTAAAACAGCGGAATAAAACACATTCATCAATGCATCCTAGCAATTTACAACTGCAAAATCAAGCTGCGCTAATGTCTTGTCGAATACGAGCATAGAAAAAGTGCGGCTGGACTGGCTGACGCACACCTTGGTTTGAAAGATCGAATCTTGCTGAACTACAAACGAATTGAGAATGCGCATAAAGTACACAAGAAAACTATCCACTTTTTTGTTATTTATAGAAGTCCAGCAAACTTTTACTTTTCCTTTTTCCCTTCTGAGACATTATCAAATGTCTGAATGCTCCTATTTTAATAACTGCTGTTTTCGAGCTCGTGCAACAGTTCTGTCATGCTACAGAAATTGGTAATGTAGCGAATGGGCTCAGCGCTTTCGCTGATCAGCCTAAGCAGACAACATAAAGGCAATTGTTTTGGATAAAGTGAACTATCGCGGAACACAAGCTCAAACATGCATAGTAGACGAAAGGTCTGCAAAAAGTGGTAAGATGATTTCTGGACGCAGACGATGACGCAGATTCTCATCGAAACCTAATTATTACCTTTGGCCCATTTGCAATGTTCCTTGAAATTTGCATGGAAATTCATTCCGTGGTATTTGCATTAAGTCGACAAATTAACAAGCAAAAAGTATGCGAAACCAATTAATCTCCTTTGCGCAGGTAATAAAGTTTTTGTAAAATATCAAGCTCAAGGGGGGGTTAACCCCAACCCCCTTGCGTACGTCCTTGATATCTAGCCCAGGTGGTCTTCTCTTATTTTGTACTGCACAGCAGAAAGATATCATTGGTGCTTACGACCAAAGTTACACATTTGCGCAACATTCTATTTAGCTAGCCAGATGGAGTTAATTGTGTAGTTAGAAGAATCTACTGTATTTAGCCATCACTGCTAAGTTGTTCCAGAACATAGTTCAGTTAGTGGATTATGGATGTTAACTGCTGCGTCCACGTAGGCCTTAGTCTACAATTGTTAACATTTATAGGCTAGTTGAGATACAAAATGTTATTAATCTAAACATGTGCCATGCACCAGGAGATTAACAAGTCATCAGCAATGTTTATGCATGCGTATTTCGGCCAGTAAAAAGCCCAATACGCACTCGTATTTGCTCCTGTAATAATGTTTTCATAACTGAACGATAGGATTGATTCTGGTTTCTCGCAAAATTTTTTTACATTTGCATTTTATTACATCTCCTCAATGACCATAAGCCTATTTACATGGCCGTGCTAGCAAGTGCGGTCGAAGGGAGTTTTGACGTCAAAGCAAAGGAGTTCAGTGCAATTGAACCAAAACCAAAACGAGATCGTTGAAGCTGTGTGTTTACCTGCGCTTCAGAACGACTGGGTTGGGCGTTCTGTGCTGCGGTCCTTAGGCTAGCGGCGCCATGTTCACCAGCAGACTAATTTCTTTTGGTCGTTGTAGAGCTGTAGTCATTACTTTTCACAAAACCCAGCTTGCTAGGTTGATGAAAGGCAAAAACATTAGGCCAGGATTACAAATCATTTCTTTGCACAGGTTAGGCTACTGCAACGTTTCAGCATGAGTCAGACAACACAAGACAAAGGGATTACCACAATCCTACAGGTACCTACTGTATTATAACACCTAATTTTCTGCAGTTGAAAAACGATTAGATTGCATTCCAGCAAATATCTATGGTGTCCTACAGTACTTTTTGGAGGCAAAGCAGTAAGCACCATCAGCAATTAGCCTCTATAGGCTACTAAGCCGTTAATTTTGTAGGTAAATTGCAACAGCATTTTTCTGTGGATAATATTGACATCCAAAAAGTGCAGAGAAACAGCAGTCTAGCGTACTACAAACAGTAGAGCCAGGCCATGTTACGTAGCCTAAGAATTTCACTACAGTCTTAACTGCCCAGTCACACAGCGGTTTGATGTCGTTATTGCTGCAATATGGATTGAAAAACTAAGTTAAAATCAACACTTTGTAGCATTTCAAATCAGAAGACGTGATTTAAATTCACCGTTGCATCATCCAACCAACGCGGGCGTTGTACCGACAGCCAAGCCTACGGCGGGTGCTTCGCGAACACACTTTTACCACTCCAGGGAGCTCACGAACCAAGCAACTACGAGCCAGGGTTGCCTGATAGAAATAAAAAACTGTCGCCAAAATCACCTCATAAAATAGCCCGTCTCAGAAAAAATTCGCCAAACGTCAGGAAATGGTTGCATCTTCACCAAAACATTAATTTGTTCACTGGAAATCAGTCGTCTCTTATCCTTCGCCTTGTATTTTACCAGAAAGCGTAAAGGTTTTCAACATTTTGCAAATATTTCTAAATAGTCAGTTTCAACATTTTGTAAACATATTTGATAAGAAGTGTTCAGTACCATGCTTCTACTTTGAAAACTTTCATGCTTTCATTTGATGTCATGAATTTTCAGACCATCAGCAAGCGTAAAAACAGTAAATCTACATATGAATATGTGAGTAAATACGTGCAAATATACGGGTCGTACATTTCGCCAAACCAAAAATTTGGAGCCAGATGCTTTAAAAAAATCGTCGGAAATTCGCCAAATCGCAAAATCCAAAATATTTGTAGCCAAACGCTTTCAAAATTCGCCAGATTTCTGGAATCTGGCGATAAATTCGCCAATATGGCATCGCTTCTACGAACGTGCTGTGCTCACTTTCCCGAGAGCTCATTCGATCAGTCAAGCAGTTGGTGAATCAGCAGTAATCGTGTCACGTGACCAAGAAATTTAGCTAATGAGCTCATTTAAAGCGCCATGTGAAAAGCCGCAATGATGGTTTACGACCCAGTTCCTTTTAAGTGCGTTCAAAAATTGTATTTGGAAACTACGTGTCTATTATGGGTATTTGCGGGAAAGTATTTATAATTAATTTTCACAATCTGCAAGTGCTGTTTATGTTGTGAATTAAATATGAATTTTCAGAATGTCTAGCCCCCCTGCACAAATATGAAGGCCCCCAATAGAAGACATTGTGGCGACGGTTCTGCCCAGGCTCGCAGACACGGGGGGCAATCCCGGGCAGTTACCCCCAAATCTCTTTTATGCCCTCCCAAATTTTGTTGTGCTCATAAAAATTTGTTTTGAACATATGATAAAAACAAAATATTTCCTCCCTATAATTTATTTTGCCCCCCAAACCTTAAAGCCTGGCTACGGGCCTGGTTCTGCCAAAATTGTGTCTGCAATTAGGATATTTTATTTTGAAGGCCATTCGGGCTCGGTATGTAGCATAACGTCGAAAATTTTTTTTTGATTACCATTAGGGGGGCCCCTGTAAGCATTTTGGGGGGGGATAGTTGGGCTGCTACTGCACTGGTAGCAACCCTGGGTTTGCATTGATACTGCCGCACACCTGTGCTTGCGCATCATTTATGAGCATCATTCGAGCTTCGTCATTAATTGACAGATCAGGCGGTTTGATCATAACGGCTCAAACAAGCCCATATTTGTTCCTTCCCCCCGGTAGTTGCACAGTTAACAGCAGCATTGCTCACTCATATTTTTTATGATAAGCATGATTAACCGCATCTGGTGCGTTGAAAGAAGTAACGTTGCTGTGTTGTCGTGAGACCAATGCCGCACAGCTTGCCCGGATGCTGCAGGAATATAGTCTGAATGGAAGGAAGCAATAGAAAGTGGCGTTACCTTATTGTAAAGATTATGAAGATCACAAGAAAATTGTCTGGCGTGAAGTGATCCAGACTAGAGATGGTGATTGAAGGGGCATTCATCTTTCTTTTCTGTTAAATATTAGTGTTTGAAATTGCTCGCGTGATGACCCAGTCACAGTTATGTAGTCATTCCTGGATTTGCACCCTGTGCTGGAAGCGTAGTTGTAAAAACATTAGTCAGGTTAAAACTCTCTTTTCAGAATGTTTGTGCTTTTACGTGGTTTTGTAGCTTTTTTCTGAGCTTATTGGAGTGCTTACTTCAGAGACTGTGTGTAGAAAAGAAGATGTAAGTCGCAAAATTGTGCTTTCATTAGGTATTTGCGTGCTGCTGCTTTCAAAAACCATTCGAACTACTAATATATCACATACCTGCACGGCAAACCCATTGTTTCGTAGTTCAGTGTTCTTTCCAAATTTGTTTGCCTTTTATTCAGTTTTGGTTCCGTAGCCCGTTGCAGTTTCGTGAAGAAGCTGAAGACCAAATCTACTTCTACAGGGTGACCTTTCCCCTTCTCAAAGAAGCTAGACGTAACCATGAGGAACAGTTTGGTGCCGAATACCGAAACTATTGCAGTCAAGTACATTTGTGAAAAGTTCGTATTTGGTTACAAAATGGTTCAGTTAACTGCTAGGAAGTTTGTACCAGTTTGTGATACTGATGCTTTGCGCCTTTATTTAATAGTTCGTCTTCCTACTTTGCCTGGGAAATATGCAGTCAAGCAGATCGTTGAACCAAGCCAGTTGCAAGGTTTACATAATCCTAAAATTTAGTTACGCAATCTCGATTGCATCAGATGTGATAGTTTTTTTTAAACGTGTACATCGTACCAGTGGCGGATCCAGACCAGGCGTTTGGGGGGGAGGCAATTGGCAGGCGCCAAAAATGTCTTCACTTGCTTAAATACCAAAGGTTGTCTGCGACAAAAGAGGTTATCTTTTGTACGTCAGAAAGTGGCTATTTTTGTTGGTCGAACTATGCTATTTTTCAGGGAATAGCCACACTTTGAAAGCGCTTTATATCATTAATTCAGAAAACGTTTGAAAGGGGTCCCAAACAGTGGGTCTCGTTTTTCACAAGCTACACAGATCTCTTATATCTACAAAATGTATTTAAAAGGTACAAAAGCATGCTGCGTGCAAGCGTTTGCCACTGTTTTGGCTATCCCTAGCGAAATCAGAAAAGAATAGTGTAACGCATTCCCGACCTGGTTAGAAACAGAACTGTTCTTAGACTTGGAAGTGACAACTCATGTCCCACGATAGGACTCTAATAAGAAGCTAAATGACGATCATGTTTCCAAGCCAAGCTTGTGCATTTACATGTACATTAAAGACTTACTTATTGCTGAAGCGACAATTCAAAAACAACACGTGAATGAAAGGCATTTCCCAGGACACTACTCCCATTTTAGGTAGCTTTGTTGACTATCGTAAAAAACGATCTTATAATCGTATGATAGATTTACACTGGGCCGTAAAGCATATTGCCCTAAAATACATTTAACGCCACTTATAAACGTAGATTTTCAATCAAGTCTTTAAATACCATTTCACATTTTTCGACACTGGATTGCTGATGTAAAGAAAAAAACATCAATCTCACTAGACCAGGTTATTAAAAAAAGTTGTGACACTTTTCAACAGAAGTGGAAGCAAGCGGTCTGAGCCCCCTAAATTCACAATTAATACCTCCAAAGTCAAGCTCTAGTCTCCCCATGAAGTCATTTTTCAATTCATTGTATACTATTACTAAGCCCCAGAAGAAGCTCAAAGTCACCCCCAATGCTGTTGATCTGGCAATGGATCTGCTTCTATCCAGCCAGGTCATAAAACACAGAGGAGAATCAGCCTATCACCAATTTAAAACCACGAACCTTCGCCAACGCCACGGCCACCAGCAAAAAAATTAAAAATTTCACTAGAAGATTGCTTTTTAGCTCAAATTTTTATAATGCAAGCGGAATGATCTAATAGCCATTAGGCTAAGCATTTTTCTGTCGGTTGCAGATTTCGCTAACCATGCAATATTTGTCTTTTCATGGCCAGCGCGAGTTGTCTACGGGTTTGCAATTGCAACAAAAGGTTCAAAACCACACAGCCACCAGTAAGTGTTGGCTGACGCGTCGCAGGTGGGGGCAAAAAGCGCCGTCATTCCACCAATTTTGGACTGCAAATATTCAAGTTTTGAGCAAAAATTGTTATGACCACGTAAAACCAATTATTCAATCCACTAAGCTGTACATAGCTAGTATTTTTCCAAAGTTTCTGCGTTAAAGCTATAGGCGTACGAAGTTAGGGGGAGGTTCGGACAAGATTTAAAAATTCAGGAAAAACTTCCTGATATTTTTGGGCAAGTTTCTGAAAAGAACCATCGCATTCCAAAATTCTCCTATTCGAGTTTCCTCGAAGTGGCGCAAAAATTCGGGCGAATTGAAAATTTTGCCCCGCCTGAAGCCCAGGGTTCCCGTATGCCTCTGCTTAGAGGGTGTACCATGATTTGTTAAGGCGCGTCGCTGCGCGCAGTAACCAGGGGGGTAACGACGGGGGCAAGGGGCACGATTCCCCGGGCGCCAAATCACTACGAGGGCGCCGAAAAGTCCTGACAATGTCACAAGAACTTCAGTGCAGTACATTTGCTTCCGGAAGTCCTCAGGTTCGAAAATGGAGGCGCCAAACTTGCTTCTTGTTCCGGGCGCAATTTAACCTCGTTACGTCCCGAGCAGTAATTCAATAGTCCTCTGCGTTGTCCATGTATATGAAGTGAGGAGTTGCACAATTGCATAGTTACGTAGGTCATAATTCCTTGAGCTAATCGAGCACGTTTAATGCATTTCTGTCACATAGCGGCAAGTTGTTTGCTAACGCAAACGTCTGTAGCTTTTTACACGCTGCATTATGGTTCAATCAGCAGGGGCGTAATGAAGGGGCAAGGAGGCGCAAATACCCGGGGGCCGAATCACTCTGGGGGCGCTGACATACTGCGGGGGCGCCGAATGATTGCGGGGACGCCAAAAAATGCCAACAATGTCACACGTACATTCTTCAATACAGTACATTTGCTTCCGGAAGTCCTCAGGTTCGAAAATGGGGGCGCCAAACTTGCTTCTTGCCCCGGGCGCAATCTAACCTCGTTACACCCCGAGCAGTAATTCAATACTCCTCTGTGTTGTCCATGTATATGAAGTGAGGAGTTGCACAATTGCATAGGTACGTAGGTCATAATTCCTTGAGCTAATCGAGCACGTTTAATGCATTTCTGTCACATAGCGGCAAGTTGTTTCCTAACGTAAACGTCTGTAGCTTTTTACGCACTGCATTATGGTTCAATCAGCAGGGGCGTAACGAAGGGGCAAGGGGGCGCAATTACCCGGGGGCTGAATCACTATGGAGGCGCCAAAAAATCCCAACTATGTCACACGTACATTCTTCAATGCAGTACATTTTCTTCCGGAAGACCTCAGGTTCGAAAATGGGTGCGCCGAACTTGCTTCTTACCCCGGGCGCCATCTAACCTCATTACGCCCCTGTCAATCTGGAGATCAGTTCCACCAAGAAAACCATCCACTCACTTTTATGTTGCAAAACTACGATGCAGACCAACTGCAGTCTCACGAACTGCACTGGCAGTAGCCCTGAAACTGGTTTTTCGTTTTCATTTTGGAGGCTTGTAAAATCTTGAGTCAGTAATAAGTTTTCCACATTGCATTCCTATTTTTACTTTCTGCCTTTCCTTTTCTTTTCAGGGTCATCAAGCATTAAAGAATAAACTTGTAAAAAAACAGACCATTTTCATACAGCACAGCAGCAAGTCGAGAACTGCGAACGCGACTGCGTTTGTGAAGGCTGGGCAGTTCTCACGAGGCAAAGAAAAAACGAAACAGTGGCAAAGAAAAAACGAAACAAAAACGAAACGAAACATTGCGAAACAATAGCATCGTTCACGCTATTCAATAAGAGGTTGGGTAAAGTCTGGCACGTAAACCCTGACGTTTAACTAAGCGAAAAACACTGTTTTTTTATAGTATTTTAAAATATGTTTCTGCTTCCATGGGCACCAAAAAGGGGCGCATTTATGGCAAAGGAACGCCATTGAAGGGGCCGCCACAGAGGTTTGGGGGGGCAGTTGCCCCAAACTGCCCCCTCCTGGTTCCGCCACTGCATCGTACATATTAACAACGCAAAGTCAATTATTCTAGGCAGTGTACTTCACTAATGACGTCACGAATAAAGTTTTCTTAAGAAGGCATCTTAAATTAATTTATTTCATGACCGTCACATAAATGTGTTTGCAAATATACCATCACCCGAATGTGAAAAACTCTGAGGTTGAGTTTGCAAGCACACTGAAAATTGGCTGAAAAATTATTACAACATATTGATTGCAAACTTTACATGAAACTAAGATACCTACAAATTTATAAATGTCAAATATTTAACTCTTAGAAAAAATTGTTTGTAAAACTGAAAGATAGATGATTGTAACATATGTTAAAAGCAAAGAAGAGAAAGTTGCCCCGCTGAACCACACCCTAAACTCACGCCTAATTTCAACCAACTGTTGTGTGCAAACTGAATGTGCGATGGTTAAATATTCGACATCTCTTTGTTTTTTTGTGGGAAGCGCTGCAAATGACGAAAACCTGGAGCTATGAGTACTTGCAGCGACGGTATCGCTGTAGAAAAGTATATGAACGGTTGTGGCCTGTCCATCAAGAACAGAAAACCTGGAACTGTGAGTCTGGAGCTGTGGTTTCCGCAGCGCCCCTGTCAAGCGAAATTTCTGACTTAGAAAATCGCTGACTTCACGCCATCTGCGCATGCGCAGAGTGATATTCCAGGTCATGCATTTCGTTAACTGTGGTTGTTCACTGAGATTTCAAATATGCTGAGAACTGATGACTAGGGTTGGGGGTTAGGGTTTAGGGTGAAGGCTTAAGGTTAGAAAATGGAAAATAATGACGTCTAAGATTAAGTCAAATATTTTTCAGTGGTTAGTTATTCCTAAACTGTCACTTATTGTGGACTATCTGACATCCAACCAAAAGTTTTTGTTTTCGCAACAGACATCAAAAAATTAATCACCAAAGTTTATTCCGTTGCTCAAGTAGCAAATTAACTGACATGCAGGGTGACCCAAAAAAACACAACCCATAAAAATTCTATTGAATCCTACAAAGATCAAGTAAACTTCAAGCACTTTGCAGTTTTTAGACTTCAGTCTGTATACAATCATTCCCCAAAGTTTCAGTCATTGAAGTCCGCATAAAATTGATGTTCTTTCTAAAATATGCTCCAAATGGCCTCCACGGCGTTAGAGGCAAACTGGCGTACGTCGTGACTGAATCCTGTACAGCATTAATGTTTCTTTGTGCCCTAGCACTCACCGTCCGACCAGAATAAGTATCCCTCGTCAGGCCATTTGAAATAAGATTTTGCACAGTCCCATACTCTCTAAACTTCTGAATCCAGTCAAAAATTCTGCTTTTTGATGGAGCATGACGACACTGACACTTTCTCGGAAAACTTGCTTGCTCTACTTTGTATGAATTGTTAGCAAAATAGGCCTCCACGCAAAATGCCTTCACTTTGGTTGACCAAGACATGGTGGGAAAAACTATTGTTACAATATTTCATGCACTAAGTCTACTAGTACAGCCTGAAAAAGAAAAGAGGAATAAAAAGAATTAAAATTTTATTCAAAGATTTGTGTGTTCTGTTTTTTGGGGTCACCCAGTACAAGAATAGATGAAACTGTGCTGGCAAGAGCAGTGACCAGTGACAGGCGGTTGAATCATTGTGTTCATCCTAGTGCTGGTGAGTGGTGACTGGTGAGAGGCAGCGTACTTAAATTGCAGACTCTAAAGCTTTCCAAAGCATAACATGGCTTCGTGCCTGTTTGCACAAAATTTTTTCTGTTATCAGTATAATCACTTTCTACCTCGTTGGCAGGTGGTGATTTTTATTGTGTATACTGGCTTTAACACTACAAGATGTTGAAAATTCTCTCCGAGGTGATGTTGCATGTGAGTTGGTCAAGATTTGCAATACAAGGTGATTTTGGGTTTGAGTGGTAGAAAGTGTATAAGCTGTATTTCAGACCGTGCCTTGAGTACAGGGTGTTTCACAATTGTTGAAACAAAGCGATTGGGCACAAATCCAGGATTTTTAATGATACCACAATGATGATTACATTTATTGAAAGGTGAAAAGATAACATTTTATAATCTGCAACTGTTTGTCCTCAAATCAGAAATAATATGTCAAGAAGAGTCCTAGAGTACATGCTCCAGATGT
>Ga0210059_1016075_pt1 | contig 10830 bp, 9 predicted proteins | sample Ectturendosymbi2_FD_188042 | JGI IMG/M metagenome (GOLD analysis project Ga0210059, IMG submission 188042) | Ecteinascidia turbinata endosymbiont from Florida, USA - Sample 2 (SPAdes) (version 2) | ecosystem: Host-associated > Tunicates > Ascidians > Unclassified | place: Key West, Florida... | reverse complement strand
AATCAAGTCTCTGTATTACACACAGCAACATAGCATGCAAGTCTTTCAAGGTAGGTTCATTAACTGCCTGTGACAAGGTTTCGATCACCTTTCGAGAGCGCGTGTTTCTCGCATCCATGCTTTGTCTTTTAGGCAAACGCGTTGCGGGAACTCAGTTGTCAGAGCAGAAAAAAACACGTCCTGTCAGCTCGACGTCCAAACACGACAGCATGACATGTATAGGTGCAAGTGCTCCTATAAACGTTTTGATTTGTCAAAAATGTGAGCTAATGCTCCACAAATCTGGACCAGAAAGCATCCACTTTAATCAGCAAAAATGCCTAGTCAGGTAACTATTTACCATGATTTCATGCGGGGTCCTTCTTATCACAGTTTGGATGGAGGGGCAATATCAACCTCGAAAACCGGATCAGTGACGTTTGTTAGACAGCGGTCGAAGATCATCTCTGTCCTTCATAGAAACGATTTTTGACTGGGGCTGCAGAGGAAGGTGTAGAACTGTTGGACAATGGCTCCACAAGTATTTAAGTAAAAAATATCGCGATTTTGAGACAAATACTGGGGTACTTTGGCTCGCTGCATTTGAAGCTGTATTCTGACAAGGGACTCCAAACTACGGCCAGCAGGCACAATCCGGCCTGCGAAGCCATTTCATCCAGTTGCAAAGGTGCTTTGTTTAAAATAAGAAAATTTTGTTTTCAAGAAAACTTTGTCCATTTGGTGGAACGCAACATATTTCAAAACAATCACATTGCGTAAGATGTCCGGGCACCGAATTGTTGTGTAGCGGATTGTGGGACACTGGGAAGAAAAACTTTGGCGCCACTCTTTTAGAGCAAACATTTAATTAATTTATTCACTCCACAACCACATTTCTTAGTTTTTCAGGCTGGCCGGCAGTCGAGGGCGTCTTCACATGAAAACTAAAAAAACGAGAAATTTTCAAAGTTAAAAAATGTATGTAAAAATACTAAGGATGAGTTATATGTTTCAAGTTACTCTCAAAGTTTGTTTTCAATCATCAAATTTCAGAACCCCACAACGTGCCACATGGGGCCCGGAGCCACACCCCTGCTGCCCCACTGTGCAGAGTTCTAGATTATCACACGTATGCGTTCAACTACGAGGGTGTCTAGAATTTGAGTTGAGGATACACGGCGGAGTGCATTTACTTTCGTGCAGGGCTAACGAAGTACAGAGCATGCAATGAAATGGAAATAGAAAGAAACATTTGCAGATTATGGTAAACATCCGTTCCTTTCAACAGCATGACATGTCGCATAACTTCCTGACATGCAACTTCTCGTGTAGTGCAGGAAAACATGCTTTCCTCAAATAGTTTACTTCAGTAGGAAGCAAAACGATGAACTGGCTTTCAAAAGTTCAGAGTGTCACTTGAAAAATCAAAAACGGGCTAAAAAACACTGGCCAAGCCCATCAAGAGTTGTTACGCAATTTTGAGACGAGGATTAATTCAACGTGTAATGCAACTGGAGGCAGCGTCAAGTAACCATTTCAGATTTCTGTCATGTTTTTCGAGAGTAGCTCCAGTGAGAGTTACATCATTTAACATATTTTCAGTGAATATACACCCGAAAAATGGTCTCGTTTGCCGCAAGTACAACAATTCAAGTTACGGGCAGAGCACTGATAACAAGGGCTGGGAGGTCTAACCACCGCAAAATAAACACAAATATAGCGTCAAGTCGCGTGAACGGTGAAAGAACGTTCCACACCGGAAGCAACAAAATGATTTTCTATGCAGTCTGTGTTAGCACATAAGAAGCTCAGTAACCAGCAACCGAAAACCTTTTTCCGCACTCCTGGCAACATTGTGGTTTTTCTCCAGTATGTGTTCGCATGTGCATGGTCAGGAGATGTGATCAGGTAAATTTTTTTCCACATTTCTGGCAACAATAAGGTTTTTCTATAAGGTTCGCATGTGATTGGTTGAACAATAAGGTTCGCATGTGATTGGTTGAGTGGGCTGGTGGACTTGGGTTTTCCTCCAGTATGTGTTCGCATGTGATTGGTTGAGTGGGCTGGTGGACTTGGTCAGGCTGGTGGACTTGGAAAATCTTTTTCCACAATCCTAGCATTATTATGGTTATTCTCCAATGTGTGTTCGCATGTGCATGGTCAGGTGATGTGACCGGGAAAACTTTTTCCACACTTCCGGCAACAGAAAGGTTTTTCTCTAGTGTGTGTTCGCATGTGCGTGGACAGGTTGTTGGACTGGGAAAATCTTTTTCCACACTTTTGGCAACAATAATATTTTTCTCCAGTGTGTGTTCGCATGTGCTTGGTCAGGCTGCTGGCAACGGAAAAACTTTTACCACACACTTGGCAAAAATATTTTTTTTCTCCAGTATGTGTTCGCATGTGCGTCGTCAGGTGGCTGGCAACGGAAAATCTTTTGCCACACACTTGGCAACAAAAAGGCTTTTCTCCAGTGTGTGTTCGCATGTGCCTCGTCAGGCTGTTGGATTGGGAAAATCTTTTTCCACATTCCTGGCAACAATAAGGTTTTTCCCCAGTGTGTGTTCGCATGTGCGCGGTCAGGCCGCTGGCAACGGAAAATCTTTTTCCACACTCCTTGCAACAAAAAGTTTTTTCTCCAGTGTGTGTTCGCATGTGCTTGGTGAGGCTGCTGGCAACGGAAAATCTTTTTCCACACTCCTTGCAGCAATAAGGTTTTTCCCCAGTGTGTGTTCTCATGTGCGTGGACAGGTGACCGGACTGAGAATATTTTTTTCCACAATTCTGGCAACAGTAAGGTTTTTCGCCAGTGCGTGTTTGCATGTGAATTTTCAGGTGGTAGGCACGGGAATATTTTTTTCCACACTCGTGGCAACAATGTTGTTTTCTTTCCAAATGAATTTTCATGTGTTTAGATAAACGCGCTTTTTGTGTGAAACATTTTCCGCACTGATGGCAACAAAGCTGTTTTGCTCCTCGTACAGTTTTTGTTTGCTTGATTGATGTCACTTTTCTAACGAAACACTGTTGCATTGACTGGCAATGGCTATTTGCAGCAAATCTTTCTCGTGTTATATTAGGCAAAGATGTTGCTTGAAGAGCAGATTTTCTACTTCGTTTCAAGGAGAGCAAGCTTTCATCAGTTAAAGCTTTGCTATCTTTCATTTGACTTGATTTGTTTTCATAGTGAATTTGAGAAGAGTTACCTCGAAGTTTATCCCGAGAGACTTCAAACTTTTTTTGCCTGTTTAATGGTTTCTTGCTATTTTTTAAAATTTTTTCCATAGGAATAGCGCTGGTTGTTTCCACTAACACAGATGAATGAACGTTTGAATATGGTGTTCCGTAGTGATTGGATTGGAGGTTGGTTTCTGCTAAAATTTGAACAGAAAATCCTTCAGGAAATTGTTTTTCTCCAACAGATCCTTCGGTTTCGGATGTTTTTTCTGAAATAACTTTGCGAGTCAATTTGTTGAAGTGTCGCAAACGTTGATCTTTCGGTGGTTTAAAGGAAGCGTCTGAGTGAAGTTTGTTCCTGAGATAGAAGAACGTCTCCGTGTGTGAAGATTTGTTGTGATTGGGTGAAATGTTTTCTTTTTCTAATTGCTTTTTAAAGAAATATTTTCCATTGTTTCCGTTTCCAGATCTTCGATGACATTCTTCATTTCTTTTGTGATCCAGTATTTGCAAAACTTCTTTTTGATCATTTCTGTCCGCAGGCTTCACCAATATCGAACTTTTGGTTGCAATTGCGTTCAAGTATTTGCTACCTGTATTTTTAGAAAAACATGTTTATCACGTTGCATGATTAAAGCCATTGTTTTGAGAGCAATAACCTTTCAACTTGTGAGCTTTGATCTGCAAAAGTGCTGCATACAGGGCCCGTGCAAGGTAGTTGGGGCCATAGGCGCAGGCAAAATTTTGGTGGTGGGATGAGATGTTTTCCCGAATTTTCCCAAACTTGACAAAGTAGTTTGTTTTTTTTTTGAACTCATTTTTTGGTGCGACCTCCAAAAAGAGGCCATTATGTTTTTTTTCTGTAAACGTTGGGCTCCATTTTGATGGTAAAAATGTTGGGAGTCTATTTTACTAGGATTTTCAGGGAGTTTCAGGAAGTTTGGCCAGAGTTTCAGAGATTTTGCCCAGATTATCGAGAAATCAAAATTTTTGGGAGTTCATTTGCACCACTGCACTTCCTCGTTCTACACCACTGCTTGGGTTCCCTCAAGCCTGGACTTTGTAGCCTTCAATGCACAAGATGTTGCTTCGGAAAAATGATGTGTATATAAATAAAAGTATCGAAAAGAATGTTTCTACAGCACCAACAGTCACAACTGGGATGCTTACGTGGGCTTAGATCCCCAAACAAAGTTTCAAGGCCTAATGTATTGAAATATGAAACAGTACAAATCAGTTGAGTTTTAGACAATTTTTGGAATATCAAGCCACTCTGCTCGAACGTGGATCCAGTGGCGTGCCGAGGGGGGGGCGAACAGGGCGACGGCCAAGGACATCCAAGGCAGGGGGGGCATCCAAAGAGTGAATTTACAAAATTTACATGCTGAAACTAGACGATTTTCCCTTCTGTAAGGCAACTAACACATGCTGCATGGATTTAAATTCCCAAAACTTGTTTTGTCGTCAACACTAACTTTAACGCATTCATATGCCAGTAATTCTCAGCTTCTGCAGTACCAGGGACATATGCTCTAGATTTGCGGCACACTCCCGATCAAACTGATAGTGACGTTACTTGTTGCAGACTGTGCGATCAAGAGAAAATCACAGAAGTGATTGAAAGAAAATCAGGATTGACAAAAATCTGTTTTTTTCAAGAAAAAGCAAACAACCTGTTTTATTTTAATCCGTTTTTTTAGACAGAAAGATGTTTTTGTTCTTTTTTAGAAAGAAACCACAAAAACCCATTTCTGATTTGTTTTTATTGCATCATGCAATATCGTCATATCCAGAATTGCACAATATTAACTTGTTATACTTATTATGGCATTTAAAATTGAGGGTAAAGAAATGTACCCCATCTTTGTTTACGCAAAGTGTTGTTGGTCAATTCACTCCAAATTGGTAAGGCTTGGCAAGCATGCGCACAGCAGACAGGAAAGAGAGAAAAGCCACTCATACACAAACTCTGCAGTTTCACGTCACGTTCAAATACATGCCCTACTAGTTCGTTCAGCATCTATATAGTGTATTTTTTCAACATATGATTTGAGATGGTGCAACATCAGCAGAAACAGTTTAGATGCAGGGAAGGCAGAAAAATTGGATAAAATATACCGATTTTACACAGCTGAAGAAGATAACCGGTAGAATTTATCCAAACTGTACGAATTATTCTTCTCTTTGTTCAATCCATCAAATTTCGTTGCTGTTGGTTTTGTATCATTAAAAAAATCCACTTAACTATGCAAGTGTGCTGCTTATTTTACTTTTTAAGCATAGTACATTTTTCAAAGGTAATGACAGGATTGGGATTTTGTTTTTTTAAATGGGATTTTTTAAAAAGAAGAGTATTTTTCATAGTTGGGTCCAATTACATCAACCTGAAGATGATTATAGACATTTAATTGATTTGTGCTAATACAGTTGCACACCTGTACTTGCAATATATGCTTCGATTCGGGTTTCGTCATTAATTGACTGTTCAGGCGGATTGATCATAACGGCTCACACAAGCCCACATCTGTTCTTTCTCCTTAGTAATTGTACATAAAACAGCTACAAAATAAAAAACGAAAGTTTCTTGCGTACTTTATGCGCATTCTCAATTCTTGTGCAATTTCCAAGTTTCAATCTGTCAACCCTGGGTGTCCAACCCAGCCGCATGCGTTCTGATCGATTGCTATTCGACGAAACATTCGCGCAGCCTTGTATTTTTGCAGTTGTGAACCGCGCTGACGTAGCACTGAGTGTGTTCTACTCCCCTGTTTTAACAGGTTGTCGGATATATTTGCAGTTATGAACTGCTCTGTGTTAAGAGACCACTGGTAATTTACGTTCATTACATTGACACATTGTAGCCTACAACAACGAGTAAAGTTATTGCGTGCAGAATAATATGCACAGGGAGGCCAGAGAATGGAAGCATGGCGGGAGCATTGCCCCTTTGCCCTTTCAAAAGGGGGACAAAGGAGACGGAGATGCTTTATCATAACAGTATCATAAATAATATCATGTTTTATCAAGATCGAGTTGAAACATATTTATTGCAGCTATTCGGGCTACCCAGAAAATTCAGAATGATTTTCTACAATTTTGTTATGATCTTTTTGGTCAACATTGTTGATGAACAGAAACAAACGCAATTGGTAACGATTTTTTTGTATTTTATAAGTTTCCATGGCTCCAAATTCTTTTACTGCTCCCCTTGCCACTGCTCCGGCTTTCCTGAATATGAATGTTGTGTCAACAAACTTCGCCAAAACGTTGGTTTCCAAACGTGAAAATGACGTCATACTATGACGTCACAAACAGTTTATATTCAGTAACAATGACCAGCATGCGCCACTCTTCAATACTAGAATTTGAAAGGGGGGCATCCAATCAATCAGTCGCCTCGGCCACATTAGACCTCTGCACGCCACTGCGTAGATCCCCTCCATTGAAAAATTTCTGGCGAGTTCGTGAGCATCAACGCAAACTATAACGTAATCAGATTTTAGCATTAGCTATATTTTAAGCTAGGTAAATGAGTTTTTCCAAGTTTTCAGGGATACAAATATTTTTGTCCACTCAGTTATTTCCAATCATAAGATTTGCAATGTAACTTTCAATACATATCATTCCCAACATTGTTAGCCTTTCATAAGTCATGCTTCCTCGGTTAAAATTAAATTCAACTTGCTGAAGCTCCCCTCGAAGGCATTGCGTACAGCAGTGATCGGCAAACTTTCGTTATGATTGCACCAATCCTCAATTCAGTCGTAATTAAAGGCCTGTACTTATTTTTAAAGGACCAGTTTCTAATGTATGTTGTCTTTGTGTATCTGGAACATAACGGTGTCATGTAAATGTTATAAACCGTTTAATGACAAGATCAATGAGATGTTAACGTCACACAATCATATTGTTCCATAGGTGTTCCATTTGACCAGTGGTTCCCATTGTGGGCGGTACCTCCCCTCTGGGGGCGGTGAGAAACTCTAGGGTGGTGGTGAAGCAGAAATGGGCGATTGGGGCACAGTGAAGCAGAAATGGGCGGTTGGGGGGCGATAGGATACCCAGTTAATAATTACATATCTGTTGTCTTCCTAACTTTGAGTGGCCAAATGTCATGAAAACAGTATGATCAACAAACGTGTATGCATGTTATTTGTAAATGAAAACTTCGCGTTTTGGAAACAAAACGGAGGTGAAATGCTAGGAGATAAATTGATGAACTGTAGTTTCCATCACAAGGTAAGCTGCACAGTAAAACTGCTCTCCTCTATGATTAAATGATTATGCTTGGAATTTTCGTCAGCTGTACTTCTTGACACGGGAAAACTGCTACTTAACAATGCCCGTTTCGTTACAGTGACTATCACCGGTCAGATGTCAGAATGCAAGCTTGCATTTATTTATTCGTTTATTTATTTATGTATTTATTTATTTAACGACAATCTTGCTACAGGCGGTAGCCCGACTGGTGCAATCTTGTCGTATCACGTCGAGCTTTGATAATATAACAACGCACGCTTGCACTTAGACTCATCCTGTAACCAAAAACGTGAGCTAATTTTGGATGGAGTGGTTTAATGATCACGAATATAATAATTACCTTGTACGAGTTCAATTCCAAAGCAGGAAGGCAATTTATATGTTTTACAGATAGTGTTAGGTGCCAACAAGAATAAGTTACCTTAAGGGAATCGAAAAGATTCTGGAAAACTGAAGTGTGTTTCAGAACGCACTTTAGCTTGAGCAGCGCCAAGGATATCTTGGGAGAGAGAGATGGTAGAGCCAGTGGAGGACTGCAAGTGTCACGGTTAAGTTCAAAAACCTTTAAAATGTGCAGATTGAATTCAATCCTGCACTGCTGCGAACTCAAAACTTAGGCTACTAAATATGTGTCAGAGTATTAATGGATTGATTGATCAAAGGACACCAAAGGGTTTAGAAGTGTTCTGCTATGTTTAGGCAATGTGGTACATTCGGATAATGATGAAGAGAGTTTGCACGCCTGTTGCTGCACACAGAAGGTGACTGTCAAAGTACGTCATAGATACAGTATCTTGGCTGTCACAGTCCACAGATATCTTCACGAAGTTCAATGAAGTTAATTTAAAATTGCAGGGGAAGGGGAATGGTTTTAACCTCATTGAAGCCAAATCAGCAATCTTCACCTTCTTGTCCAAGTTTAATGCTGTTCAACCAAAATCGAGCCCTTCATGGACACTAACAGTTTCCAAATCATTAACTCTAACAGTTTCCGACTGTTAAATGAGTCAAATTTACTAAATTAAGTTTCATAGTGAAATGCATCTTTGCGCTCATTCCTGTTTTAATCATTTTCAAACATCCCAAATATACAATACGAAAAAATTGTGTTGATATGAGTGCTATGTATGGTAGGGGGGCGATAGACATTTGTTTGTCCATAAAGGGGGCACTAGCCAAAATAAGATTGGGAAACACTGCATTACACTATGTTCTATCCAACGCAACCCGGCGCATCACGTTGATTCCTACATACCATGCGACCCACAACAATGTGTGCTGCGCAGCCCAGTAAAAAGTGCTGAATGGCGCAAAATTGGACAGAGGCCCACAGTTTGCCGACCACTGGCGTACAGTGTTATTGCTTAAACAACTGGATTTTGCATTGGTGAAAATTGTTGTTTTTTTGTTGGACAACCCTGGCACAAGATGCACCGGATATCACAGGTGCAGACTACGAATATTATTTTGCATGGTCGTATGCCCTGGAAACCGGCTATTATATGGTTGCACAGTGAGAGGATACAACACAGGTCTGCAGAAATCACGTGTATGACGGGGATTCATGGGTGCGAGCCTCCTGCTTTGCTAAATATAAAAACCGGGCACCATTTGGTTTGTATTTCGGTATTCAGTATTTTTATGGTTTTCAGTAGGTTGTAGTGTTTTGCCTTTTTTGGAAGCTTTTTGGTATGTTTGCTGTTGGTACCGTACAGATATCCACATTCGGATACTCCATCAATTCTCATTTTCAAAAGTGTTGGTAAGTGTGCCTCCTTCAGCTACGTTTCTCACTGTTGCTGAAATGTCTAGGAAAACTGTATTTCATGAAGTGTCTGTAACGTTTGAAAAAAATCATTGAGGAAAGACTGAATTTGAAATGTCTAGCTACGCCACTAATCTGCAACTTAATTTTCCTGAAAAATTTTATTTTAAACTATGCAAAAATGGTAACAATCAACGTGAATTCATCAACGTTGCCCCTTTTTAACCATGGTCCACAGCCGCCAGCGGGTGTTTTTTCCTCGGGCTATGGATGCATATTTTGTAAATAGGATATTTATGGCAGAGAAAGCATATGTTGCATATGTTGCTGACGCTGTTCCATCATAGGCGTACAAGGCGGGGGGCGGCCGCCCCACCGTGCTTGAAAAATTTCAGGGCATGCGCAAGTTGCTCAAAAATCCTGAATAATGAAATATATTTCAGCACAGTGAATAATTCCAGGGCAACACTGTTTTTCAGGGCAAGCGCAAGTTGCTCAAAAATCCTGAATATAAAAAATCTACATTTAATACAGTAAATTCAGGGCACCCTCTGTTTATCAGGGCAAGCGCAAGTTGCTCAGAAATTCTGAATGTAAAAAATATATTCAATACAATGAAAAGTTCCAGGGCAACTCTGTTTTCAGAGCAAGCGCAGGGTACACAAAACTCCTGAATAATAAAAAATATATATTCAGTACAGTAAAATCAGGCAACCCTCTGTTTTTCAGGGCAAGCGCAAGTTGCTCAAAAATTCGGAATGTAAAAAGTATATTCCATACAGCGAAAAATTTCTGGGCATCTCTGTTTATCAGGGCAAGCGCTAGTTGCTCAAACATCTTGAATGATAAAAATACATGTTCAAATACAGTGAAAAATATCAGGGCAACTCTGTTTTTCAGGGCAAGCGCATGCAATTTGCTCAAGAATTCTGAATGTAAAAGGTGTATTCCATACAGCGAAACATTTCGGGACAACTCTGTTTTTCAGGGCAAGCGCAAGTTGCTCAAAAATCCTGAATGATGAAAATATTTCAATACAGTGAAAAATTCCAGGGCAAACCCGTTTTTCAGGGAAAGCGCAAGTTGCTCAAAAATCCTAAATGATAAAAATATATAATCAGTACTGAGAATTCAGGGCACCCTCTGTTTTTCAGGGGAAGCGCATGCAAGTTGCTCAAAATTCCTGAATGTAAAAAGTATATTCAATATAGCGAAAAATTCCAGGGCAACCCTATTTTTCAGGGCAAGCACAAAGTTGCTCAAAAATCCTGAATGGTAAAAAATATATTCAATACAGTGAAAAATTTGAGGGGAAACTCTGTTTTCAGGGCAAGCACAAGTTGTTAAAAATCCTGAATGTAAAATGTATATTCAATACAGTAAAAATTTTCAGGGCAACTCTGTTTTTTCAGGGCAAGCGCAAGTTGCTTGAAAATCGTGAACGGTGAAAAAAGTTTCAATACAGTGTACAGGGTGTTTCACAATTGTTGAAACAAAGCAGCAGCTTCTAAAACCTTTATCGATGACCTTATTCATTTTTCTCTTTCCAGATTGTCATAGGGAAATAGTTAACCTTTCTATATATTAAACAAAAAATAGTCTAATGATGCCTTGGTCGATGGAGCAGAAGATCTTTTGTGTAAAGACAT
>Ga0210059_1016074_pt1 | contig 10830 bp, 6 predicted proteins | sample Ectturendosymbi2_FD_188042 | JGI IMG/M metagenome (GOLD analysis project Ga0210059, IMG submission 188042) | Ecteinascidia turbinata endosymbiont from Florida, USA - Sample 2 (SPAdes) (version 2) | ecosystem: Host-associated > Tunicates > Ascidians > Unclassified | place: Key West, Florida... | reverse complement strand
GTGGAAACTGTGATTTGTTTCCCTCCCACCATTCGGCCACGGGTCGGCCTTCACGCAGTTGGCGTGCATTTATTGCATTCCTTTCAAAAGCGAAATTCTTTTCTCCTGTGAATTGCCTTTTGATTTTTGAATCCACTGACCCGAAAATATTGCAATTATGAAATACGGTTCCGACGAGATTCCGAATCTCAAGGATTCGAAATTCTATTTTGGGCATCCCTATGTGCGACGTGCATTCTGCGTCGAGAAGTTGGATGATTTTGCATTATGTGATTGGAGGTTGAAAACCTCATCCATGTTCTTTATGCGACGGAAGTGTGCATAATTGCAGAGCACTTCTGAATTATTGAAAATCTTTAAATAACAAAGCTACAGACATTTCCATAGTTTTTATAACGATTGATTGTAGGTGTTCCGCATGAAGTAGGACATTGTTCTGATACTACCCATGATTATTCGGGCTAGGAGTGAGAAAAGAGTTAAGTCGGGCTGGGCTGGTGTAAATGAAACAACAGTGTACAAACAAACTGTAACGTGGTTTAGAGACTGAAATAGTAAGTCCTATGTGTTTCTTGGAGGTATTGTATAGAATGAAGCAACGCTGTTTTGCCGGATGTTACTGCTTTCAAGCATACCTCCGACTAAGGGTTACTAACAATTTTATGTTAATAATATGAAACTAAGCTTTTTTTGTGAAACAAAAACGTGATTTTGTTCTTGTTTTTCAAAAATACTTATGTGAGATGACCCAACTTGAAAAATATAAGACAGAGAGTGCTGCTGCTCAGACGTTTGCTGAGGTATTGAATTGCTCTTACGGGAACATGACAATATTCTGTTCCAACCGAACTGGTCCGGACCAGAATGAAAAGCATGATTTTAACCGGAACCATTTTTCGGTCACATTACAAGATACAAATCTAAGCACCGTTTTTTACTGAACAAATGTTCCTGGCTTTGATTTCTTCTTCCATGCTGCTTGGAGTTTTGTTGAGTGCTAAGAATCGGTTATGAAGATCACTGCCAAGGAAATAACGCTGGTGGCGTTTTCTAGATACCAACATGGAAGCGGCTACTTTTGTAGCTGCATATAATATGGCGTTGGTTGCTGAAGTACGAATCCAAAAAAGTTTATTGTGTTATATTTAGACCCACATTGTCAGGAGTTGTTTCGGCGCTTCCTTACTTTGCTAAACTGTTTGAACTTTAGCAAAAACAAGCTTCGCCCGGTGTTCCATCACGTTTACTAACGTGAACAGAGAAACATTAAAATTATTTATGGGATAAGTCCGTAAGGATGAATGATGCAATAATTCTTGATTTCACCCAGCTACTAATCCTTGCCCTGAACCGAACTTTAAAAAAAGTGCCACTGCTGTTTGTTCGTTTTTTGTTCTGTCCAAGGTTGGGTCCTGTCCAAGGTTTAGAGTACGGTTATTAGGGTGCATTGCAAAAGCCAAAAAAACTATCTTACTGTTTGACTGAAGCTGTTTTTTTTATTTGCAGTTGGATGTGATTACCGTTGACCTTGATGGTGGAGTGATCTCTATTCCTGAGTGCGTTACTATTCCGATGATTCCTGAGCCCTATTACACAAGTGTGGTGGAAGCTCTTACGAAGGTTATTTTACATTGAGCTTGATATTTAATCCGGTAAACCTTCGGCTATTTTACTGAATGTTGCAGATTTGATTTTTCCGTTTTATGTATTCAAGTTGTTTTTACTGTACCTTCTGATTATATCAACTGAATCCTTCCTGCAGACTTACCAAATATTTGTTACTGGGTTTGAATAGATTATAGTTTTTTATGGATGCATTCGTTTCGCGTTTGCTTTGCAACACCATTGATCGTAAGCTCCACCAGGGTTTACACTTGACAGTAACAGCACCTACCGGTAAAGGCTCCATATCTTCTTGAAATATTATTCTCTGGTCGTAGTTGTCGACCAGATGTAACCGGTTGATGTTACAAAGCATTGTGAATTTGACCTCACTGGCGACTTGCTGTAGCTTTTCACGTTTTTCACTTTCGAAACTGTAAATGCAATCTTCACTTGGTCGAATCCAAGATGTACCCTATTGACAGGTTCTTTGCCCCGATTTGGTCGTTGCCGACTACGCCTATCCTCCTGAGCTAACGAACACTTCGGAACCGGAAAGACTGGTAACGTTTATGTTGGAGAGAATATTATGATTGACTTTATCGCACAGAAAATGCCCATTTTACTTGTTCAGACTTTTATGCCATCTGCTCGGTTTAAAGATTCAATTTACATTGTAACATGCTGAACGTCGTTAGCTGATCAGTATTGTCAAGACTCTGAAGTCTGAAATATTTGCTCCAGGGTCTTAGTCCTTGGCTTTTCTCATGAAAGAGGTCTTCAAAGTTGAGCATTAGTAAGACCACGCGCCACTATTATTAGATCCACTTGGCAATTGTGCATGACGTACTGTATGGTAATGTTGCAGATTGTATTCATCATATTGTTTTGTGGGTAACCTTCGCTGTTCATAAGCCCTTTGATAAAAAGTCATCATTGGTGTTTCCATTTAAGCAAGAGCGATTGCGTTCGTTGATCGTAAAGCCCAAGATACCAAGTTTCTGTCAAAAAAAGTTTGTTTTCCACGTTGTAGCAAACGTTTGGTGTCTGTTTTGAAACTACAGTTTGACCTAGAAACTCCTTCCGATGTGAAATTTTCCGCTGGCGTCTACGCGATTCATAAGAATCCTGACCTTTGTCTGCCTTATATGACAGACATACATCCGCTGAGCGCCCAACACAGTGAGTTGCACTGCATACTTGTTCTAGGTGCTCGTAATTCAGGGCCGTCTTTCTTTTGACGCCTGCCCATTACCGACTGTTGCTAGGTTAGACTAACGTCGCTGATCTACATAACCACGGGGTCACTGCACCGACGCGAACTAATGTAGAATTATCTGCGCAGACACAATCACGACTTTGCCGGACTTGCATTGTTTGTGTGCGTAAGCAATGCTTTTGATGGCGAAGCGCCTTGACCAAACTGCTGAACTGTCGTGGTGCCAGTTTTGGCAGATTTCCCGTCGGGAAATGGTCATGTGCTGATGGTGGCGATATTTATTAACCCACTTCTACATGGCCGGCCATGCTCGACTATTGCTTTCCATTTATATGTTTGTAATGTAGATGTGACAAGCGATAATTTCAGTTTTTTTCGTCAATTTCCAAACGCCGACGCGCGCTAATCTGTGGGTAGATAGCAACGCACGCACATGGCTCAGACACTCACTTCGATACACTCATCTGGTTATGTGTTACAGAACATGTATTGCTCTTTCCGCCTTGTTTATTTTGGCTCTTTGTCACCATTGCCGAAAAAATATTGTGTGAATGGACGCCATGGTTCGTGTACGCTGCGGTATGAACTTGCGAAACTGTTCTGGACGACTTCGTTTGTGGAAAGTCAATCATATACATCTAAACCCAGCACTGATTTTGCAGAAGTTCAATCGCTGATTTGACTGAAAACTGAGATATTAGCAAGTTTGTTTGGAAACAATTTTTGCCACATGGTCTCACGCTGAGACATAATAGTACTGCGCTTCGAACTCATGTTACCCTTGCCTGGGGTCTAGTACTGACTCATCCACAAGGAAACCCAGTTGTGGACGTTCTCGTTTTCTTCCCATGTGGTTTACGACACAACTTTTCCCGTCACGTCAAGGAATCGCTGATATTGTTACGCAACTCGTAGATTGACTTGGTAGATTGTTTGCTCATGTCCAGTGTGTTTCACCTGATTGCTACCGTTTTTCGTAGTTTGTTCGAAATGTGGCCTGATTATGTTGAAGTCTTCTGTCCACCAGCATTTGGCGTGGTGTCAATCCGCAGACTACCACTTGTTGCAAAGTCTTAAATAAGTAGCTGGAATGACAACGTAGCGCCTGCGCACTAACTACAAGCAGTTTTGTCATCGGTAAAAGCGGTGGGTGCAGTTTTGGATGTTGCATATCAATACATCGATCGTGGCTCGCAAAAGCTGGAACTTGTCCTACAGTGATTCAGATTCTTACCAGAACACCACTTTCAAATATTTATCCCACGTTTTGTTGCTGTGTTGCCGCCAACGCGGAAGTAAGCACTGACTCAAGCTATCGCTTTTGCTGTCTTTCGCAACTGCACAACAGTCCACACACCTTTCTTTCACAACGATTAAGAGGTTGGCATGGGCTTCAGCAGCAATACGCGTAAGTAGACGCTGCGATTTGGTGCTTGCTCATCCATACACCCTGGGTTGTATCTGTAATGAATGGGTAGTAACCAAAGGAAATTCATCAAAGCTGCCCGTGCAAGATCGCGAGGGAAAGCGCACGCCAAGCAAGATCGTGCCAATAATCTTTGCCAGGCATCGCTGAGTGTCAGACTTGGCATGCGATAAGCTTTAATGCATCCAGCTCTTTTCCCGCGGGATAACTTGACTTTTCGTGATGTTAGACTGTAACTAATTGACGGCCTTTATTGCGCTTTGAAGTTTAATATGTGGCATGCTAATTTTTGCCACCTTCGTTTTTAGTGATATTCTGTCTTCTGTGGTATTTCAAAAGGGAAAAACATGTTTATTGCGGTCACCCCAACTCTTTGTAATTTAATTTTTGTAATGCAATAAAATTCCATAGTGCCATACCGTTACTGCCGCATGCACTTAACGTTTACTTGTATACATATTTTAAAGACGAACAGAGAGCCGATTAAACGAAAAATTTCTTGTTTAAGGGCACAAACATCAAATGCTGTGCAAGGTTTTGTTTTTGGCGTGATTGTTGGCTTAGTGATTGATAAGAGTTTTGTGGAATTCCCAAAACTCGTAGCTTCTTAACCCATAAACTTCCATTTACCGGTACACTCTTATTTTAAGCCTCTAACAATTTGCTGCAATTCTTTTTTCCAAACCTGTCTCCAATGCGCAAAATATTTTTCGTTGTATTTTTTGAAAGATTTTTTTCTTGCATTTTTTAGTTTCGACAGTTGAACTTTCACGTTAAATATGTGATTGTTTCATTAAAGGACAAAGAAATTCGAGCAATCTTCCTGCGACTTTTTTGCCAACTCTTGATGGGATATCGGTCCTGTCTTCAAGTTTGCAGAATACATCCTACGCCTGTCATTCGATTTCAAAAGGTGATTGAAATTTGCCCTACGCATTTAAATCAACCTAAAAGCATTGTTTCGAATGGATGCATTCAGAGGTGTACGTGTGATCACTTAAAATTAAAGAATTCGTACAATGTACTTTTGTGTAAATTTTATCTAAGTTAAGTAAAAAGCTGTGGATAAAGCTTTCAGACTGTGGGCAACTATCTCAATCAAACGTACTTCTGCGATCGCAAGAATTTGTGTGAGGGTATCTTTTTGCCATATACAGGATCAGTACTTGACTGCAAGAGGCTTCGACGCAGTATCATCGACGACAAATGAGTTTGTACCAAAGCTCTTGGAAAGCCAAGCCTTCTCTCTTTTCGTGCAAGAGAATGGCCCGCCGCACCGAAAGCTTCATCTCTTTGATGAGGTAAGTACAAAAGTACATACGTATTAGGAATGATGGTCGCTTTTAAATGTTACCCACAAATTAATGCGCAAGAAAAATAAGTCAACCGTTCTGAATTTGGGAAGTACGCGGCATATTGCAATAAACTTGTGTGAAGCCGTCTTGTAGCGACTATGATGTTATGAGGAAGTACTGAGTGTTTGTGATACAAATTGCATAATATTCAAATTTATACATGTAACACCTTCGCTGCCGGATGTATTTATCTGTAAATCCCGTAGTTTCGCGCTACTTTGCAACTCCATAACTCGCCAGTCGTTGTGCTGGAGAGCTGTTCATAACTTCAAAATTCTCGGCTAGTCGTCTGGTTTGCAATGAAAAAAAATTTAAGTTTTGGGTTACGGTTTTGTTGTGTGTGACATCATACGTGGGGTAAATTTAGGCGTTTTTGGCCGAGGTTATCGGACCTTGGGCCCCAACCGCAAGAGGGAAGTATTTCGCTCAAGTTTTTATTGGAAACCAGGCTAAAATCCGAGTCTTTTGAGCCTTTGGCTTTCTAGCGTTTCCGGTTCAAAAATTATGGCCAAAAAAACTAAATTTGGGGAAAAATTACCCAAAAAGATTTTTTACCCAAATTTTTGTTAGTTTTTTTACAGCTGCACGAACAACTGAAAATGCCGTAGAAAAACTGTTCAGTGGCTATATGTCATCGTTTGACCTAGTAACAGCCTTTTATTTTGCAAGATGAGTTATTAGTTTTATAATTCAGTTGAGTAAGTCTCTTGACAGTGACAGCATGTGCAGTTAATAAAAAGTATTTCAAGCCTATAAATGTGTGCAGCTTCACAAAAACTACACAAGTGAAGCCAATGCCCCCACGCTCATGCACCCTTCAAGCACCACTCCTTCGAAACCAAAAGCCAACGATTTTGAGCATGCAATCAAAAACAGTAATCGACAGTCAACACCAGTGCGAACCGAATGCGCGTAGCGTCCGTTGTTAAGAGTGCGTGCTGTTTAACCGGAGATAAATAAAGGCTTCTCAATTGTATATATCAACCATTATTCATTGTCACGTTGCGGTTAATATAGCAGTGTGGATTGCAAAGCATTATACTTGGAGTTAGGACATGCCAAATATATAAAAATCAGTCAAGATCTGGGCATGGATATGTTTAGCCCAGCATTGTTTATGTTTGTCGAATGAGATTGACCAGTGCTCATACTTTCACAAGTCTGGGATTGCGACATCAATTTCTTTTGGCCAGCACTGCTGGGCGGAACACATGAAAAAGTAAATTCAACTAAGAAAACCTTTTTTTTAAACTCAATTAGCTAGCTTGTACTTTCGTTCAAAACAGCAAGTCACTTTGAAACAATTTTTTGAAAAGTTACTTTAAACCATTTAAGTGCAATGCTTATCGCGATGTTACGGGTTTCTCTTTACGTGAAAAGCCCAGACCGGCCAGAAAATGTGCTCACTAGATACTAGTAAGGTCTAATCAGTGAAGCATAGTTAAGTCTGTAGGCTACCACAATCTGAAAGTAGTGGTAAAGCTGCCTACCATTTCTGGTGCAAATGCATGAATTCGTTCATTGTAACAAGTGAACCTACACCAGGGGTCTCAAACTCAAATTGCTCCGAGGGCGAAATGAGGAAGTATAAAGTAACACGAGGGCCGCATTATGACTACCCAATGGCCGCATTATAATGCTTACACAACAAATGCGCTACTTGAACCTTTCTAGAAACAGCTTGTACGTTTTATTTCCTGCTAAAGGAATCGTGAATTACAGCTACATCGTTTCTAGCTGTCTCTAAATTCGTTTGAAAGGAACTTGTTCACTCGCTGGCCGAGCACTTTTAAACAACGGTGAATAAACTAAATAACTGAAATGTTGATTATTTGAAAAACCGCGGGCCGCGTGTTTGAGACCCCTGATCTATAGACATTTGCAAAATAGACCTCATATAAAATTTGTCGTGCAGAAGAATGGAGCCAACTAAATAAAAAAATTGGAAGCAAATGCCGAAACAATTTTTTTTTATTATTAATTTTATGATATCAGGCGAATTTAAAATTGCTGAAAAGCGCGAGAGATTTCGAGTGTTCCTAGGGCTGCTGCTCCCACACCCTTCCCAGAGGAAAAGCGGGTATGAAAATAATTGAATGCATTTAGTGAAGGTCATGAAATCAAAAAAGGTCCATGCCTTTAAAACCGCTTTGATTATGGAGAAAATAAGTGCAAAATTGAAATATTTACCTCAAAGAAAAGCACTGTCTCAGCAGGATTATTGCAACACAAAAAAAACATTTTAAACGTTTTTACACTAACCGCCACTTAGTGGCTAACAAACTTCTGCAGCTAATATTTTCTGAACCGTTGGACCAATTGAAAACACTTTTTTGATGCACTCAGAATGAATTTCTGTACAACGTATTTCTTCTCCCGCAGAACATGTTTGTTCGGCAGTAGCGCGTAAATTTGCGTTATTTTATTTTTTAAACCCAATTTCTTTAAGCAGAAGCACTGCGTTCACAAAGAAAAAATATTTTGTCGCAATTGGACTTTCAGGGCGCTCGCATTTGCCACGAACGTTCATTTAATCGCACCCAATTTATGTTGATTTCTTTCCTTTTTTTCCTGTCATGGTGTTTACGTCAGGTTGTTGCAAAAACTCCGGAAAGGATACAGGACGATATCACGAATGTCTATGAAGCCCTGAAGCATGTCAAACGTATTGCTTCCGACTTGTATACAAACGTAAGTGGTGAGCATTTCGTGTGATGCCAACGCTGTGTTAGGGTTTCCATGATGTCTGTTTTCCGAAATGCATTTTGCCATTCGTTTTGTGCTTTAGCCACTAAACTGCGCGTGCAAGTTTTCTTAAACGGAATTTCCAATCGACAAGGAAGCATTGCTTCATTTCCGCACATGTCTTTGATGTCCAACTGAGCATCGCTTTTTCTGCCCAACGTAAACTGCAAAGCGCAGCTGCTACTCGTTGTTTGTTATGAGTTATGACATCCGAATAACTTCTCTTGGTCTGATGCCTTGAATTAAACTTGCTCAAAAATAGTTTCTAGGAAAGGTTGGCGCAAACGCTAGGTTTTGTAGGATTTGCGTTGAAACAGTGCTTTGTGTCGGCTGCTCCTATTGTATCTTGAGATTTCATTCAGGAAACACAGGCTTGTGTGTTTTTTCGTCTCGTTTTTATTACATGAGGATAATGTTTAGGGTTGTCTGATAGTTACCACAGTGATTATGTGCTGTTGATGCATAGACCTGTTCATGGGAGTTGGACTACCATGGGGATCCCATAAGATTTGTCCCATGGGATGGAACAGCGGGCTTAAATTTGTCCCATGTACTACTGAACTTTAATACCAATATTGTATGCTCACCGCACAATAGCCATTAGACGTAGAGGCTCACTGGCATTGTGTAATGACACGAGCCCCCCAAAAATAGGTTATTGTGGGCCCTTTTTCAGGTGACAATTAAATAAAGGACCCCACCCAATTTTCACTGGCACCATCTCACTGGGGCGTTTGCGGTGTTTTAGTCACTGCTACGTAGAGGCTAAACGTCAGACATACCCATGATACAATGTACTTTGTATTACTAGTTTCGTGGGAATCCCATGGGATGGGACAGAAAATAGTGTCCCATGGACAAACGTTTGATTGTTCATGTCGTATAAACATTTTTTCCTGACAGCATCTTTTTCAATGGACTACTGTTACTCGATCTACAGAAGTTTCCGCCTTGCAGCGTACGTTCGGTGTACATCTCCCTCTGCACTGAAATTTTCTCATATATTCAAATATGAAAAATCGCAAAAAAATTCTTCTCGCTTCTATTTCAGTGGAAAGGCGTTCAGCTTTGTGCGTTGCTACCGTCTTGCTACTAACAACTGTCATTTATCAGGAATTTCCGAACCACGTGCCCTTGAGCGAAAGGATACCGAAACCTGGCGATAGCAGCCAAAGACGTCCAATCAAAGCTTCTTTTCCGAAGCTGAGCGCCACGGCGGTTCAAGCTTTCATGGAAGAATACAAGGCCGGCGCACAGAGGGATTACGTGAAACGTGGGACGGCGCAAAAGCACAAACGCGTGCCTGAGGGACAAAGGCCGAGTAAGAAGTAGAGATGGTGAAGGTTTTAATTCTCTAAAGCAGGGGTTCTCAAACTATTGGTGTTATGGAGCCCATGAAGAGATTGACCATAATTTACGGAGCCCCACAATAAATTTCTAAAAATAAAAACAAAAAAAACACATTGTCACGCGGAGCCCTTAGGTTTCTGTCGCGGAGCCATGGGGCTCCATACGGAGCACTTTGAGCACCTTTTCAAAAGTTTGGGCACGTGCCGGGTCAAAAATGTATCAGGATTCTATGTCAAAAAGTCAAAAATGTTCGCTTGTTTATCTTGGATAATAGCATTCGCTACTGAGCTTGCATATCGTTGCCTTGCGTTGTGGAGGTCTGCGCTGCGGACAGCTTTCCATCTCTGAGACTGACAGACGTGAAATAACTTCACATCTAGTTTGTTGTGCGAGCTTTTGAAAAACATGTTTTGTTGGAAGTTTCGTTTCGTTTTCATAAGGCTGTCCATACTTTGCGTACTTGCGATAGCTTCCGTAGTTTCCCAGGTCGTTGGATTTAACGTTTTTCTGTGGAATGATCCAATCTTAGTCACAAATATTGCTGAATGGTGCACAGAGCTTGGACAGTTGAGAAAAGCTGAGGGATACGCCTTCGTATCGTTTACTTTGTAAGGTCATGGCGGATAGTAACTTGTGATGACGATGTAATTGACTGAACTCATTTTTACATATTTATTTTGCCAGGCAACTTTTCGCAAAATCGCGGGACTTTGACTGGAGGCAATCGGCGGCTAGAAGTTCTCAAAAATTGCCTATCCTTTATTTTCGACAGCAAAACTTTGGAAATCAAGAAAATTTTCCAAGCCGGTTAGTTGTATGCTGAATGTGGTGGACGAGTGCTATTGGTTGAAATAATGGTATCCGGACATTTTTGGAAGATACCATTATCTTGCAAATACAGGGTGACCCAAAAAGATGTGTACCCATGAAAATTTCAATTGTGACTTTGATTAAAAAGCTATTTGTTTCAAATTACAACCACACATTATTCAGTTTATGGAAGACCATTCACCAGAGTTTCAACTATTTCTGTCGATTTTTAGTCAATTTATGGCTTTCCCAAGATGTGTTCCAAATGTCCACCATTTCGTTGCAAGCAAACCTGTACTCGTCTGGCAAAGTTGTTAATCACT
>Ga0210059_1016073_pt1 | contig 10831 bp, 6 predicted proteins | sample Ectturendosymbi2_FD_188042 | JGI IMG/M metagenome (GOLD analysis project Ga0210059, IMG submission 188042) | Ecteinascidia turbinata endosymbiont from Florida, USA - Sample 2 (SPAdes) (version 2) | ecosystem: Host-associated > Tunicates > Ascidians > Unclassified | place: Key West, Florida... | reverse complement strand
AGTTCGCATATCGTGCACTTGTAGTGCATATCGTGCACTTATAGCATCGAGATTTTCATAACCGTTTTTGCACGAAAGTTTTACGAGCAAATGGTGGCTTTGATCTGAAGTAGAAGCTTGGAACTTCACTAAAAACAAACTTTTAAAACTTGGCAATGCAATGAAAACATAATTTATATTGGCCGCCTTAGATCTGAACACAATTTTACTGGAAAAAACGCCAAACAAACACACGTTTTAAGGATGATGCTTTAAAGCAAGGGGCATGAAATATTTAAATGTTGATACTCGGTTGTTCTTTGCCACCCCTGTTCATAGTTCTGGCTACGCGCCTGGCGACATTGCTGGTAAAGCGAATTACACGTTTTCCTAAAGCGGCGAATCATCAGGCCCAGCAGAAGCCTGGCCCGCCTCGCATAACTTTACCATCACTCATTGGCACTTTTGTGATGGAAGAACGTTACTTTCTAATCTCATAGCTTTACAGGTGAAAGTAACGGGAAGGTCAGAAGCCCTAATATACACGATAAAATGAACATGGCTCACTGTTACCAGCAGGCCCGTAACCAGCGGGGCTGAGGCTCCCCTGCAAAATTTTTCGCCACTCTGGAAAATGTTTTGCACATAGTTTAAAACTAGTGGACATAAACAGAAAAATTTGGGCTCCTCTCAGAAAACTCTTCGCCCCACCTGATGTTCCAAGCTGGTTACAGGTCTGGTTATCAATCGAATACACTGCCAATGCCTATCTATAGTACTAGCACAGTAAAGCAAGAGAGGTATTTTAGCATAAGCTCGTACCTTCTAAGACAGGTAGTGAGCTATGTTCGCAACATGCCTCGTGAATAATTGAAACCGTAATTTTGTCGATCACTTCGGCGGGCGAGTTTTCACGCGGAGCCTTTCCTTAGAAATGCGCAAAAATGATCATTCCACCTTTGCAAATAATGACAAAACCAGCAGAACGAGACTAGGAATGCGCCTAAGCATGGGTCTCTTTATGTATGTAACACAATTGTTGAGTCTTTTTCGACTAATCCCTGTCCACCGTCTTACTGGCACACGTCACCGCGGAACTTACAGCTCCCCAGTACAAATAACACATAAACATGTGAAGAAACAAAAGCATATGTTTTGCCAGAATGCTTCCATATTTTCACAAAATACGCCCCGCGTTTATTTGTATAGATTTAAATATTAGTGAAAAAGCGCAAAAACGTCGTTGAACCCATAAAGCAAGAATTAAATGGCTTGGTTACAGTTTCCAGCAATCTACGATAAAACTCGCCAAGTTCATTTGTTTCGTGATTCTACGCTGCAAAATTAAAAGCTTACTTCTGGCGGTAAATTCTTGCAACATTCAGTTTTTTTTTAATTGTGTACACTGAAACACTTGACCCAACTACCACACTCAGTTGCTATGATAAAAAACAGTAATTGATCTCGGTCAGATGAGATACCGTTTCTAAGGCCTCTTCAATACTCGAAAAGGATTACCTTGTATATAACTCACTAAGCTCAGCAAAAAGGATGTATAAATCGGTATTTCACCTGTGGTAGATTGCAAATGAAATGTTTGCCTCGGCCCCTCCAATTTTTAAAAGCCGTGCTCCGCCTTTAAACTAACTTTAACATATAGAGTTTCAACAAGCAATCTCTGTTTGCAGGAAATCTTGTAAAAACAACCAAACGTAGGATCCAATACTGACTACATTGTTTTTCATCGAAGTTTTGCAGTGTCTGGCGGTCTTGCGTTGTTGTTAGCTTTTTGTCAGTGGAAAATTGAACATCAATTAAGTACCGTCTTTTTCTTTTTAATTCTCTTTCTGTAACCGCTTTCATACAGACGACCTGCATCTCTCTCATGCCCGGATGCACAGTACTGTCCTGTTGCTACTGTACTGACAAGTCTAAAGTAGACATTTGCATTTCCACTCATTTCAAGATAAATTGTGAAGTCATGCCTCTGTGCAGTTTCGCAAATTTTTAGTTAATATTGAGTCATCATAGGAAAAAACTGCGCGGGGCCCCCAAAATCGCGGGGCACTAGGACATGGCCTATTTGTCCTATGCGTAAATCTGTCACTGATCATGCGCTACATATCTTTTTTACCAAAATGGAAAATGTATCTTTTTACCAAGAAGGAATACATTACTGTGCAGCTCACAAATGCAGTATAGAGACAATATTTAATGCTCCAAGACCCATCAAGAAATTTGATCAGTGCTGTATCTAGACCAGGGTTCTGCAACCTTTCCCTTGTCGCGGGCCAATGACAAACTCTGCAAGATATGACTGGTCGTACTAATATTCCACCAAGAATTCCGTTCATTTTGCTGTTTATGATGTCGGTTATACTTGGGAATTCATGGAATTTTAATCAGATTAACTCCTGATTTTCACAATCCTTAACGAAAGCCCAAAATATGACATTTAGTATATTTACAGCACAGTGCGATTTCTTATAAGTAGTTCGTAATAAGTATGCAATATAAGAAGTTGCAAAGAGGGCAAATTCATAAAATATAGCACCACTAGAGGGGCCATACACTTACTACAATTTGTAAACGGGATGCGGGCCGAATGATTTTGCTTGGTGAGCCGGATCCGACTCACGGGCCGTTGGTTGCCGACCCCTGAATCAGACCGAGTAGTCTCAGTACAAGAGTCGAAGTCGATTGTCAGAAGCAGCAAGCCCAGGGACACTGGAACAGTGGTAGGGCAAAAGAAGAGTTGAGGGCAATGGAAGCTTGTAAAAAACAAAAAAACGTTATCAATTATGCTTGTTTTTGCGTAGCAGCAATGCTGACCACAAAATGATAACAGAAATTATAGAAAACTATTCTGAATTTTATGGGTGCGCGAATAGCTGCAATACATTTGTTTCAAGTCGATCTTGATAAACCATAAAATTACCTGTGATTGTGTTATGAAAATGCACCTCCGTCCCTGTTGCCCCTCTTTTAAAAGGGCAGGGGGCAATACCCCCGAAATTTCACCGCTCTCTGGTGTCCCTGAAATTACCTATGATGCTGTTGTGTAAGGGCACCTGTGCCCCCGCTGCCCCCCACTTTCAACGGCCAGGCAGGGCAGTGCCCCCGTCATGCACCCCGTTCTGGCGTCCCTGAGAAAGCATACTGCTCAAGATTGCATTGTCTAGATTTTTCCATAGCCAATCTATTTATGATACTGGTAGTGACTATTTCACATGGAAGTTCATGCTTTACCAGTTTTTTTTTAAGGAAAATGTTAGGTACCCTGTGTGGACCTGTAACATGGGACCCGATTTCTCTGATTCTAGGGACCCGATTTTCTCTGATTCTAGGGACCCGATGATAATTTGCTCTGATTCTAGGGACCCGATTTTCAATTCTAGGGACCCAAATCGGGTTCCTAAAACGCCTTAAAAAACCCTGGCTTTACACTCTTTAGAATCAGGCAGTACAGCTTGTTTTGTCTAATGGTGATTTTTTGTTCATTCTACCATCTTAAGTTTAGAAATTGACCGTTCTCCACTGCAGTTGGTCACCATTAGAAAAATAGTGACTTCTTGGACTGAAAACATTTCATACACATAATCAGGGGTGGATATGATGGGAGGTGAACGAGTCGGTCACCTCCAGACCCCTATTTCAAAGATGCCGTGAGGGCCCTCATTTTGAGAGTTTCGCACCTAGTTTTTTGCACTATTAAAAAAAACTTATTAACCCTGCTCAGGTAACCTCTAAACACAAACACTTTTGTTGTCCTTGCCCAAATTGGACAGATTTTGTTTATTCGCTTATACTGGAGTAACTGACAGGTTTAGACGCGCGCGGGATTTTTTACAAGTTAGGAAGTCTTCTCTAGTTCATCCGATCAGAAAAAAACAATGTGTTGATTTTGGAAAATTTTTAATATGATGAAGAACGAAAGCAATTTTCCAAATAAAACTGTGGGAAGTGTTCTCAACAAATGAACGAAAAAGTAAAGAAAAATCAAAAAATTCCGCCAGTAGACATCATTGGTGGACGGTTTAAGGTTTAAACAGACCCTCATTTCAAGCTTGTGGTTTTATCTGCAACAAAAGTAGATTAGATTGAGACATTAAATTTTGCTATTTTCATTGCAATTTTCAGCCACATTAATCAGCCTTGCCCAAAGTGGGCTAATTTTTTACGAAAATCAGACAAATAAGGTAAACTTGCCCAAAATGTGCAAATGCTTTGCGACAATTGTTGGGCAATCAGATTGATAGCGGCACTGCTACTGACTTTCATGTCGCACACACGGCCTGTCCTGTCGCCACAGGGGCTTTTGATGGGCTAATCCCCCCAAACAATGCTCCAAGTCTCCCAAAATTGATATATGAAAACCGTAAATTAATGGAGTTTTGTCAATTTCTGCAAATGTCAAGGTATCAACAGGGAAACAAAAAACTCACTTTAACCATAACGTCCGGTGATTTTCACCCCAAACTCACGCTAACCATAACGCGGCGTGATTTTCATCCGAACTCACACTAACAATCAAGTGGGGTGATTTTCACCCGAAATTACACTAACCATAACGTGGGGTGATTTTCATCCGAACTCACACTAACCATAACGTGGGGTGATTTTCACCCCGGACTCACGCTCACCATAATGTCGGGTGATTTTCACCCGAATTCACAATCAACCATAACGTCGGGTGATTTTCATCTAGGGACCACGTGGTCACCACTCCTATCCGGGTGGAAATCACTGGGGGCTGGTATTCCAGAGGTGTGAGTAATCTTTGCAGAAAATTGGAAAGTGATCAATGCAGACAAGTGCTCCCCATCGTTGGCAGTTGGCACGTGAACTTCGTTTTGTTCTGTTTTGGTGGTGGTCAAGTTCCACAGCGTTGTCTGGTCTAAAAGTTCTTGTCCTCAAGAAAATGCTTTGGCTTTTTACCATCAGTGTACGCACAACAAGGAGAAAGTCTTTTTGGCAAGCCAAAGTTCTGGAAACTTCAATTAGGAAGAGAAGCACAAGATTCATCATGTTCCCAATAAAATGTTTTGACCTTTCACTACAAGTGCACACACGAAAAGGTGAATCGCAGGCCCTTTCTGGCTCCAATTTCTTTCCTCTGATGGAGAAGACGTCATACATTCTCCTGCCTGTTTCTCAATCAAAACCACGAGCTGAGCAGGAGCCATTCGCGCCAAATTGATTTGCGTCGTCAGGGCTTGCACTCGTGTGATCTACTCCCGTGCTTGCGTCGGTCAAAGGTTGCTGGCGTGGCTTACTAATGAACTTACATGTACCAACTCCTTTTGCCCAAATTAGTCAAGGTTGCTTTAGGCGGGATCTTTGTTGTTACACCTCAGGTAACCATGGGTCAATTTTGGCAAATTTTTGTTCCCCATCGAAAACTACAAAACTTGTGCAGATTTCCATAGAACTGCTCGAAAGAGCGTCTAAAAAATGCAGCTACTGAAAGAACCAGCTTTTTACGTGAACGTTAACTAATTTTAAGTTTAAGTAGAAGAACCGTTTGCCCAAATTGGGCAAAGGTTACCTGAGCAGGGTTAATCATTCAGAGCCATATTTGATAAGTTCTGAAGCAAGTCATGTGTTTGTCAACATACAGCAAAAATTATGTACAAATGTTCCAAAAGAGGCCCCTCAACAACTTGAATGTGTAAACAAAGAAAAATTTAAAATCAAATAACTGTAACTTCAAAACAATTACAATGTTAAATGGACTTTCACGAAGAAGCAAATTACCATACAAAATGAAAAATTTAACTTGGTTTCAGGGAAATTTAAAACAAAGACCCGCGGGGAACCCAAAAGCGCTGGGGTCCGTAGCAATTGCTACATTTGCTTCTATTGTTAATCTGGCACTGCAAGTGCTTGAAGTAAAGCAATTATTTTTCTGAAATACGTTTCAAAAACTTCAACATCTGGATACAGTTGCACCATGTTGCTTCAGCAGATTAGAATCAGGAAGTTCCTTAAAATAAAATCTTTGCCAAATCCTGCACAAAACCACTTATGGCTGTACAGTGTGCCAAACAAATCGTTGCACATCGGAACTTTCCTTGAATAAAAAGCTTTTGGTTCATAAAGGTTTTGACAGATAATGTTTGTGTTCAAGTTTGGTTCTACGGTTTATTTGTACTTGTGAAACACTAATCGTTATGCGTTGCTGATCGTCATATTGTTGTGTCATGTGTGCATTAGATAATTGTCGTGGTTAAATTAAGTTTCATTACATACTTTTGTGCATCATGATCAATCAGCACATTATGAATGTGTTCAACAACCTTATCTTTCTGGATTTTTTGTATGATTTTTATCATAGCTTGAATAGTGAATTTCAAACAAAGAAAGACGTACCCAAGGCTACTTCTGATACGTACTGTCGGGTCAGGGCCAATGGTGTAGGAGGCGGGGTGCAGTGAGTATACGTGCACCCCAAAAAGTTGTGATTTGTCGAAAATCCGGGCAAAATCCCTGAAAATCCGGGCAAAATCCGTGAAAATCTGGGCTAAATCTATGAAAATGTTCGCAAAATACCTGAAATTATGGGCAAACTACCTGAAAATACGGGTAAAAATGGCGCCCAACGTTGTTTTATTTAAAAAAATCGGCGCACATGAAGAACTTTTTTAGAGGTCGGCCCAAAAATGATTTGGGTGAGAGGAAATACTCACACAAAGAGTTGCCCGAAAAGTTTTCGGGCAAGTTTGAGGAAACTTGGCAAAAATGCTTCGCATCCCCAAAAATGTGCCTGCTCCTACACCTATGGTAAGGGCCTACGAGAGGGGGTACAAGAGGTACATCGTACCCGGGCCCGGTAGATACTGGGGACCGGGAGGATGAAAGTAGTCTACGCACAACAAGTTTTTTCTGTTATGAAGCCCAAAATTGGTGATCGCTTTCTCCAACTGCAACACTGGTAGCTATAACCAGTGTTCCCTCTAGGATCTTGAAAAATGCGAAATTGTCCAAACATAATTTTTAATAAAAATTTGCCCAAGCTATTAGCTGCTTTCGACAAACTTTCTTTTGTTGTCATCTTCCTTTCTGTTGCAATATTTGTGGCTGTTACGTCATACACACCAAGTATCGCTGAAACTACGATACAGCGGAGTGTATGTATAGCGTATCGTCCATACAGTAGATTCCACGCAGTAAAACTGTAATAAGCCGCTTATACGAACTGCTGTCGCATCTCAGTCACAGAAGGTCGGATTTATCAATAACCAGCGCCGCAGTTTGCTGCCAGATAATGTATCGCACATACGCCTGAACTTCTAGGAAAAAGCAATCCCTTGCCAGAGTTGCTTGCCACACCAACTCTGTGTGATACACAACACTCAGCAACAGTTAAATGCGGCGTAATACCGTTTTGCGCCGTGCGCTGACTAACAGTTCACACAATTTCGTAATAATTCCACAAATATTAGCAGGGTTATTTAATTTAATTGTGACGATCGTATCGACTACTGCTATTGTAACTTGTATCTTCCACAGCTGCTAATACATATTACTTATGTCACTTGTGATGTCATACAACCGCAGTGTGATATAATCAATTGTTTTCCGTTCTTTGGTGGTATGACTATGTGCTTAAAATGTGACCAGACGTACGATGAAGAAGCTCGGGGTTAGCAACTTTACAGAAATATAAGTTTGGTATGTCATAGGATGAGGTAAAAAAAGCACTGCCACTTTGGTGTGTAAATATGGTGCGCTAGCTGCACGAATTTGACAGCGAATGACGAATCTCTGGCAACGTTGCTTTGCAGGAAATTTATTCGTTGAAATTGATCAGCCACTTAACGTGGCGCATCAGAGGAATTACTTCACTGCTGCAGTTCAGTAATGATTGCAATATAGGTGCTCAGGAGCTCAGCAGCTGCAAGGACCCTGATTAGGCTCCCATATAGGCCAATTTCTCAGTATCAGAATATAAATGTACAATAAAAAACATCAATACATATTCTCCTGACCTCTGTTAATAACATTATTGTAGTAATCGAAGTGTGGAACAAGTTGTATTTTTTTGAAATTTTGCGCTCTTCTATGTGGAATCGCCTTCATTTAATTTTCATGTGTTCTAAGCTATTCACTACCAATTTGAAATTATACAGACCCTTTTTTTACTAATTATATACAAGTTTCGATGAGGGCCCCAAAAGCTAGTGGGCCCGGTATCTGTCTTCGCAACCCCTTGTAAAATTTCTGTCGGAGGCCCTGCGTACTGTGCATGGTAATTTATACTGAAAAGTACAATGGCAATTTGAAATCACGTGAATTTGCCGTGTGTGCAACAAATAATACGTTTTTGTCTGTGCGGCACAAACGGCTTTTTGTAATCAGAGCCTAATAGTCTGAAACCCGAAGGTTAAAAACATGATTTATGATGGGCAAAAAAATCTACCGCGCTTTGATACAGCGTTCTGTGATTAGCAGTACATTAAAAATGGTTATTTTTACTGTAACTACGGTGTTTAACTTTCTATTGGTTGACTGTAGTGAGGCAGGGGAGGCTTGCTGTCTTTGCAGGCCACTTTTTAGGCCGAGAGAACCTTCGCAAGTATTGTCAGAACGTTTCCCTGCATTTTCTTGACCTCTTCACATGTCTGGAAATCCACTGTTAAAAACTGTTAGTGTCCATTTTCAGCGAATTTGCAACAGTGTCTCAAGGGTTTGCAGGTTGTTCTCATTGCGTTTCACCACATGAGTTTTTCGGCAAAAAACTGCCATTGCTCTTGACTTTGCGGTATATTTACAGAAAACCTGCAAGGGTCACTGCTTTTGGATCCGCGGGCCATTGCTCAGTCATCGCTGCGCTAAAACAATATTGATTACTTACCAGTATAAAAATTGCCTTACCACATCGATGAAAGTTTTAAGTGAAATCGCTAGGTAACACTTTTTACTTACTCAATTCGACAAAGGAATTCAAGTTTGTTGCACCTGCTTTCACGCTTGCAAACAGCGCAACTTAGGTTGATTACCGTCCAGCTGAGATGTTTTAGCTGCTCATCACAATCATCAGAATGGGTACCCTCTTTACTGCTAACAAACCACAAACTACTCGGCGTGAACATGCCGTGAAATATTGTAGTACACGCACGAACTGAACATCTAAGCTGAGCTCAGCAAATCTCTGATACTGGTTGAAAACGCGAAAGCACAAGATAACAATTCAGCCACAGCGTTTTTTGTCAATTCTCGCAAACGCATCGATTTCTTTTCACTTTCACCACTGCGCCAAGATCAGGGAAAGCGCGACCATCTGGTAAAGCACTTTGGCTGCTGGCGCTGATGTGGTTTGTTCGCTGCATATGTTCTGGTCAAGTCGCACAACTCCATATGCGTCAGCATTCCGATTACAAGGAACAATCGTTGACAGATCGGAAACTGTTAAGGCTGATGCGTGAAAGCAAAGATGACCACATTTTCATGCCTTCTAACCAAATTACTGTGTGCCGATTTATTCGGCTTCGTCCCGCGAAGTATTGCTAGGTTTGTTCAAGACACTTTTGTTACAAATGGCGCGTTACAACAAGCCAAATTGTAGAAGAAATAGAGAAAAATTCACCTTCAACAAATTTATCTTTTAAGGCAGTGAACAAAAAGAAGCATTGAATTTCATTAGTCATTGCATGAATTCAAGTGGGCACGTATGAGTCAGCACATTATGGCTAGCCATGAGCGTGTTTTGTAGTAAAACTGAAAAGATGTGTGGAAGATGACGCAACAATGAAATAACATTGCTCACATAATTAGTTCATGATTGCCAGGTGGGCATTTTTATGCCAAATTCCAGAAATTTGGCCTTATTTAAAAGTGGTTTTGCATTAGCAAATGCTGTTGGGCGTCAGGCCCGTAGCCAGGTTTTAAGATTTGGAGGGGTAAAATGCATTTTAGGGGGGAAATATATTTGTTTTATTGTACAGTATATTTAAAACAAATTATTTTATTAATTTTCAACGATTAACTGGGTAGCATATTGCCAGTTGTCCGTTTTCAGTCTGATCACTTAAGATTTTTGATTATATGCTATGTGCCGTGGGTAGCCAAACACGGGAGAAAGATTACGGCGCCTTCCTCAAATTTTCAAAAACGAAGACTTTTTCCAGAAAGAAGTATCCACACAAAACTAAGGACATTTATTTAGTTATGCACTTTTCTCCGGACACAACTAAGAAAACCAAGGTGAAAAAATTTTTGCTATAGCTTCAAGATATTTTTCTGGTAAACAACAAAACTGAACCAGTTTTATTCGTATCAGTATTCAAAGACACTGGTACGAAAGAAACTCCGCCTACTTTCTCACAAGAGTCGCAACGATGCACGAGATTATATATAATAAATACAAACATGCTATTGGGCCCTGAAACAATCAATCAATCGTTCCCATTAACAGTTGGAAGTCGAACTGTTCACTTTAGCATGTAGACGTTGTATATTTTATCAACACTCGCAGTTCTTAAAACGCAGTTCTTCTTCTGTCGTATACACAAACAGGAATACATGTTGGTCAGAACTTTGACTGTGTAAGGCAGGGGTGTCCAACCTTTTTGGCCAAAGGGCCACATGCGGTTTACGAATGATTGCGCGGGCCACTTGAGTGTTTACTGCTAAGACAGACAAAACCCTCACGCCAAAATTATAATCTTAGAAATGTGTATTATCCTCTTTCACAGTTATAAGAACAATAAACATACCAACAGTAAAGTCAACAAAGTTTTTACTACACGTCGACATTTCAATGTGAAGTTTGGCACTGTTTTTCTCTAACAAGTTTGGCAATATTCGGTGAGATGGACGATGTAGCAATGCGAAGCGAATTTTCCATATG
>Ga0210059_1016072_pt1 | contig 10831 bp, 6 predicted proteins | sample Ectturendosymbi2_FD_188042 | JGI IMG/M metagenome (GOLD analysis project Ga0210059, IMG submission 188042) | Ecteinascidia turbinata endosymbiont from Florida, USA - Sample 2 (SPAdes) (version 2) | ecosystem: Host-associated > Tunicates > Ascidians > Unclassified | place: Key West, Florida... | reverse complement strand
TCATGTTGCCTGGCCTAGAGCACAACCGCTAGGCCAAAGTGTTCCGCTGAAGTTTTCATTGGAAACTACGCTCAAGTCCGAGTCTTTTGAACCTTTGATCGACTTTCTAGCGTTTCTGGTTCAAAAGTTATGATCTAAAATAAACAAATTAATTAATTATCTAATTAGCTAATTAGTCAAATATTTTCACCAACTTACATCATAAGTTTTGAACCCGAAACCTTAGCAGGTCATCCAAAGTATCAAAAGACTCGGATTGTAGCCTAGTTTCCAGTAAAAACTTCAGCGAAATACTACCACCTAACAGTTGGCGCCCAGGGTCAGGCAAAGTGGGTCAAGGTGGCCTAAAAGTTCTCCACTTATGACGTCACTCACAAAAAACCCGCACCCCCCAAGCAAAAAATTTTTTCGAGTGCAGACTAGAAGACTTGCCATGTCTTTTGATGCTTCGACCAGGTCTGTAACCCAAACAGGAGCAGAGATATTCCCATGCAAAGCCATGTGCATTTAGGCATTTTCTTTCTGAAAATTCCCGAAAGCAGCCAGACGCCAAAGAGTTAAGGTAGCATGTCATAAGAAGCCTCTATCCCTCATAGTAAGATAAGGTAGAATTTTAGGATAAAATAAATAGTTATTTGCAGCCCACCAGCGATAATCCACAATTTACGTGACCCGTGATAGTGAATAGGTTCCACACCCTTGTTTCAAACCTACCAACATTTTTAATGAAGTTTTTGCTGTAATACTAATTTTTATGCTTGCAAAAATTAAACCCACCAACACCCAATTGAACTGCCTTTTCATAAAATTTTCTTCATGAAAAATTCTTCCCTAACAATAATCTTAATGATGCTGTGTTTCATGTGCAAACAAGAATGGTGTTGAAAAAATGAGAACATTAATGCAATGCTGTTTGCTTGCAAAGTTCTTAACCTACCAACATTTTCAGTGATGCTGTATTTGTTACGATTTTTGAAACATGCAAAAATCAAACCTACCAAATGGAGCTGCCTTTTCATGATATTTTTTCTTGAGAATTTCTAGCATTGAAATCATCTTACTGATGCTGTGTTTCATGTACAAACAACCACAAAATTGAAAAATTAAAAACATTAATATGCAATGTTTATTGCATGCTAAGTTTTGAACTTACCAATGGTATCAACTTTGCTTTGTTGTGTTGGAAAAACTTCCACTGTTCATAAACTTGCCAAAGTAACCAAGAAAAATATTCAGACTTCCAAGAGCAAAAGCTTATTGGGTATTGGTTTGTGAGTACAATCAATAAATAAGTAGGCAATTGTTGGCATGGGATTGTAAATGTGACAATTCATGTACACAGGTATGGAAGGCGCTAAATTGTGAAATTGGTTTTCAAGACCTTGAAAAAGTATTGAATTTGGCCAAAATGTACATAAAGTATTGAAAAGGTATGGAAATTCTAAAATTCAACCATTTGTTATTCAAAATCTGCTTTTTACCACTGATGACAGTTTTGCAAATCTTGTTTGCATTGTGTTCCATGAATAAAATTTTGGAAAAATGACGACAAGTGATGGTTTCAAATGTTTTTCATTTAGTATTGACAAGGTATTGAAAAAGTATGGAAAATGTGTGGGAGCCCTCTATTAGAAAGAGAAAAATGATCTGCTTAGATGATTTCACCTGTTTTTGCTTGTTTTAAAAGAAGCCAATGCTAGATTGGACATTCTTCTGATTAGAAATGATTATTTGTTTTTAATTGTGGACTTGTGGTATGCTTCATAGATCGTTATAAAACGAATGGTAAATATGCAGTCTTTTAAAGTGATGTTAGCAACCAGACTACATCAATCATAACATTTATTTCTTTACTTTATGTTTTTTAAGTCATGTAGAAAACATTATATGTGTGTAATTTGATGATCTGACCTATGTTACATAGGTTAAAAACTGAAGGATACAAATTGCAAGCAAATGTTCTTATATTTCTAGATTATAATGAAATTAAAACCCTTGCTTATGACTCAAATTCCATTACCTTTATTTATTTACTGGTGATTAGATACATGACCTCTGTTTCATAGTTAGAATGTCTATATATCTATACTCTGTAAGTGTTGTTTTCAGTGACATTTACTTATCATGTTTGTTCCACAGGTTGTAAATTAACCTCAAGCATTGTGCTCTTCAAGTTGCACAAAAATAGGACTATAAAAAGGTAACTATTAATTAATTACTGAACTAGTTAGTAGTTAATAAAAGTTGGTCCCTGTTTGGACTTCTTAAAGAATTTGTCTTTAAATTTGAACCATTTTATGAAAAATATTGGACCTCATATTTTGTATGTGGGAACCTTGATGCAGAGTCATTTCCTATCCTTAAAAATCTCCAGGTTTGTAGAGATATTTATAGACTAAGAAGCATTAAATAAAATGTCTTTTCCTTCTTGAATTTCTAATTCTGGAGTTTTTTTGCTTTTACATTTTTGATTTTTAGCAGAGTTTAAGATACAAATAAACCTGTGCCACAAACTCACAATGACATCTAACATTTCTGCCACTATATCAGTAGGCAGTATTGCATCTAGCTTGGAGAAAAGGGGTCTGTTGTGGAAGGGCAGCTTTTGGTATCACTTTTCAGCATAAAACCACATTTTCTCTTAACACTTTTGCATCCGGACTAAATCAAGTGGTTCGTTCCAAAACAACTGGATCGTATCTGGCTTTGTGCAGGAATGTAATGTCTCCAGTTCGGTAAGTGCTAGAGAGCTGTTCAAAGGCTCGAAAGACTTGGCAAATTTTCTAGTCTGCACTCGAAAAAAATTGTTTGGTTTGGACCTTAGGCCAGGTAACATGAGCCAAAATGGCCCAAAAACTATTTCACTTATGATGTCACTCACAAAAAATCCGCAACCCCAACCAAAAAAAATTTTTTGAGTGCAGACTAGAAGACTTGGTGAATCTTTTTAGGGTTTGAACAGCTCTCTAATGCAATTGGCAGAGGAGCTATGGTGTTGGTATGGCAACTGACGCTGCTTTTTGGCCGATTTCCAGGTACGTTTATATCGTACCCTAGCTCTCAAGGTGTTAAGACTAGAAATCGACCTATTAATTTTGCGATGTTGCCGAAGTATCATATTGGCAAAATTCCACTGATACACTATACCAACGGTGCACAACCTGCGGCTTTCAGCTGCATACCGCCTTCACTAATGAAATTTACAGCTGTCCACACATAATTTAAAATATAAGATTTGACGGCCGTGCTGGTGTATATTGAAGCAAAACAAACGCAAGGCAAGAAAATCAGCCGACACGAATCAGTCGACCAAACTTTTCCTTTAATAAATTCGTTAAAATGTTGACTTTTTATTATACTTTTAGGCACAAGTAAATGATATATACCGGATAAAACCTATACTTTAATTAAACGTATCTCAGAAATATAACTCAAACTCATTGGCGGCCGTACTTCATATAAATAAAAGTAATGCGGCCGGCAATAGCAAAAGGTTGTACACCCCTGGATTATATAGTATATCGGCTATATTTGGTCATAAAAGCCACACTAGTTTTTTGCACAGAGTGTTCGGAAACCCAAGTTGCTACTTGGTTTCCAATAAACGCAAATTCTCTGTACTATTCCTTATGATGCATAGCCCTCCGACTGCATCAAATAGTGCGCAATATTTGGATCAATCATCCCAATAAACTGGTCTATGGTATGGTTTATTTATACATTTTTGTGACTCAAATCACGAAATAACACAAACGCAGCAAGAGGAAATACAATAACATCAAAGTTCAATAGTTGATTATATGCTGATGAAAATATAAAAACAAGAAATTTCAGATTTTGCAGCTTAGCAATTGTGTTCTAACATGCTGAATCACAAAGGGTTGACAAAAGACCACCTGGGTCAAATTCTCAGCCAGCCCTGTTGCTAACACAAACCAAATTTTAAATAAAAGTAATAAAAAAGCATCAAATCAACTTCAGGTAAAATAAGCATAAAAAACAACAAAAAACAGTAGATAAAGGCATTCCTATGTACAGGGGGTGGGATGAGCAACTGTAGAGGTAGACAGGAGAGAAAAGTGGCATCAACACAATATTACAAAATAGAGATCGACCGATATGGCTTTTTTGAGGCCAATACCGATATATCAGCCGATACCAATATTTCTAAAATTCTTAAATCTTGTTTTCTGCTTCATTAGAAAAATTAGGGTGTGTTTTATATCTTATCTTTTTTTTCAAAAACTTCAAAAATCAGGATTTGTGAGCCAAAATTTTTGAAATTGCAGCAATTTCAATATTTGATTAACTTTTTAGCATAGTATGCACTGTTTGCAGTGAATAAACACAGTGCCATAAATAAAAAAAAGAATGTTAAAATAACAAAACAATAAGAAAAGAGCACTGAATGTAAGAGAGCTGCCTACAGTGCTTAAACCAAAAAAAGCAAAAACAGTGCTTGAAAGTTTAACCCTTTCAGTCCCGCGAAAGCCCCAAATCTTGCAGAGCTTCGCAATCCTATAACTTGCCAGGCGATTGAGCTAAAGAGCTATCCAAACCATCCACGGATTCAGCAAGTCTTGTAGTCAAAATCGAAAAAACGTTTTTCGTTTTCGGTGGGGGGATTTCTGGAGGTGACATCACAAAGAAAGCATGTTTTGGAAATTTTAGCCACCTTTCGCTGGCCCTGGGCCTCAACCCATTGACCCACTCTTTTGGCTCAAAGTTTTGTTGAAAACTAGGTCAAAATCCGCGTCTATAGAACCCTGGATTGATTTGCTAGCATATCTGTAGCCAAAATTATGGGTCAAAAACCCAGTTTTTGGCCTAATTCAAAACTTTTCAGAAAAGGCATAATTTGCCCTTTAAGGGCAAACTTTGATCAGCCATAACTCGGCAGCAGATTGAGCTAGAGAGCTGTTCAAACCCAGTAATGACTAGTGGCATTGTGTAGTTTAGGATAAAAAATTTTTTTTAAATTTTGTTGGGGGGTTTTGGGCCAATGGGATCATGACAGGGGCATGTTTTTGGTTAATTATATGACGTTATCATCTGATCCCACGCGCCAATATTTTGGCTCGCAGTATTTTTGGATTCTAGGGCAGAATATGCGTTTTTAGAGCCATTGATTGAGTTTCTAGCGTTTCAGGTTCAAAAGTTAGGCCAAAAACAGCTAATTGGTAAGGGGCTTTTCTCAATACCTTTGGGGGATTTCCCAAAATAATTCTAAGTTTTTTTGGCGCTAATCTTGGAACCAGGAACGCTAAAAACCCGTTCAGACCCTTCAAAGTCCCGAATAGTAGCCAAAAAACAGCTAAACTAAAAAAATTGTATGTCATTTAAATGGCTCCTGCGGGTCTTAAAGGGAGGTTGGGCAAAAATGCTGATGTCAGCAAAAATTGACATAAACATCCTATCATTATATAAGCATTAAAAAAACCAGAAACCCTAAACTGAAACGTTTTTTTTATTGCAAACTACATACCTTCACGAGTCTTTAGAGGGTTTGAACAACTCTCTAGCTTAATCTGACGGCGAGTTATTGCCTGCAGTGAAATGCCCCCAAGAGTGACTTTTGAGGGAGCAAAATTTTGGTCAGTTTTTGGTTTATGAGTCCTGGCAGACTGTTTACTACGAAAATGCAAATGCAATACCTTCCTTATCGCCAATAAACTTACTACTACTACTACTTCCTTCGCCTTTTTCAACTATCAAAACAGAATCAAAAAATTCCTTAGGTACTTGGTGACCAAAGTTCAACCCACTGGCTAAATGTTGCCTGCAGGCAAATTTCACATGGCCCATAGCTTTGCCTTCAGATTGTGTTTCATATGACCTGCCAAAGCCTGGATAGTGAATTAGACTTCTGTGTCATATTTATTGGATTAAATCATAATTTATCATATTTGCCATAACTACATATGTACGTCACGCCAGTGCAAGTTATTCTACAGAGGTTTTTCAATAATGTCTGACTTTACTGGTTACAAATAAGACAAAATAGTATTTTTATTAATGTCTGACTAAATAGCTTGTGTATACTTACACTGCCATTGGATGCATAAAGACATATGTGATAATGAAGATTGAAGACCATTGTGTTGAAGTGTTTTTGTATTATGGTTAAAGTTGTCAGAAGGGACTGCTAGTCTGCAGATGCCTTCACATGATCAAATTTGACTGTCTTTCACTAAGTTCATACAACTTTGCTCTAAGTTCTCTGGGGTAGTTTTTCACTAGACGTTAACACTTTGACGTCCAGCCGCTTTTTGGAATTTCCGAAAAAAAACACCGAAACGCACGTGGCATTGCGCAGGAATTTCTCCGGTCCTGTAAGTGCTACGGACCTGGTTGAAGTGTCAAAAGACGCGGCAAGCCTTCTAGTCTGCACTTGATAAAAAATTTTTGTTTGGGGGTTGCAGATTTTTTGTGAGTGACGTCATAAGTGGAGGACTTTTAGGCCACCTTGGCCCACTTTACCTGGCCCTGGGCACCAACCGTCAGATGGTAGCAATTCGCTGCAGTTTTTATTGGGAACTAGGCTACAATCCGTGTCTTTTGATACCTTAGATGACCTGTTGGGGTTTCAGGTTCAAAAGTTATGATCTAAAGTATTAAAAATATTTGACTAATTAGGTAATTAATTTGTTTATTTTAGATCATAACTTTAGACCCAGAAACACTAGAAAGTCAATCAAAGGCTCAAAAGACTTGGACTCGAGCCTAGTTTCCAATAAAAAGTTTAGCGAAACACTTTGGCCCAGTGGTTAGGCCCTAGGCCAGGAAACGTGAGCCTCAATGACCCCAAAACTACTTCATTTATGACGTCACTCACAAAAAATCCAAACCCCAACCAAAAATTTTTTTCGAGTGCAGACTAGAAGACTTGTTGATCCGTTTGAACCTTTGAACAACTCTCTAGCGTAATCGGCGGAGGAGCTAAGGCGTTGTTAAGGCAACCGAAAACTGCTGTTTTTAGGCCAAAATCTAGGTATGAATATATCGTACGCCGGCTCTCAAAGTGTTAATATTATGGGTTTTCCTTGTAGTTTTTAATTTAGCACAAAGATTAAAAAAAATTGAGCTAATTAGCCACCATTTTCTACCCCAGGGATGGGGTCCTAGGCTGCATGAATTGTGAAATATCATTGGTGTGCCACAAAAATTCATTAATTTTATCTTTAAATTTTGAATTTATCTTCCAAAGGAAAATATGGAGAGAAAACTATATAAACAAGCGAGTGAGACTGCTCTTGACTTTGTTTCTACGTGTCTGGTCATCATGGAGTTTTGTTTTGACATGATGTTTTTTCTGTCTTGGGTAATGAAAAATCTGATGCAGGCCATATTAAATGTTCACGCATGCCACATGTTCACCACTCAATGTTATCAAAAACAATAAAATCTGTTTGCGCTTAGACTTAGCTTGGAAACACTGAGTACAGTTGCATAGGGGGCTGTTTGCAAATGAAAAAGGTTGACAGGGACCATTGAATGTAGCCCATAGGTTCTCAACGTTTTTTGTAGCTGGCACTCGTTTCATAAAAATAAAATGACGTTTGCACCCCCTCATTTAAAAAAAATGATGAAATAACAGAAACAGTCCGATTTCGCAGTACTTTCATTCTATGATTGATTATGCACACTGACAATAGAAAACATTCAGTCGTACTGCTTACTGCCTACCTTACAGCTCATTAGAAACAAACCTAGTGATGTTTTTGTTTCTGCTTCTCCGAAATGACCCGCTCATACCTTGGCACACAATTACTCAGAGCCACACGCAATTTGTTCAAGAGGTTCAAACTGTTCCGATACTTGTTTTTCAAATGAAGTAGAGAAGAAAGTTTAGATTCGCACAAATATGTTGTTGCAAAGGGCAATAGAATAGACAGACTTTTGTACTCAATTTCTTGTAACTTTGCATGGGTGGAACATCAGAAACTTTCCAGTTCTGCAGCATCAAAAAACAATTTCATCGCTTGGTTTTCTTTCAAGTCAATTATGATCTTTTTTAAGAACGTCACCATCTGCCATTTGATCATCTTCGAAAAGAAATGGGTCTATTATCCGTTCTTCATTAACACTGAGATCTCCATCTTAAGAAATACTGATCAAAGGAAGCTTGCAGCATGTCAAAATGGGCAGAATTTCATTGTTGTACACATGGAAATATACACCCGACTTCTTACACTGTTTCTTCCAGCCACATCAATCCTCAACTGATAATTGCTGACTGCTCTACTTTTATACAGCACACATGCTCTGAAAATACTGTGATGTATTGCACCATAAAAATTTAAACGTTTCAATTTGCTTACAATCATGTCAACGGCCATCAGTCAGCATGGTAACCTTAGCGTGAGCAAAAAGAACAATGCACACATTTAGCCATTTAAATTGATAAATAAGTAGCATTAGCGGGAATGATTAGACTGGATAATGTTCTTTGAGTAATAGCAGTTGCAAGCTTTCGCAAATCTTGGTTCTGATAAAAGTAGGCTACATCTAAAAACATACAACTCTCATCTTGTGAAATCGCATTTTGGACCCCCAAAAACATTGTTTCAAACCCCTAGGCGTCCAAGAGCTCCCAGTTGGGAGCCACTGATCTAGCCTGAGATAACAGTTTCAGAAGTACTTGTTTAGGGCATGTAGGTATGCATGAAAGGTATGGCATTTTTCATGTAATTTGTCTCCAACATGTGATACAGTCAAATCACATATATGTGCAAGTCAGAATCATTTTGAAAAGAAACTCTAAAAAAATTTTTGAAAATCTGTTTCAGAGGGCTGAGTATGGCCATCAGCTTATTTTACTACAGCTGTTATATTTGGTTGTAGTTTCAGTGCATTTCTAAATACATAGCTCACTGTTCACCATTTTCTTCCTTTCTGTATTAATTTACCTTTTTAAATTACTGATTGTTGCAGGTTGTCTGACATCACAAGCAATAATTGAAAACAATGTGGATTCAAGTACGTACAATGGATGGCAAGAGAAGTGAAAAAATTGAAGGATTGTCCAAATTAACAAGTGTTAAAGACCTCAGACAGTGCATTGAAGGCAAGTTCGGAATACAGCCAATTGAGCAAAGGTTGTTTTATCGTGGAAAACAGGTGCTTATGGTTATTTTGAATTAATAATGCTACTTTACAAGTTAATTAGTACCCTACGTCATGTCAATTGAGGTATCACAGAAAACATGGTTCAGTAATTTTACATTTTCAATGCCTCTTGGATTGCTTGATTTTAAATTAAACGTTTTATGCTTTGTATCTGCAAAGAAGATAGCAGTTGTTAAAATGTTCTGTATCAATCTGAAGAAAATGTAAGACTTCTTGGTTGCGAATCCGCTGTACATCTGATTTTATGATACAATGTACAGTTGGTTTTTCTTTCAAAATGAAATGAATAGTTGCATTTAAGGCACTTCAAGTAAAATAAAATTAACTGGAAGCTTATTGGAAGGGTTGATTTTATTGCAACATAAACATGTTTTTCAGCTGATTCTGGTTAAGGCAGGTCAATGCAAACTGTCATCAGTAGTTTTGCCAAGTGTGAGAAAAATTGTATATAAATGGTTTTATTCTTCCAAAATAAGTCAATTTTTAGAGTTTCTTTGAACATGTGCTTTTGCATAAAAACACTTTTTTCATCGAATGTTGTCCTTTGGTTGAGTGTGCTTAGACAGTAGGAAAGGCGTTAACAGCATACGCTGGCTAATTCTTTGCTGTGAAAAGTCATGCTTGTCGCACAAAGTGTTAGATTCTAATCATGACATGTTATATATTTGTGCATAGATGGAAAATGGATACACGCTGTTTGACTACAATGTTGGCTTGAATGACATTGTTCAACTTCTACAGAAAACGATTTTTTCTGCAGAGGTATTGTTTGTGGATCGTGCGATACTTTGGCATTATGGGATGGTTGTATACTTTGAGATATAAAACACAGTAGCAAAAGTGGAACTGGCATGTCTTTGTATCACTGAAAGAAAGCAGCTTTTGGGTGAAAATTGGGAAAATTCAAAAGTACAAATTCGGCTAAAAATCCCAGTCATGTATTTTTACACAATGCATTAGGCAACATACACCAGAAAGAAGTTAAAATATACCAATTGAAGATAATTACTTATGTTGACATTTTGGTCTTAAGTTGGGTGCAGGCAAACTGTGCCCCTCTCTGGCAGTGGTTCTAAACTGGTGTTTGATTGAACCCCAGGGGTTCGGTGAGTCAGTCCCAGGTGTTTGGCGTAGGTTCGATGCATAGTTCCTTTGGTGCGTGCGTTAATAGAATATCATCTCTTATATTTTAAAGAAATCCTCTTATGTTTTAAAGAAATGATTTTGTTTGTTTCATTTGCGTCGTCAGGGAGTCTTGACTTACACTGCGTCATCATCAACTCAACACAGATAAATTGTTGCGCGAATAACGTAGAGTCGATATATTTCCCAGGTTCTTACTCGGATTTGAAAAGTTGGTGTTCGTAGAAGTTCACTGATAGGTAGTTAATGTAACTGGTGACTGTCACACTGCTTAATCAAGTCGTTGCGCAATGGAGTTAGTGACTAAGACGCATTGTCGACTGATGGCGTAATATATTTTTTAAATTTTTTTCAGGAAACCTGCGAAGTTAAATCGGATGACGCGGGCATTATGTCATCTGATGCTGGCATTGCTTCATCTGATGCTGGCATTGCGTCATCTGACGTTGGCGTTGCGTCATCTGACGTTGGCATTGCATCATCTGACGTTGGCATTGCATCATCTGACGTTGGCATTGCATCATCTGACGTTGGCATTGCATCATCTGACGTTGGCGTT
>Ga0210059_1016071_pt1 | contig 10833 bp, 7 predicted proteins | sample Ectturendosymbi2_FD_188042 | JGI IMG/M metagenome (GOLD analysis project Ga0210059, IMG submission 188042) | Ecteinascidia turbinata endosymbiont from Florida, USA - Sample 2 (SPAdes) (version 2) | ecosystem: Host-associated > Tunicates > Ascidians > Unclassified | place: Key West, Florida... | reverse complement strand
TTGTTTGAATCAACCTCCTAGTAAATTGTACGTGTAACCATGGTTCTACGCAGTGATGCGCTGAGTACAAGCCAGCGTCTTATCCAAAGGAAAGCATCAGAGGACATCAGTACCCCACGTCCGCCACATATGCTAACAAGTAACAGCCTAATATATCTAGGGTTTTCTGTTAATTGTACGAAGTCACAACTCACGCTAAACATTAACCAAACCATTGTTTTTCAGGACCGCAACAGGGGGGCAAACCGGGAAATTACTCCCCCGAAATTTTCAAAAGCATGTTTAGCTGTTCGGCACAACAGCAAGTTACAATCATTTTGCCCACTCCCCAAAAATATCAGTGTGTTGTCGTGCCAATTTTCAAGAAATCCTGCATGAGCAAAGTACATAAAAAGAATGCAAAGCACGCCAGAATCTAACAAAACATATCTTGTTTGCGATACGTATTTTAACTGCGATACGTATTGCCTTGTTTGCGATACGATATGGTGGATCACCAGTGCCACCCAAAATACTTTGTTCCGCTGAAAAAATAATCTTGTTGTGTTTGAGAAAAAATGTTTTTGTGGTTGAAAAAACATTTTTGTTATTGCCTACGTAACAAAGGGTTGCAAAAGAAAAGTTTATAAAGGTATTTAACTGCGATGTGTTAGGAAACCTAAGGCTGTTTTTATCTGCACGCAGTGCAAATATTTGCAGTCATAGAAGGGAAGAAAGTTTGAACTTCATCTGTCACCAGCACGCACAACAAATATAAAAAAGATATCTATGCATTGCAACAGGCGTTAAACACTGTGATTTTGATTACAAGAAGAATTCAGCATTAATACACCACCACAGATTTCGGATTGGCAAAAAATGTACAGTATTTGCTCATCACAAGTGGTTCCGCTTGTCACTAGCTTCAAGGCATTGGTAATAACGTTTCCACAATGCTTTACTGCCTCTTTTGTTAGATTTGCAGTGGGCATTTTGCAGCTTGCCATTACATGGGAAGTGAATTCATCATTATGCCAGTGACTACTTCAGAGTGACTGATAATATTTGCTCGTCTTCGGCTTTTATCACTCTGCAATAACTTCCGCTTTCCACAACCAAAGGAACGGCTTTTGCTAAATAAGCGTTACTCAATGTTGCTCAAAACAGACGTTATACTCAAGTACTTCGTGAGTCACCAAGGAAAATATGAAACTGATTTTGGGAGTACTGCGGGTGAAAAAGGGAATTCAAAACACACGACGACCGGTACAGTACGTTGAGCCGCGCCGCCAGAGGCCGGGTAGGCTAGGTTCGATTTCCGGGCGGGTCATGCCGAAGACTTGAAAATCGATACTTGCGGCCTGTCCAGTCTCGTGCTGGGTGGGTGCAAGGAAACAGTTCACGCGTGGTGCTGTCACTGATTCGCCACCAGTACAGCATTCACTGCGAAAGCAGCCGCGTTGTCCACGGCGCAAACAAGCGGAGATGGGCGCCACAGACCACTCGTGCCATCCGAAAGGAGTACAGAGCGGGAATAAATGAAACTGAACTGAACTACCAATGTAAAAGTAAAAAAGTTAACTGAAAGTCGATTAGCGCTTGATAAAAGACAGAAGTGGCTGTGCTGCTAAGTGCTAAATTGGTGTTGATAGAGTTGAGACGATATTTTCTGGTATTTAGCAGTGGTAGCTCCCTTCTGGTGCGCACCATCTGGAGCGCAAATCTGGTGCGCACCACCCCGCGGAGTGACTGCCATAAAATGCCACTGTGACACCCTGAAGACAGACATGGTCATTTTTGCTTTATTTCTTATGTTTTGTATTTGCAGGATAGAAGACTTCCAGCAATTAATTTGACTTAATAAACTTAGTTTTGAATATTATTTGTCTTTTGTCTGTTTTAAGCATCAACAAGCACATATCTGATGTCTACAACAAAATTCACCAACACAACGCAAGCTCGTTGGAAGCGTTAAACCGATCAGCTTTTGCGGATGTGAACACATTTTGATGGCTATCACTGTTTGCCGCAATCTCTGCTGCTCACTTCTAGCCATGGCTGTGGAGCTGGAGCCCAAAAGTTTCAGATGGTGGAGCCGGAGCCTGAAATTTGGATTCCGGTTCCACAGACACAGTTTGTTGGGAAAGCAAGAGGTACAAACAATACAATGGTTTTTAGTTTTCATTTGGACCAAATCGTTCTTGAGCCGGAGCCAAAAACTTTAGATGCCTGGAGCTGGAGCCGGAGTTGGAGCCCGAATTTGAGTTCCGTCTCCACAGCCCTGGTTTTAGCAGCTGGCCGTGTCACCCAAGTGTCTAGGCCCATAACTACGGGGGGCGCAGGAGGGCTTCGCACTTCCCGAAAAAATGTGTAGGACATAGTTTAAAACTGTTGTATTTCTAAATCGTGCTATCGATGTAAAATTTGGGACCCTTCAGAAAACTCTTCTTCCCCTCCTGGTGTGCCAAGCTGGTTATTGGTTACGGGCCTGCTAGAGCGGTGCTCTCGCAAGAGTAGGCTCATCTCATTAGCTGTAGTGTTTTGGAGGAAATCGTCGGCAACAATCGCACGAAGCGCCCCACACTGGAAAGTTTGGAAACGATACAATTAAATCAGCTCATGGGCGCAATTTTGTTGTAAAATGTGGGGGGGACAGTTTAGTGTGAAATCAATGAAGTGATCGGGTCGATGCAGAGAAGTTTTATAAATACAGACTTGCAATCTTTTTTATAGAGGTGTTTTAAAAGCAAGACTAATCACGATAATACATCAATTGGGTTTTATCAGAGCTGTCAGTTGGAGTGCACAAAATGCTGAATCGCATTGGTCGCACGTGCATATCACTCTTATAGTCGAAAACATCAGTTTTCATGAATTTTATAAGAGGTGTGGTTTAGGCTACAGCGTGATTTGAAGCCTTTTTCAAGTTGCTTAACGTTACAAAGACAATACATATTTTTCTTGCACATTTCCGCTCTTTGTAAAAGCTACAGATCTTCTCAATGCTACTGCGCATCATGCCTGCAGCCCCACCCATGCCAAAACCTCCACTGATATCCTCTTACCAGGTGGTTGATACATCCTTTCAATCTCCCCTTGTTGGCCCCTGCATACATACCCATCTAGCCTACAATGTGATTTCTGCATACCTGATCATTTGGTGACTGTTGTCTTGTAACTTTTTTATGTGATGCAACTTAGCTCAGTCTTTTCACAATCAATCTTTCAGGTTGAAAATGAGATGTTAATGGATGAAATTAATGTCAAAAGTTTAATTCTAAGAGTTCTATTTGGTTAACGGCACGAAAATAGATGTGAGATTAAACAGAAATAAAAACGCACAACAGTGAATTGGTAAAAATATACAAGTTTCACCTGATTAACACGAAAAAAACGTCCAGCAAAACTAGGTCTGATCAGGTCTTAAGTTTGGGAGGAAATATATTTTTACGCCGACAAGATTTTAGTTTTTACTATATGTTTAAAACAAATTTTTCCCGGCACAATATTATTGGGGAACACTGCCCCCGAATGCGCCCGTTGACTACGCGCCTGCCTGTAAAGCAAAAGTTTCGCACTTGGATGAAAATTTTGCTGCATTATGTGTTTGGTTAAACCAGGGTTTTTTTAAGGAAAATGTTAGGTACCCGGTATGGACCTGTAGGGACCCGATTTCGCCGATTCTAGGGACCAGATTTTCTCTGATTTTAGGGACCCGATGATAATTTTCGCTGATTCTATAGGGACCCGATTTTCAATTCTAGGGACCCAAATCAGGTCCCTAAAACACCTCAAAATAACCCTGGTTAAACTCAAGTAAATCAAGGTGACTTACGAACCAATGCATTCAGCACAAGCACAAAGTGTAAGAGTCACGAAAAAATATATTTTGGTTTTGTTGGTCACCATTGTCGCAACATTACAAGAAGTGAGGATAAATGCATATTTTATCTTTAATTCCTAGTCAAGTCCTTATGTTTTGAGCTATAGGTCAATATACACCCAGGCAAATAGTTCTCCAAGGTTTTGATTGAAATCCTATTTACTAATAGTTGAAGACAGCTTTTGCAAAACTGTCCTAAAACTAAATCTCAACAATAGTGCTGCTTTTGTCTTCGACAAAAGCTTTGCAGACATTTGCCTGAAAATGTAACTGTCTAACATTATATACACTTAGGTTTGCCAGACGTCCTGGTTTACCCGGGACAGACCTGGTTTAATGGCTTTGTCCCGGCGTCCCGGTTGGTCAACCAAAAAGTCCCGGTTAGGTATTCAGGCAGGCAGCATGGCCCTACACGAATATTAGCATGTTGTGATTAGTCTGTTTAACCAACTTGCTGAAGAATGATGCGCGATTTTGTTTCGCTGTTTTAGATATAAAGGTAATTGATACGTCATTGTAGTGGGTGTAACTGGTCCAGTAATGGGTTGATTGTTAGCGCATTGGCTAGTTCAGTAAAGTTGGCTAGTAGGAGGGGTGTTCTTTTTGCAATTATAGGTTATTGAAAGGATTTATTTCGTACCAGAACTTGTTTGATTTCCTTCTAAGGCTCGTTGTTCTGAAGTGTCCCGGTTTTCAATCACAAAAATATGGTAGGCCTATGCCTATATACACTATCATCATTAAATTTTACCCTGTCTGTTTCTGAATACGTGACAACCAACGTTAAAGCAAAACCAGATACATTTCTACGCGAACCAAATCCATGCTATACTGTGGTCTTTCACATGTGCAGCTGTAGAACTATCACTGTTTTCAAGAAAATACAACAGTATACTACACAGGCTAAAATGTCGGACAGAAGCAGTAAACCATCTTTCGCGGTCTCTAGAAACTTGAAAAATGCTAAATATCATTTTATTGAAGCTAATATTGATAAATTAACAGAATCCAGTGACATCACTAACAGTGATACTACACAAGTATCTAGTGATACTTGAAACTCTGTTTCATCATCAACTTGGCTATGTGCAACATCTAACATGAAAAACACTGCACGCAAAACGTGTCAAACGTCACTTTTATTTTTGGAACCTCTCCAAGCACAAAACCTGAAGAGAAAAAGTGGGGGGGACATGGCACATTATGTCCCCCCCAGATTAAAAAGTGGAGGGGACACGTCTCCCATGTCCCCCACCAAATTGCGCCCATGAATCAGCTATGTCCAACCCGCCGCCCGCACACATGCGGTCCAGTCGAAGGTTTTGTGCGACCCAGTAAGCTTCTCATTAATGTGTACGTACAATACAATGAAAACCTGTGTTTTCATTTTGATATTCTTCAATTCAACAGTTTTGATGCAATTGTCTTTAATGACTCTTTATCATGTACTGTACTACGCACTGGCAAATTTCCACGAGTCCACTGACACCTCGGTGCAAAACTGATTTTTCTAGTTTGAAAAACATTTCTACCCACGTGTTCCTCTACACCAGTGATTTTCAACCTTTTTCATGCAGCGACCCATTTTGCAACCCACTTTAACCTAACGAGTGACGACCCCCTTCCGAAAATTTCCAGTCAGGCATATGTAAAGCAGTTGTGTTTGCACAATAGAAAATCACAATAACTAAAAAATAACTTACCATACTACTATGTTGAAGAAAGACTCATTTATTAAATACATGTACATGGCAGCATCAGCGAGAGAGACCCGTGCCATATACAAATCGCTCCATGGCACAACTCATTGAAAACTAGAATAACTCCCAAGTTAGCTACCGCATTCAGATATCTAATTTAGAAATGCAGCACATTCTTGCGTCACAAAGTTATTCGCGCGTTGCCAAACGCAACATTACAGTGTAACGATCATAATAATCACACTCAAAACTTTGAAATGGTCATAACCACACCTAAAACAAATTTAAATGAAAAAGCAGGCTATCATTCTTGCCAGATGATCCTATTTAGAGGTGTGCCGACTCTGATTTTTTGAGTCCGGATCCAATTCTGGTTTGCAAACTTTCAATCCGAATCCGTTCCGGATCTGGTAATAACAAGACACAAGCAACCCGACTCCTGTTGGACTCCGGGTAAATAGAAGTCAAGCAAAAAAACAGTAACGTTTCTTCAGCAAACACAAAATCCAAATCCAGTCCGGCTCCGGCTACAGCAAAGAAAACCTCACTCCTGATCTTATTAGAGGCCGCAGGAGTCCGGATCCAAAACATCGAAAAATCCAGTCCATGCACAACTCTTATCCAGAGATGAGCGGACTGCCAAATTTTGCGATCCAGATCCAGTCCTGATTTTTTAAACTCAGTCCAAGTCCAAACACAGTCCAAAATTTTTTTTCAAATGTAAGGCCTAAGTCCAAATACTTTGAAAAATACAGCATTTCAACAACAAAAATGCCGCATTTCTTTTTCATTAATTCAGTCCAAATCCGGTCCGGATCCTGTATTTTGAAGTGATTTACACTCCGGATCCAATCCAACTTCAATAAAATTTGCTATAATCCGGATGCAGTCCAGTCCAAGTCCAGTCCAACTGCTCATCTCTGGTCTGCTCCTATTATTTTGGCTACGACAAAAGGTGGTTACATATACGAAACATAAAATATAGAAGAAATTATGAATATTTTTATCAGAAGCTCTCGCGACCCTAGAAAAAAGGCAAACAACCCCCACGTGGTCACGACCCCAGGCTGGAAACCAATGCTCTACACTAAATTGATATCTAACTACCCTTGTTGTTCCATTAGCACTAAACGTGGCTATGGCATCACAGTTTGGGAGTGATTAAAAGTAACATACAGTCGTTATCATTGCAGTTAATATTAGAATGCTTTCAATAGTTTTAAAGTAAACTTTGGTTTGTTAAATCGAAAGAAATTTATGCAATGTGCGGCGTTCATGAAGATAGTGACATAGTTTTTGGCCTACGCAGTGAAGCATTTCGGTTGGCCATACTGAATTAAATGGTAGTTGTGAAGGGGTCCGTTTATGACCTGGCAGTCAACTTCTCTAAGCGTAGTTTCTAAAGCAGAGCTGCAAGCACACTGAATCCTTGGAATTCAGTTTCAAACTTCGCAAAAATTTTCTAACTGACTGTCGAAGCCGTGCGTCGGTATAGTTTATGTTAGACTTCTCAATTACAAGGCAAACGGTGAAGTCATTTCGAAACTCATAAAACTTTTGCAGCCTGATTGCAAACCTGCTCAACCCTGCTTTAAAGCATGAGACTGATCGACACACAACCAGGACTTCGACGTGGAGTTACTTTTAAAATGAATACTTCAGCGTGACTGGAAGCAGGGATTAGTTTACATTATACCTTGTGTTAAGTCTGGTGCAGAACCAAGGTTGAATTTTAATTAGCTGACTTCACAAAAGTCGTAACTTATCAAGACTGACAAACATAAGTCTTACTGGATTGTTTTTAACAAGTACAGCCAATGCAGTTAAAATCACCATTGTGTTCGCAAGGTCACAAGGAATCAAGTTTCCAATGCAGCAACAATAATCATGAAATTATATTTTTCTAAAAGGACGGAATATACAGTACTAGAAAGTAATGTGGTATACAAATTTTCTTCATGCTCTAGGTCAGTGGTGCTCAAACGTTTTGGCTCGTGGGCCATATTTGTCTTTCAGAAACCCTTCGCGGGCCACAAGAATTAATAATATCAATAAAAATTCTCTAAAAATTCTCTTAAATGATTAAAGTGTTAAGTTTTCTTTCCAATGAAAATTGCTTCGCGGGCCACTCCAGAGGGCCTTGCGGGCCACGGTTTGAGCACCACTGCTCTAGGTTCATAAAAGAAACTGATGAGTTTAAACATTTCAACGTTGACTTAAGCTAACATGTTCTTTGCACTCTGGCAGTTTAAATCGCATTACATCGAGCGCAATTGACGGACGCATGGTTTGATTGTTTAACCACTTGAAGCATGGCGACGCCCCTTTGAATAAACGGCGAGAGAAGGACCGCAGCAGCCGATATATATATCAACATTACTCCGCGGTTTTTACGATAACTCGCGAAGCGCTAACGTTGCGTCCACCCTCTAAGTATTGCAAGAAAGGTATTTACATCGGGCATTTTGAGGTATTGGCGATTAATTTGTGATGTCATTTAGAACCTCAAACCGTGGTAAAACCTAAAAACCCGCGTAGCCAAAAAAAACAGTGGTTATGTTCAAAAACGTGTAGAAAAATATACAAACACGTTAGAAAAATTCGTTCTACATGAAAAACGTCGACCAAGACCCAAAGATTGTAAAAAAATTAACACAAAACTTGTGCAATTATTAGCGGGGTTCAAAAAAGAAATTGTGGATTTTTTAAGGGTGTTTTTGTCATTTTTTGCGCAAATAAAAATTCACATCTTCGGTTCCGAACACAAAAAAATTGAAACTTGGAAAACATGTCCATATCCACGTCCTACAACAACCTGCCGAATTTCAGGCAGAAATATTAAGAAAAAAGTTATGGCTATTCAAAACCTAAAAAATTGCTGAAAAATGTGATGAAAATTTGACTAAAAGTCGACACAAAGTAAATTAAAAATGTTCGGAAAGTTTCGACGTTTTCTTGATTCTGGTTGTATTTTTCACGTTCTTTCCAATGGTGCACTCCTAAACGCGTTATCGGCAACGGTTTTGGCGTAAAACCAAAATCACCTTTTTGACTTACCTTTTCTTGCCCCAAGCTTTTTTTGCCCCCACAAAAATGGGAAGTGACTTTTTTGGTATTGGTGGTTAAGTATAATCCTTGCAAGCAGTCGAAGTCAAAAAACGCTTCAGAAAGGCTATAATGTAGGCGTGAAACATTTTTTTGAAAATGGTCAAAAACTTGCTTAAACAAATAATAAAACAAAAAAGTCGTTTTCTCAACAATATCTAATGCAAACATGCTTTTCTGTTAGACTCATCTGAAGGAACTCGCGAAAACCCTTCTTGCAACGTTTTACTTGTCGACATACATTCAGTGGTTCGTGAGTTACCGTCGAAACACCGCCGAGCAAGACGATCTATCGGCTTCTGCGATCCCTAAAGTGCACAACCAAATCCAGTTTGCAGAGCCATCTTACAGTTTATAGCTGTAAAATGAAAGATTTATTGCAACCATACCTTAAGAACTTTCTATCTGTTGCATTTTTTCCTCAATAATTGACAAAATTGTTTAAGTCAAAATTCTCTCTTTATTGGCAAAACGCTACTTCTGTTATGAAACCTAGGACATTTAAATCAGGGTTTTTTTAAGACGTTTTAGGGACCCGATTCGGGTCCCTAGAATTTCAAATCGGGTCCTTAGAATCAGAGAAAATTATCATCGTGTTCCTAGAATCAGAGAAATCGGGTCTCTACAGATCCACACCGGGTTCCTAAGATTTTCCTTAAAAAAAAACTGTTTAAATATAGATGTGTATGTTTGTACACGCTAAATGGCAGAATGGCCAGTTGTAATAACAAATTTTAGATCTTCGGTGAAAGCCCAAGGTACAAAACTTGTGATTACAAACCTGAAATCTAAATTTCAGAACAGTGGATCTTATCCTTTTCTCTATACCACGCCTCCTTCAAGTAATTGTCCTTTGTTTCAAGACTCCCTGACAATAAACAAGTTGTATAAGCAAATGTATGTTTTGATTAATTTATTGATCAAACTTTCCATGTTACAGAGCACATAAGCGCTCGCAGCCTCTTGAAATCTATTGACAACCCCTGGGGAGACGCTCCCTTTTGGTCAAGAACCACTGAGCTAATACACAGTACTGTTCGAAAGTGGACAGAGATGGCGAACCTGTGATATCATCACTTACTCTAAACTTCAATGTTTTAGCGAAGTTTCCATAGAGAATTTCAGAAAAAGGAATCCATGATTAATTACACCTATCTTTCCTGAAAAATCCTTAATTTTTCACTCCATTTCTGACTGTAGTGGTATTGGGAATTAAATCGATGGCCGAATTTGGGAGGTAGACTCATAACCAGGGAAATAATTGGGTGATTCCTCCCCCCCGAAATTTTCAAAATCATTGTTTGGCTGTTAGGTACAACAACGAGTTCCAAACATTTTTTCCTCCAAAAAATATCGTCTGCTTCCGGCTCTATTGGGAAGTACTGTATAACTATAAAGGATGTTTAACGTTACAAAACTGAAAGCAATCCTCAATCATATTTTTTTTCATTTTCTTAGTTTTTCTACAATCTTACAGGGCCAACAATACACGTAAAATTTGCAGTTGGTTCAAGCGTGCAGGTGCTGATTTTGAAAGCAGTCCTAACAAGAATTTTATACTACAACTAATCCATGCAGCACTGCTGATGATATTTATTCAACATTCTTACTCACGGAGCTTACTAGTTATTTTTGATTGTTGTTCTTAGCTACAACAGACAAATTGACAAGTGTTCAATACAATAGATACAATGGTAAACGGACCGTAACAGAGCAACTATTTTGCATTTCATCTAACATGTACATGTTTAGAAAAAAGTACATTTGGTTTTCTACTTTGGCTTATCGCAATTAAACTTCTTAGCAACTTTTTTTACTGTGAAAAAATTTCAATTTACATTTGAATAAAGATTTATGGAATAAGCAAGCACATGACGCAATCTTGGTTGTATATTTCCACTCATCTGATGTCCCTTTGATGTTGGGAAAACCATGCAATATAGTGGCTCTGAATGAATCACCTTTTTGGTGATTACTCACAAATAAAAAAAGACATCAAAACTTCTTGGACATTGTTGGAAGTGATGCTATGGAGCGCATCGTGTGATATTATTTTTGTGCATGTGTAACGCCACTGTGACGTATTAAAGGGGCAAAACCTGATTTTTTTATCTCTGCAATAACTGTAGTAACTTTTTGCAAAGGCTGCACACAGTGGTGGGATTA
>Ga0210059_1016070_pt1 | contig 10833 bp, 6 predicted proteins | sample Ectturendosymbi2_FD_188042 | JGI IMG/M metagenome (GOLD analysis project Ga0210059, IMG submission 188042) | Ecteinascidia turbinata endosymbiont from Florida, USA - Sample 2 (SPAdes) (version 2) | ecosystem: Host-associated > Tunicates > Ascidians > Unclassified | place: Key West, Florida... | reverse complement strand
TAGTTGAAACTCTGGTGAATGGTCTTCCATAAACTGAATAATGTGTGGTTGTAATTTGAAATAAATAGCTTTTTAATCAAAGTCACAATTGAAATTTTCATGGGTACACATCTTTTTGGGTCACCCTGTTATAAGAGAAGAAGGAAACACAGTGTGGCCAACCGGAGAGTTATTGAAATCCGGGCCGACAAAGGAAGAAAGACTCTTCAACTTCCAGGAACTGATTACCTAAGAATATAGCGCACCTGGAACATCTGTTCGGACATTACGGCGACGTCATTTTTAACTTCCAGGAACTGCTTGCCTGAGAGAACAGCGCGCATGCAACACCGGCTCGGGTATTACGGTGAAACTATTGTACATGGTTTCACAGCTTCGCTCACATGCTCCATTGAATTGCCATCGTTCGCCGTGCCAGTATCGCCTCTAGTGATAGAAATAAACTAAGATCGAACGGCCGCTCGATCTCTTTTCCTGCAATATCGTACGATTAACCGCAACGCCAGGTGTGAGGCCACACTGAGGACGTGCTGAAACTACGCTTGTTTTACGCTTAATCGTTTCGCCTATAAATAGCGCTGCATTCGCACTGTTTCGTCATTCATGATTGAATCACTCCTACTGGACGGAGGTCACGGCGATGATACTGCAGCGTTATGTTGTTATACATCAACTGTAAATTACTGCACTATTGATTGCCAGTACTGATCGATGCTTTCATCTACGAGATTGAATAAACCAATGCTCACAAAATATATTCAAGACTTGACTCCAGTACCTGACCATGGGGTTGAGGTGCTGTTAGTTGAGTAAGAATATCTGCGACTGGATTATGCTCAAACACAGCGGGTCTACGATTGATCGGCTTAAGATTTTTGTAAAACGGGGAAAATTCTCGTCCGAGAAGAACAATTTGCCACGTAATCGGCGAGCAAGGTGGCAACAATACGTGAAGGCGATTTAAGGGGTCCATGAATGTGATTAAAAGGGTTAAGACTTTGCTCTGACATTTCGATTACAACCACGATAATTGACATCCAGTTTCAAATATTTATTGCAACGTTTCTTCTTGAAGGGTCAGTAACCTTTATTATGATGTAGGCCTACTAGGGGTCAGTGACCCACAAGTGTTTAAGAAACGCTGATCTAATGGCACATGCGTGTATCATTAGGCTCTAAACTCTGCTGACCTATGCAATATTTTACAAATGAATACATCATTCAGTGTCCATTTGAATGATGTATTCACTAGTCAAATATTGCATAGGTGGACACTGACCAAACGGACACTGAATGACGTATACAAATGAAATACATCATTCAATGTCCATTTGGTTAAACAGCACAAATCTGAAATTCCTCGTTTCCCTCAAGGTAAAACTCGCGCTGATGGCCAGGCCGCTGAGAATCCTGGGTTGAATGCAGAGTTTTTACAGACAGCCACTAGGCTACCTAATTTTACTGCTGAAGCTTTTTCACTCGGAATCTTTTTGTTGTGCGGCTCACTTTTATCCTTGCTGCTGCTGAATATCAATCATACCAAAGAAAGCCATGATAAGATCCCGAGCGGAAAACAACCCCGGAAGCCATAAATCCTGAGACATGTGGTCGCGGAATAATTTACGTATTTTTCACGGTTTCGGTTTTAAAGTTAAGTTTAGGTTAAGGCATAATAAGTAGGGTAGAAACAGAAGTGGGAGAACGCTCCAGCAAACTGAAAAGGGACTTGCTGCTGCCGACATTCTTGAGATTCTTTCTGCTGATGCTTTCACAAAAAGGGATGACACAAGGCCGACATTTTTGGCTTCAAGAAAAAATAAGGGAAGGCCATGCTCCATCAAAAGAACTGAGGACGACGTACGTCACGTTGCCCCCGACTACTTCACTGGTTATAGGTCAAGTTTGAAGGTAGTGTAACCGGCAAGTGAGAACCCCTGCAAATGATCTCTACAGTCAAGATTAAAATCATTTAGTATCAGTATTAAATGCAGGGAAACCCGAACAGGCTGCTGCAATCTCATAACATAGGTAGGCTGATGGGCTATTCAATTGCTGAAAAGATAAAGTAAAGCACACTGACTGATGTTGAACAAGAAAAAATTGTTTTGGTTCATGTTTGTTCACCATCCATGGCCTGAAGATCAACATGTATTCCTGCACTCGCAAAGACTGAAACTTTCACATCAGTTTGCAAGCAAAACCGGCATCCGCTATAACGTCAGGTTTTGTAAATGGTTCGCCCTGCACACAAGCGGGTTGATGTCACAATCCGTTTAATTTGATTCTAACCACTACAACGTACATAATCTTCATTTCATCCAATTGCAAGTTGAGCAACTTTCTATGACACTTCTTAGGCTGTTATCTTGCGATTGGTTCAGCTTTTCCAGCAGGGTATAAAGACCTACTATGCCAGCGCTTCTCAACCAGTGGACCACCCACTGGCCCGCGAAACTCCTTCAGGACGGGCCGCGAATCATTTCAAATTGTTACAATATTCCAGTTTTTCTCCAAAATGATTTTAGAAAATTATCGGATTTTCTATTGATTAGATCGGGAAATCTTATGATATCTAATGAGCAAGCTCAAGTTTTCCATGACCATTTTTGCGTTGCTCAAAAATCATGCTTCATAATATTTTATAGAAATTTGCTAGAGCATCCCTTTAAATCTAGTGCATTATATTCTTAAAACTGAAGAGTTGTATAGAGAACTGTACCTCGTGTGATAACCTTTCCTCGCGAAATGTTGTCTCAGTCAATTTCTTTCCCATTTCACAACTGCACTGTAAAATTTCCATCATGAACTTAAGGAGTCCTGAAACATATTTTTGTCTTAACGTCAAAATCGGAGCTTGCGAAAACTAGCAGGTCTTTTAAGAATTTGAGTCAAATGAGGGAGCGAACGGACGCTATCAATGCCGTATATTATGAGGTTTAATGATTGACCATCTCAGATCTTTCATTCTCAGGACCTTTACGAAAATGACCGCTTGCGCTGAAACAGATGACTTTTTTATTGCTCTTTACACACACAAGAAATACTGGCGGGGTAAACGAAGAAATCTGCTTTGTGGCCTCAGCGGCAATAATCTATTTTAAGTCGCAAGCCGTTGCTAGCAACCCAGATTTGTTGTGGTTTGACGTTCGTTTGATTCACCGACCCATGACAGAGACGTATAGGCACTAACGTGGAATATTTTATAGAAACCAGACGATTTTGCTTGGTTTGGTGTGATCTTTGGCAATTTAGTCTCTTTCGCAAGCTTGTATCCCACTCACCATCAGTAGTTAACTATCGCCAAACGATTATCAAGGCATTTGAGGTAAAATTCGGTTTATTGAAACAGAGAAGAGTGACATGCAGACATTTCTGTAAGAGGTGGGGTGAAATGGGTCTCCTAAACTTTAGAGGGCAAAAAAATCGAGAAAAATTTGAAAAAGGAGTTTAGACGATTTGCGAAAACCGCTAACAGTCTAACTCTTACAACGATAGTAATTCTTTTACTTTTCGAGCAAATTTGCAACGAAATTTGCTGCATGTTTTCAAAATCGTTAGTGAAATGACGACGATGGCACATATTTTTCTTTGGCAAAATTACTAAAATTTAAGCTAAAAGCTTTAAACCATCAAAATTCAGTGCTTTTTAATGGTGACAACAGCGAAGGTGTCTCATGATTTTACAGAATGATTAGGATTTCAATACAAATCGAAATTATGCCGATCGTTTAGATTAGAGCGTCAAGCTTAAAACCGATGGGTTAGTTCAAGGGTCTCCAAACTTTTTTGCCAGAGGTCTACTTAAGCTATTGCACAACAGGCCGAGGGCCGGACAGCCTAACCCTAAACAATAACACACGAACTGTCATCACAATGACAAAAGATCAACATATGAAGTTTAGAAAAATTATTAAGATGAAGCTTTACAGCATGAAATCAAATCCACTTATGTTTTATAACCTATTTTCTTTCGCTGGTGTTATCTTCAAATTTAAAGGGGCAAACAAAGGAGCAGAACGCCGTTTTTTTACTACGTCCCTATCTTGCAAACATTCACTGACAATAATATGCAGCTCATTTTAGGCTACTCTTTTGCAACAGCTTTAATTGATTTTTCGACGTTAAATGATTGCACGCTTTCCAATCCAGTCGACAAACTCTTTGCAAACAATATGCCTTCTTAGAAACAACAGCGCCGAAAGCTTTGAAAGATTTATGTTGGAGGTGGTGAAAACAGCTGACTTCCTCGGCAGCTAACTCGATGATTGATATCCATCCTCCAAATGTATAAGAAAGTTTGGCAATATAGCATCGCGCTTAAAGGACTGATACGACCAGCAGGCCTGATGTCTTTAAGAGGTTTCCGAAAATTCATAACGTAGAAAAGCAAATTACAGTCGTACATAAGAATGCAATTGCATCTATTTGGCATTGGAGCTAAAGATCGAAGGCGCACAAATTTGTGTCCTGTTCAGTAGGTTAATGAGCATTTCAGCCAACATAGTTTTCAGCTCACCAACATAGTTTTCAGCTCATTGCACGATCATAACCTGCGCAAGGTTAAGCATTTCGAAATTTACAAAAGATTTTTTGGACCCCTTGAACGGCCGTTAAAGGAAAACAGGGAGTCTTCGATTTATGACTTTCTTTTATATTCTTAAACTCAACATTTTGTAGTTAAGGGATCTCATTTCAAATATCCATTCTTATTTTTATTGCCAAATGTTTATTTCACACACAAAAAGGAAAAAGTTTAACAAAAAAACACGTGAAATGGGTCAAAATGACCCATTTCCACTTGTTAATGGTTGAAAGATCAGCCTGAGTAGGGGAGGTTTATAGTCCTGCATGCCTCTAAAACAGTTGTCATTGTTTTCAACAAATTCAACAGTGTTTTTGCCTCACTCAAGCTTGCGTTATTTGCTACTTGCGCCAGACGATAGATAGTTTCATATCCCTGGCGCAGGTGATGCAGTCCAATTGCCAGGACTACGAGGTGTCCCCAGTTTTCGAGATGATTTCGAATAACGGTTAAGCCCTAACCTTTCCCTTCAATGACGTATTTGAGCATTGTGTTTTGCGTTGGCAGAATGGAGACAACTGAATAACCGTAGTTTGCACAAAAACTTGCAATTGGCACATTTTGTAGCAACGCCTTATCAATAAAACATAAGCATCACTTTTATTACAAGAAATCCACACTAAAGTTACACTGGCCAAGCATCCGCAATTTGGGAAGTAAGAACTCTCAACGTGGACATGGATAGCTTGTTAGAATAACGCAGGAAGGCTTATATACAAACAAAAAAGCGACTAAAACCTCCTTTTAATAAAAATATTGAGACGCATGGAATTTAGTTCATAACGTGTAATGCGAAAGCGTATGTGAAAAAAACAGCTAAAGTTTCTTCCAGACATTCGCTGCCAAGAAAAGGGAGTAGCTGTTTACATTCGTCGCAAGCGCAAAAGTATAAGCTGCAGGCCAGGTTCATGGTTGCATCTAAACAAAGTCAATTGTCCACAACCTTCGTACGACAACATACCGGTTTGCGCTAAAGTCTGATCCAGAGAAAAATGTATACGCAAAACACGTGGTGATTTGCTGAGTTTGGAATAAAGGACGAAGGTTAGTTTTAAGTCAAATGCCGCACAATTCTTATTGGAGATCGTGGCCAGGGGCGGATCCAGCCACTAAAGTTAGGGGGGCGATTTCAGTAATATTTGGTAGTTAAGTCTGATTACGTGTTCACTACTGTAAGAGAGATGAAGTATACTTCACAACACTGCTTTGACAAAGCAAGGGACGGAAAAATGTCCTTATACCGCCAATGCTGTTTTCCAAATTGTACAAAATCATGGCGAACAAAGTTATTTTCGTAGGTTTTAGGGGGTGCGATCCACCCAATCGTCCCCCTGGATCCGCCCCTGCGTGGGTCTGAAGGAAACCACACGCGGTAGCCTCTCAGATACAGATAAACTGACCGGAAACAAGTCTTCATAAAAGTTTCCTTGCAGGAAGTTTTAACATCTAACCCTTCAATCAAGGACGTAGATTGATTCTCTGACTGAGAGCATGAATTCGTATTTTGAGCACAATCTTTTGTCTTGAGTGCCCATTCAAAATTTTGGGTGCACGTACACGCTTGAGTCATTCTTTTGCCCTAGCTTATAAATACTGAGAAATTAAAACAATGAAATGTAAGCTATTCCTTAGCGTTTCTCCTTCCTTCAGTTCTTTTGACTCTATCATCGGTTCATGATGCATATACGCTCGATGAGCGACAGATTTATCGCCCGCAGGTGCAAACCACAGTCATCAAAGGGTGAATCGGGCTGCTAGTTCAGGAAGTTGTTCAATCGGAAGCGAGGCTCAATTTTTGGTCATTAGTGAGAAGTTACGACAATCCTGCAGTGAAAAAGGATTGTTGTGATGTCAATATACAACTTATCTACATCTCTACCAACATTTTCAAAACACACTGAGGCCAACATTGATGTACCACCCACGACAAAAATGCATGTTTTTATACCTGACACGCTCTTTATCGTGTTTTCAGTCAGCTTTTCAGAGTCGAGAACGTGAAGGAAAACTTGGCGAGCGGCAACTTTTAAAAACATTGGCGATATGTGCAAAAATGTAAGGTGAGGTTAATTTACGTTCTTTTACCTATGCGCAAATCAGGTACGTGTGGGTGGAATCCATACCATCCACCATGCCATGTAACATTGCATTCATTACAAAAGTGCGAAATTATATCAGAAAATGGCTATAAAGGAAAATCTTTCTTCGCGTAACATAATCGTCGCAAGAGAAACACCTTGACACTGTTGCAACCTCTCCGGTGGTGTTGCGTTGATTGTGTGATTCACCACGAACGGATGTGCGCGAAGAACAAAAATATATCTATATGGCGCGAACAAGCAATAATAGAATGATCCCGATGGAGTGATCTTGGTGAGTGACCCCTGATAATGCTTGTGAACCTGGTGAACAGCTGATTGTGCTTGTTAACGGTGACGACGAGAGTGATCTCATCGGGTGATCTCTATTGTTGCTTGCTTCCACGGTGCGAAGCTTTGCGCACATGCCGCTCGGGATTTCCGATCGCAACAACACCTAGCTCTAAGTAGCAGTAAGGAGGGGCATTAAAGCAGTTTCGCCAACATCATCGGAATGACTTGGGATGGATCTACTACTTTTCTTTTCTAATTTTGCAGTGAGTTGTAAACTTGGTTTATCGTCCAAAAAATATTGGAATGTTCCATTGGATTGCCGCTTGAATTTTTCTTCATGCAAGTACAGCAACGCTAAATCCAATTCCGATGTACCAATATTTCCACATTAGTTGTGATCGCTGATCTTGTGCTACCTGCTGCAGCAATTAATCACAATCCATTTCGTCTTCAGAGAATCGGCAGTCCCTGAGGTGGTCGCACACCAGAGCCAGCGGAATGCACACGCCTGGATCAGACCAGCAGCTGAATTCATCTTCCATGCAGCTTGGATAGTCGGAGTAGTCACCGGAACCAAAGTTCGCGTCATCGACCGTGTTTATGTCCGAGATCATCAGCTGTGGTTCGATTGTTTGAATTGCATGAATTCCGAAACCTGCAGTGATAAAAAGTTGCCATCAATTTTACAACTGTCCAAATGATAGCCAAGAGACTGAGCGTAGAAGTTACAAGAAAATTGTCATCAAATGCTTGCTTTTGATCTAAGCTGGATTGGCTCAAAATAAAACCGACCATCAACAAATCTACTATTATTTTGCAAATTTCAAAGTTGAAGCCTGTTTAGAGCTCATCTCACATCAGCGAATCCTTACAAAGCAGAACGGATAAATTCTGAAAAAAACGTGAAAGCCATTCGTGTTGTACACAAGGGCTTTCAAATTTATAGTTGAGTTTTAGTTGAAATAAACGGGTGTTTTACCCAGTATCTCCGAATTATTGTGCCTTGACAAGTTGAAGTCAAGAGGGTGTGTAAAACCCTTCCGGGGTTTAGGGTCTATTATGCTAACACCTCCGACTTTCTATGTTACGCAGGTATATATATATCCAACCATGACCCTGGAAAACGAAATTGGTGATAGGATACAGGCTAAGAGATAAAAAACTCATATGTTTAAGTCTCTTCAGAATCTTGAGGCACCTATAAGAGTTAGAAGGTTTCCGTAATCATGTAGTTTATCACTCTAGTTTCGAGAAAATTAGGTCCCAGGAGACAAAAAAGCAATTAATTTTTTGTGTTATGTTTTACTAACCGCAAGGTACCAGGCGAAAACAGTACGAGATCTTCAAACGGAATGCGATCAAAAAAGTTTTGGTAGCACTGCGTTAACTATTACGTAAAGCCAGAGTGAGAACTTGCTTTGCCGTGTGAGAGTTCATTCATTCATTTTTATACCGTCTTTTCCTCTTGGGAGGTCGCGGGGGGCAGCAGTCCTAGAAGGACTCGAAATACCTCACGGTTTTCAGCAATTTCAAATAATTCCTTTGGTTCCACACCAAGACGAGACCCAGAGCTGTATCAGCCGCACTCCATACCACCCAATTGGGAGGGGCCCACGCTGTCACAGGGGGTTCAAAATTCCAGTCCCGTCACCACATAGCACCCCAGAGAAAGCTTTGATCCCCAAATTGGAATATGAAACACTAGCAATCAGTGAAGTTAGGGGGCCCTTTGAAAGAAAAATGCATTACAGTTATTTTGGGCCCTTTTGAAAGCAAGGTATTTTCACATTACAACTGCTGTTGGGTGACCCTTTGAAAGCAAAGCAGCCCACTTATACATTGCAGTTGCTGTTGGGCCCCATTTGAAGTAGGCTACTTTGCACATTACAGTTGCAAAGGGGGGCCCGAGGCAAGTGCCTCGCTTGCCTTCCCTTCAACACACCACTGCATATGCCTGACAATGATCTTATATAAGAATATGAAACCGATTGAACACGCTCTGTTTCATCCGATATGCGTACTTTCTCACCTGATGTGCGCATGGAAACACTGTAATGTAAAGTTATCTTTATATTATTGAACACATTGAAGTTGCTGATGAGTTTATCACTAAAAAAAAAAGATGTCACGCGATTTTTTATAATAACCTAGACACTCACGACGACTAAAAAAGCAGATCTGGGTGGAAAAAACCCTCAGTAAGAGCCCTGATTACATGCGGCAAAACGCCTTCTCCCATAACTTGAAGTTAACATTTTTTGTTAACTTTTTTTTATTGGCGATTTGAGGTACAAAATATTATTAATCTAAGTATGTGCCATGCACCCAGGGATTCACAGTACAGACATCAGGAAGGTTTATGCATACGTATTTCGGCCAGTATAAAGCCCAACGCGCACGTTTTATTAGCATATTTCACTTGAGCTCATGGTAAAGTTTATCAATTTGCGCTAATGAAAGAAAACGTTCATCGCTGCGCTCATGCTTTGACCGGCCTCATGTTTGCTCGTTCAGTTATAATGTCTTCATAGCTGAACGATAGCATTAATTCTGATTTCCTGCAAATTTTTTGCATTTGCATTTCATCACTACATCTCCAAATAATCGCCGTCAATTAAATGACAATGATTTACGACCCAATTCCTTTTGTTCAGCTGGTTCAATAAATTTTACGGCCCCCAAAATGCGACAAGAAAGAAGACCCACAGGTTTGGGCTACATCTTTTCCCCATCTGCTTACTCTAACACATAAAGAAAAAAAGTTAAACCCGAAGGCAATGATTACCTACAAACGACCCACCACAATTGGACAAAAGCTAACGAACTACAAAGACCTTGCTTTAAACAAGACACGAAAGCAAACCAAAGGTGGCTCAAGGCCATGTGAGCATTGTGCACTTTGTGGTTGCTATGGAAAAATAACAAATCCATGGTAACAAATGTTTCACAATTGCTGACTAAAACCAAAACTTTTGAGCTAAACCAAAGCTTGACTTGCGCAGATTTTGGCATTTACGTCGCGACTTGTGTGATATGTCATGAACAAGATTTTGGTCAAACTAGCAACAAATTTTCCAAAAGATAGTCAGCGCATCGCAGTAATTGGAACAAACAAGATTGTAAAACTGACAGTGACAAGGACCAGATGGCCTTGTCGCGGCACTATTCAGAGAACCATGGCACTATAAACAAGCCACCTCTGCACGAAGCATACACCGTTACTTTGTCGAACAACCAAGTTGTCACTCTCTGGATATCTGTGAAAATAAATGGTATCACCTAATTGACGCGCAAATCAACATTCAGAACATGGTTCTCCCCCATGTGAAATAATTATTACGATGCTTTGTGTTGTTTGACCCAATCCGATGTTGTCTTCCGCTTTGTGCGCTAGCTTTTCTCTCAACACAGCTTGCTTACTCCACCGCAGCGTTTAAAGCGAACTCGTGGCAGGTTTAAGTGCGTACCACAGGACTTACTGCCCGCACATGGCTTACTATTTTTCTCTACCGGTTTTAGTCATTTCACCAAGAGTTAGTTTTTAGTTGGAGAAATTTTTCAGCCATTAGCATCAACTAGTTAGATGTTTCAGTCATTTATTTATTTGAGTAAACGTCTTTTTAATTTTTAATTTTTGAGTAAACACTTATTTCATGAGTCACAGTCTTTTTTGTCGCCACTAGTATTCTTGACGTCAGTCAATTTGTTAAGATGTTATGATTTATGAGCTTGTGTTACGAAATTGTGGTTGCAGTCTTGAGTTTGTTTTTTCTCTGCTGTTACTTCAGCCTTTCAACTTTTCACCCGTAAGCTTTGCTTGCAATTTTCAGGACTGAGGATGCGTAATTTTACGTGAAATCGATTTCACGTAAAATTACG
>Ga0210059_1016069_pt1 | contig 10833 bp, 8 predicted proteins | sample Ectturendosymbi2_FD_188042 | JGI IMG/M metagenome (GOLD analysis project Ga0210059, IMG submission 188042) | Ecteinascidia turbinata endosymbiont from Florida, USA - Sample 2 (SPAdes) (version 2) | ecosystem: Host-associated > Tunicates > Ascidians > Unclassified | place: Key West, Florida... | reverse complement strand
ATATCGGAGTACAAATTGCACTTTGGTGTTGGTTGAGCCTTGTTGTGTAAGAAATAGCTCTGAGCTTCTGATTTTCTTTGATTAGTAACGTCTTTAAACTGAACGTGTGATTAAAAATCTACTTAAAGTTGCTTCTAAACGAAAGCCAAATATTCTGTGGAAAGTTATTGTAAACTGAAAAAGAACGAATCAAATTTGCAAAGAATCACAGCTTGGATATGAACTAACACATAACAGTTTATAAATGAACTAAATAGTAACTGCGGATACCTTTAAAGAACTACCTCATGTGGTAGTTATTTTTTAATTAGGTTAGCGAGAAGACACAAATTCGCGTAGACACCTATTATGTGCAAAATGATGCCACGATCGATCTAAATAGGTCAATTGAACGAACATATAAGCGGACCAGCAACGAACGTACCATGGTCGCTGAGCAAAACCCGCACATCGTGCCTGATAATAATAGTTGAAAGTTCAAACGTGATAATTTGGCCGTTACACGCCCCAATCTGCAACTTCAGTGTTATCAGAATTACTAATATTTGAATGCAGCAGCAATTCCAGGGTTTTTAAAATACCCGGGTTTGGTAGTTGAAAAAAAAAGCAGGCTTTGGGTAGCAGAAAATAGCCAATAAAACCGGGTTTCGAGTTAGGGAAAACCCGAATTGGAAACATGAGTATATTGTCGTGAAAAGAACGTGATTCTGCAATACAAAGTTGCAACGTTTCTTAAACATTACAACCAGTATGTCTTCAGCAATGTATCAGGAGTTTTAAAATGTGCTTCAAATCCCTCAGAATATCACTTCACTGGCTTTTTATGTAAGGTTTTCTTAATTTGCTTTGTTGAGGTATACTGCTGTGTTTAAATGACGTTTTCACCACAACTTGCAAATAGTGTAGCATCATAACAAAACGAGGATGTCAGTAGGAAAGAAAAACAAAAACAAGTTTTGATTTTCATAAGACTTTTGTTTCTGTGAAGGTGCCAAACCTTTTTTTCAACAGAAAACGTCTCAAAAATGTTAAATCTGTGACACTTGAGATCTATTTGCCCGCTATAATTGTTCTGGCATGTGACCGTTTTTATGCGTAACTTCTGCAGCAAGGTGACCCATATTATCATATTATCTTAATGAGACGAACCATGACAAGTTGATAAATGCCTCGTTTACCAACAAACATTTTGTGAGATAGGCTAAGATAGGCTAAACTTCCAAAATTAACTTTTCTGAATCGCATTGAATGAAAATGCAATTTGGTGCAGCACGCAAAACACAACTACCAACAACCTTCTATGCTATGTCTGCTTTAAAAGCAAGGGATTTTAAGCAACTCAGTGATAAGCAGGAAAAATTCGATGTTTCTCGTTTTTATAGGATGGAATCGATAAACCACACTCTTTAAAATATTTGAAATCAAAATTTCATGAAAAACACCAATATCAACTGGAAAGTATGCTTGGTCATTCATGGATAATTTCGGATTGTCTATACCTTTTTGCATGATGTGTTTCAAGAAAGCATTAAATTTGACCTTGGTTGCAAGCTTTGTAATACTAAATTTAAGGTTTTTATCAAGTGTTATTCCTGATTTAAAGCTGAATACTTGAAAACTACAAAGCGCCGTTCTACCTAAAACCAGAAGAATCATGGATCATTTCTTGAGTTACAGAAAAGCTACCAGTCTTGCTATTGTCATATTGAAATAATTGGAAGACAAGGGGTATGTCGTTATCGCAGTGATTAGGACAAGATGCTTCTTCAAGTTCAGTAGAAATCTTCCCTGGGTTATCTTCGATAACCAGCATGCCAGCCATTCCGCCGAGATTCTAAACAACAAAGGTTTGATTAAAACGTCTTTTCAAAAACGCTTTTTAACCGCATTGTCCGTGTTAAATAATATTGCAAATTTCTTCACCAAACTAAAAGTAACAAAACTGATGGAAGACTTCGTTCATTTTTTCCATCCACTCTGCGATGGGAAAAGCCAGGAATGGGCGTGAGTTCTTTTCTTAAATGCGTTTGTTGATTGCTCAGAATTTTCTTTTTGTCCTTTCAAGGAGAAAAGTACACTTTTGAAGAAGATCTAAATTTATGCAAAGTTAGTACTTGAAAGTATCCGCTTCCATGTACGTGTGGATGATAGAAGAAGGTGCCTGCAGATTGGTCAGAATGTACATGAAACTCGTAATCGTACGACTCCCCTGGGCCGATTTTTATTAAAGGGTTGTCTTGCGGCTCCTGCAAAAGAATTGTGCTTTGTAACTTCAATTGAAAGCTCTTGGTTTGCTGCAAGCTGCCGAGGAAGCAACCGACTGGGCTCCGTTTTCATAACTTTGCGATGATTCGGATTCTCGCACCCAGCTATGTTAAAGTGATGAGTCTACGCTGAGGTGACGAAGTCGAATCAATCAGCAAAGTTTTTGATAGGAAATCGATTTCCCGTAACTATCCGCAACCTGAAAACTTATTCAAATAGCGCTTTTGTATCTGATTATTCCTAGACGTATGAACCTAGTGATCACTAGTCTCTGTTTGAAAAAGATGGTGATAATAAGTACAAGCAAGGTCAACTGGTAAATTTGTAAGTGAAAAACTTTTTACTCTTCTCATATTTTTTAAAATGACACGTAAAACATATCCAGCATTTTTTCAAAGTGCTTATACTCAAAATTGGACATTTCAGTGCAAAGGGCGGTTGCGGTTTCAAGTGGAGAACGCAAGGAGATTTTTATTTTTGTTTTTCCCTTTTCTTCTTATTTCGCTTAACACCACTAGGCTAGCAAGCCGGAGTAGAATTATCAAGTAAATTGGGCTGAAAAAAGTAGTGAAGTCCATTTTGCACAAATATCAGAAATAACCATGCATAGTTTTAACAGAAAAGTGTCAAGCGGGATTCTTGCTATGTATTTGCACTGAACACTAAAATTTCAATTTTTGCTTTGACTTAAATGAAATATTTTACTGAACTGTACTGTTATAGATAAAGGTGTAACCACGCAACTTCTGCAATTCTCTTCGTTATATGCGCAATTTCTTCTTCGTTACATACATAATGAACTTACTTAACTCCAATGTTCTCTCTAAGCTGCGCAACTGTTCAGTTGCGCAGTACCACCAGAAAATTTGCATAGTGCTATCTCATTCTTGCGCACTTTCAAATCCAACATTCTGAATTTCATACGGCATATATATATATATATATTACGCATAGCCCTTTTAACGATTGAAACGCTTAACTGTTTGTGTGTCTGCATTTTTGCAAAATTTCATGCGCTTAGCGTGCAACAAAACAAATATTTGCTCAGTGTAGAATTTTCTTAGAGAGGGAACACTGCTTACCTCACTGCTTATATGAAGACCATGAGTATGTAGGTTTGTTGTGTTAGGTAATCGCAAAGATCCTTGTCCAGGTTTTTCGTAATCAGGTTTTTCTAGATTGTTGACCTGAAAATAATATACTTATTTCGCATGATACAAATGTGTTGCTCTACTCCAAATTTAATGATCCGTTTTATTTTTCAAAAGTGTTTTCTACCATGAAATGAAATCTCTACATCTCATTTTTCCGCTAATAACCACTTTAACCTTGCTTATTCCTATTTGGTTTTGCTAGATTCAACGCGATTAAAGGCAGATGATGAAACACGTTAATAAAAAGACATGGTCCAGCATGTGCTTAATCCTCTTCAGATAGTGATTCCTTTCACTAATTTCAAAACACGTGGTTATTACAATGCAAAAGTCTGCAGCAAATAGCGCAGCAAATATGTTAGTCATATTCTTCTCTGTCACATTTAGTTTGGCAGTACCTTTGCATAAAAATCAGTTAGAAATTCTATTACTTTTTCAATTGTTTTGGACTAATTTTGGGGTGCTGATTTCATATTTTTCATCAAGAAATAAGTTTCGCGACAAGTCGCGAACACCATTCTGACAAAACATGTTAAATGCTGTCCAGAAACATGGCACTACTCTAAAATGAACCAACAAAAATGCTAAAACTTTGGAAGTTTGACAATCAAGCCAAGCGATGGTGAAAGCCTGTACCTTTGTTGGGGGTCATTTGAGCGAAGTGCAATTGCGCGTTGACATTTGGGAGTGTTACTAATTGCGCTAAGACAGTATCAACTTCGTTTACGCAGGCTACACACGAATAAGTTTAGCAAAATGAAATAAAAGAAGACGAACCGCAAAAAGTTATAACGAAATGGGAGGGTTTAGATATGAAATGAATTTCGACATATTTTTTAAAAGCTGAGGATATGTGCGATATATCTAAGGAAATCCATTCGAGATCTATGTATAACACGTGGGAAAAATAGCGGACAGCCTTCACTTAAGTTGGGCGCATTTACTTTTGTTGCTGACTCCTATATATTTTCCAATATTTATACGGGCAATTTCTTGTTCGCTATGATCTTCTTCAGTTAGAATGTGTTCATGTTGGAATGATGAGAAAAAATTGGTGACTGGAAAGCGCGGTGCCAGCCTTCAACCGCGCGATATCGCCCACATTGAGAACCATCGGCGTCAGCTGTACTTACTGCTAGCAATTGATGGCACACGCTATTGTCCTTGGGCTAGCGCAAATGTAATACGCGCAGTTGGAAACCTTTAATTATCTGCCCTTGATTGACCTACCGCGGACGAATATTTTGACACGCCGGCGCAATCACTTTAGTGCAGAGGTGGGGCCGGATCCGAGGTGCCGGAGTCGACTCCAGCAGGAATCTGCGTTTTTCCTTCGGAGCCGGATCCGGACCCGGAGTCAAAAATTTGGGAAAAACCGGACCCGGAGTCACTTTTCAATTTCGGCACTAGCAAGGGTCTGTGCGGTCATTTCTTAGGTAAAAACATGGGTAAATTACGTTTGGATCGATGATTGTAGCCGCAGTCTGAACAGGTGTCGGATTTCTCAAATTAAAAAAATTGCCGGACACGGATCCGGACCCGGATTCCAAAATTTTGGAACAGGAACGGAGTCGGAGTCTGAAAAAGTGACTCCGGCCACCTCTGCTTTAGTGACTATGAGCAGCGCTCCCTAGGTAAAAGGTGATTCCAGAGCGGCGAAAAATCAGAAAGTAAGGCTTCGTCTTACAGCTATTGCGGTCGATTAAATACTGGGCAATGCATAAAGTTAGTTTATCAGCTGCGAAACTTTTTCATGTGAGGCAGTAACCAAAAAGATCCCAAAACTTTATAGCATTGCTCTGGGGTAATTTTCTTGAATTCCACGCACGGTGCCTTGTCTTTTGTGCGTTTTCCCCCTTTTGTGAAAAGTCTTTTTACAATTGCTTAATGATTACTTGCGAAACAAAACTTTTTCATACATCACCAATGTTTGAAGACTGCGGTTTCTAGGACTGTTTTTACGATATACGCTTTATATTCTAGAGAGATAGCAATTAGCATTGAAAGGCATGGTCTATTATGATTTTCCTTTTTTGCTGAAATCGCATAGGACATTTTAAGACATTGGTTTAGATCCGGTTAGAGCACGTTACCGGTGATAAAATGATAAAATATCAATTAGGAAAGCTTACCAGTTTTAATTTGACGATGTCGCCAGGTTTCCAATACAGGGTAGGCCCTGGAAATTGTCCGTTGTACAATCGCCGATGTACCGTAAGCCAGTCTATAGTGAAATGGCTAATTGAGACGTTCAGTGTTGTTGTCATGGAACTTCCAATTGAGCGCAGCATCGCAGGTGTATGAAACGTAGATCCTCCTGAACGCATCGATAGAGAAAAAAGTCATGGAAACCGTCTGCAAGCCAACCAGTTCGAATACAAACATCTTTCCCCCAGATTTTTTTGCAGTGGGTAGATCGCACAGATGTTTCTGATACCATTTTACTGTAACATGCTTGGAAAAATCTACTTTGAATAACAGTGTCAAAATTGGGTAATAATAACAAAGATTTAGTTGCTTTGTGAAAAGTGCAGAAAAAGCCAAATGTCGGTTATGACATTGGAAGTACCCAAATTACTTCAAAATATACCTAACTAATTCAACACTGATGTAAAGGCAGCTGACGATATTCCCAGCGCAACACGGACGTGCAAGCAATTGCGACTGTCAGCATGAGCATGAGTGAATGCCAGAGCGTATGGAATGCGCAATCAGCTGTTAGCTTCACGGTTGATTGAGTATACCATTCAGTTGCCAGAAATGGTTGAGAAAGTGATGTCACAGAAATAAATTACATACTTAACGTAAATTCGAATTGGGTTAAGATTTAGTTTGCTGGAGCTAATTTTTTACTCAAATGAGGCAGCATGCAATAAAATTAAACAAGATTTTTTACTCCTCTTCCCTTCGTCCACTTTTCAATGGCGTTACAAAGTTTCATGACCTTTGGTTATAAGTGTAGCACCAGATTCCACGCTATCAAATAGTTGCTAAGTTGCTTGGATTGCGATGGAAAAATAACCTGTTCATTAAACCAATATTCTCATTTGCTTCACTTCGATTACACGCAATGTGAATGTTCTTTAATATCAGCAATAATGTTAATGCTCTTTGTTAGACCATAGCAATAATATTTGTGGCTTGAATGGCGTCGATCCGGACGCCATGGCTGCGCTGTCGCTGCTCACAGCGCTTGTGTTTTGTTTCCACTTCTCTGCTATGGCGATGACATTCAGCTAAAGTCGGCCGGAACGCTACCCCCTGATCTACACGAGATATTACGCCAGTCACATATGTAAAAACATCACTGTGCATCCCATACACTTTGCGTTCTGACAGCAATCACGCCTAATTGAACTTATTCCACAAAATCAGATCTTTGTGTTTGTCCGAGATGCAGCGTGAAAAATAATCTTGACCGCAATTCAAATAACTTCAAACACAAATTAGGTTCAAAGAATTGAAATAGAAATCCATCGACTACTTACCCTAATTTGAAGTCAATTTTAACGATAAATGAAATAGGCAATTCGCCTGAAAACATGCTGTAAGTACGTTGTTTTGGCAGTTTTACCTTACAATTGGTAATTATCTCTCCCAAACCTTTTAATAATACAGTCAATAACGTAGGACACAAGCAACATGTCAATGTAAGTAAAATTCAGAACGGCAAATAAACAAGTCATTGTGAAAAAGACTTAGATAAACACATTGATTTTGTAGATCTCTACCGCACGACATCTCGGGATTTTACTTTGCCTGAAGTCTGTTTTAAATAGGATGCAACGACCTAAACGTAAGGAATTTTGAGTTATCTGCTTGAAAAATTTCAGTGTTCACAATTTTTTAAACATAACCATCTTGATTCACTTCGGAAAACACGCTTCAATCATATAAGTGGAAGCACATCAGCCAATGCTCTTTTAACGTTACTCTTTATAAACCGTAAAATACGAAAAGTACGCTTCTTGTTTAGTGAACTTCATTTTACGTACTAAGAGACATGCATAATTTACTTGTACAATAGCACATCTTACAACGCAGCACGCTTGTTCCTCTTAGGATTCTATTGATATACAACAGTAATAAGAAAAAACTTCACTCTGAAAACAGTCAAAGACATTCTCCACAAAAAAACATTTAAAATTTCCTGAATTAGTCTCTTTAATTTAATAGACATCTGGAACGTTTCTTAAAAATTTTGTTTTTTTGCTGTTTGGTTTCTTTCTTTCACGCCATCTGAAATCCAGTGAAGATTAATTGATCATGTTATTGGGGAGTACTCATTTTGCAAAGTTTTCAATAATTTTTTTTAATGTTTTAACGGCTACCTTCCGTCATTCTATCTTTGGTAAAATCTTTGCAAGCACTGCTGCATCATGATGACGTTGTCAGATTTTCTTTGGATTTTGTCAGATTGGTTGGATTACAAACAACTTTCATTATAAATAAGAACTTCATTTCCTAAGCTCACCCTCGCGAAAGTTATTAATGGTGAAACCACGTTGAGAATTTTATGAGCGGTTTGTGTGTATTACGTCAGTGAACAACGAGTTTTTAAAATCAAATGGCAATGTAATTGGTCGGTTTTTCTATAATTGGGCCAAAGCAGAAAGGAGTATTAATGCTGGGTCCCTTGTTGATTCCAGCCGTGACGTTCTTTGTGCACATTGTAATGTTACATAAGAATTTTTGTAGGTGTTTTAACAAACATGAAAATTACAAAATACCATACAAGTGATTTGTTCCGAAACATATATTGAAACCACGAATAGCTCTGTGAATACATGTTGATTTAACGACAAGTACGAAAACCCGAAGAAGCAATTAGGTTGCACCCAAATGAGATCTGACTATTCTATCGATTTTTCAACAAGATTTTGCCAAAAAAATAAGCAAATCACTCAATTGTGCTTTCGCCATCTTACTGAAAAAACGTCTGCAAGTTGGATTACAAAGCGTCTTGCGGAATCGGTTGTATACTCAGTCTTTCCTCACCTTTGATCTTGCATGGACAGCTCATCGAACAGTTTGAAAAGTTTGAAGACGTTACCGAGCTCGCGGATAACAGGACAATCGCCAACGTAACAAAGTGCATCGTTGTGAATGAAAAGGTTTTGTGTGCAAATGTCGAAAGCTTGTAGAGCTTACGCAAAACGTCCGAGGTAGACCAAAAATTCGATACGCTTTGCAAGTGAAGACTATGTATTATTACTTTTTCAACTCACTACACTGAAACAGAAGATTTGGGCTTGTAACTGGAATAAATGATAAACTTCCTACGGCTACGGCTCCTCTGAATGCAATCCTCCTCTTAATGCAACTTTTGTAAATGCTTCAATCTACGGATGAATATAAGTTGGTTTTGCTAAGATTTGGATTGTTTAGCTATTTCCCGTAACTGCGCTGCTGCGACATAAGCCGGCTGTGATGTATAAACGGATCAGTTTCTTTCTGCTTAGTTAATTTGTGATTACGTGATTTGCGCGAATTGTTTGCCCCATACTGACGAAAACTATATTTCTGCAGGCGCGATGTCCACTGCAGCTTGAAAAGTTTGTAAGCCTTAGTTTTGTGAAAGAATTGGTTACATCTCAATAAACATACAACCAGAGTTAAAACGTTCATATTTTACTTTGCACTGGGCTTTGGAAAAGTGGCTTTAAAAATTGCTCGCTTTCTGCATTACCTTTCTATCTACCATCTAATTACGTTTTTTGATCAAGTAACACTAATTAAAATCTGTGGCAATACATAAACTTCTTAGAGCCGAAAATCCTAAAGTTGCAACGGAAACACAGATAAAAGTTAATTTTTGCATTCACTTTGCTCTGCTGAAAACTTACAAGCATTCAAGTTCCACGCGATGAAGACTCTGAGAAATAGCGTCTCTTTAACGGTGGAGCGTAAACGTGAAGCCAGACATGATAGAAAAAAGTTTTGCTTTTTGCCCACGTGTTCAAAATTGTAGTCAGTGTCTGAGTTGAACCTCAAAGCGTTTGTTGTATCATTAATCAACAGGATTTCATGATTAATTGCAATAACTTCTTACATTAGCGTTTTAGTCAGAAAGTTATTACAGTTCACGTTAGTAAAGTAACCAAGAATGTAACGTTTATTGTGTGTCCTAAGAATTTGCGGGAAGTTTGGCTTGTACTGATTTTCAAGGAGACCTAACATAATGTCATCAATCCAGTTATATGAAGTTTATGCAGCTCCACAAAAATGAAACTCTGGCGTATTTGCAACAGTGTTGTTTCCGAAAAACGATGCAATTGTAATGAAATACACCTCGAAGGAATAGAGAAAGTAAGGAACGACAATCAATGTGACGAAAAGCTTTTGTTGAAACCAAGACGTTGCCAAAGGTTTTGCCGGATCAACAACCTGCTAATTGTAAAATTCTGTTTGCACTTTTGACACGTCTCAAAAACCAATTCTCTTTCAAAAAGCGTCCTAGATAACAAATCAACAAAACTGATGTTGCACACTTAATGCAATTAAGAAACCTTACTTTTTCTGACAGTCTACACTGTAAATATGTCCGATAAAAGTTTATCTGTAAATATGTCAGATAAAAAGTGGTCATAAGGTTTCAACTCTTTTCACGAACAAAGTCGGCTATAACACATTGATAGTAGGTCTCTAGAAGCAACGATTTGAGTTTTTTTATCATACATAGCAGTATTTTAAGCCATGAAATCTCCTGAGCATATTTTGAGCAGTCACTGTTATTTCTTCTCTTTTGCTTTGTATTGATGTACTTTGCGCGTCTTCTCAGCGGAATATCGTTTGCCTAAATTCAAGTAATTATAGTATCCACAAACGCGAAGCTGTCGAATCTACCAGCAAACGTTTTCAGGAAATAGGTTTCATGTAACTCTGTACATTGTAACTCTGTTGTGCGTCCAGAAATCTGCAAGCAGTGGCGTAACTGACTGGGGGGAAAGGGTGCGCGCCTCCCCCCTGGCAAGCTAAATGTGAAAAATTGGCCCCCTCAGAGATTTCATGAACTGCAGAATATGAAAGTGCTTCTACAATTTTTGGAAACCCGTTGGTCTTGACATTTTAAATACTGAAATAGTGCAGTGCTTAGCAAACCAACAAACATCAAATGAATCGTAAATTCAAAAGTTGTTGCAGTGCAGCGGCGTGCATTGTACTGTATTGTATTGTATTGAGTAACGTCGTCACTCCCACACGCAAGTCGCTTGAATTTAAGCATGCATCGCAGTAACATGAAATACGCAAATACATGAAGGAAGACGAGGATACATACATCGCGGTAGTAGAGAGTATACATTTGATGGCGCAAATACATTTACTTTGATGAAACACAAGCTTTTGAGATATACGTATGAATGAAGTCATCCTGCTTATTACAATGTAGTACTGCGATGACTTCCAAGTACAT